>TARA_R110000796_G_scaffold115990_3_pt1 | contig 9966 bp, 17 predicted proteins | sample TARA_R110000796 | Tara Oceans TARA_R110000796 (sample SAMEA4397815) | marine metagenome | biome: Polar Biome; feature: [SRF] surface water layer (ENVO:00010504); material: water (ENVO:00002006), including particulate matter (ENVO:01000060) such as... | depth 5 m | reverse complement strand
AAGCTAAAAAGGTTCGTAAAAAATATATTATTTATGGTCTTATAGTAGTAGCAGGATATTTCGCATACAAAAAATTTAAAAAGTAGGTTATGGCAGAATTAAAAAAAGAAAAAAAAGGTTTTTTTAGTGGAATCGATTTTAGTAAACTTAATTTGGATGATATGGGTTATGATAGTGGTACTTGGAATCAACAAAACCCACCAAGAGGCAATTCTTTTGAAGGTAATCAAGGTATTAATCCTAAATATCTGCAAGACATTAGACTTAAAAAAGAACAAGAGCGTATAAGAATTAAACAACTTTCGATTGTTCGTAATGATACAAAAAAATTAAGTAAAAAAAACTATGTTTGGTTAATCTCCATAGGTGTTGCTGTATTGTCATATAAATTTGCAAAAAGCAATAAAGAGTTTTACGCATTTGTAGGCTTATTGTCTCCTGCATTAATTATGTTTGCAAAAAGCAAATATGAAAAAAAAATGAGAGATGAAAAAATGAAGATTGAAAGAGAAAAACATCATAATATTTTAGCACAGGCTTAAAAATATAAATTATGAGTAAAGAAGTACAAAGAACAGGAGTACCTAAATTACCGAAAGGAAATAAAAAACCTGTATCAGATTTTTTAGGTGTTAATCAAGGGGGGTGGGATTTTTCGCCTTTAGCTTGGGGATTAGTCGGAGTAGGGTATGGACTTTATTCAGGAAAAAACTTAAAGTACAAACTTGGTAGAGCAGTTTTGTTTGCTTTTGTAGTAGGGGTTTCTGTTCCTATTATTGGTAGAGTTGGAGATTCTATCTTTGGTTATAAATCAGTAAAAGGTAAACCTGACCCCGTTAGAAAAAAAATTGACCCCAACATGGCATATCAAAAAAAACAATAAAGAAATTATGAGTAATTTAGAGAAATTAAAAGTAGAATTACAAGCGATGGTTGATAAGGGAACTATCACAGCTAAACAGTATCAAGAAAAGATTGATAGTGCTATTGAGCAGGATGATAATTATAAGGTTACGCAAAAGGAAGGTACTATGAGGAAAAAGCATATTTTTATTGCTTTAGTATCAGGAATAGTAGGGTTTATGATAGGTAAAAAAAAGTAGTATGAAAACAAAAAATGTAATAATAGGTTCAGGAGTTGTATTAGGTGGAGTTGCTTTGTATTATTTCTTTTTTAAAAAAGGAAAAGAAACAGATTTAGAAGTTCCACAAGCTGTTTATGTTGATGAGAAATCTAAAGTAGTTGTTTCTGATACATCTGTATTAGATAGTTCAACTATCCCAAAAGATTTACAAGGTGTAGCTAATGAATTAGCACCAAAGGTAGAGACAGAGGCAGATAAAAAGAAAGAGGAATTAGCACAGTATTTTAAAGATGAAATACTAAAACTTCAAGCTGTTAGAACTAAAGGATGGGGTAAAGGATTACATTCATGTTACGGTACTTATGTAAATCATAGAGATGCTGCAAAATATAGAGCAGGAACTAAAACACCTTCAAGAACTATTCAAGCCTGTCTTGATAAAAGAGATAAAGACATTGCTAATTATAAAATGAAGTTACAACAAATAGGTTATGACTTCTCTTATGGTAACATATATAAAATAAGAAAATAGTATGAAAACAAAAAATGTAATAATAGGTTCAGTAGTTGTATTAGGTGGAGTTGCTTTGTATTTCCTTTTTTTTAGAAAAAATAAAAATTCGCAGGGTGTTTCAAGTGTTAATACAGGTAACGCCTCCACAGGTTTATTGCCCATAGGTAGCGGTGGTATTAGTAAAGTGGGTGGCGGTGTATTAGGTTCTGCTGTTGTTGAAAAAGACACAAATAAAGAAGAATTTGATTTGCTTTATAAAACTTTTAGGGAGTTTAAAGCACTTTTAGTAAAAGAACAAAGAAAATTATCAGATATAAATAATGGTGTTGGGCTAAGTGCGTTTGGGTCATCTTCTATGAAGGCGATGATTAAAAATATGAAACTTAAAAAACAACAAAAAATTGTTGATGATATAGAATCTGACTTAAATGATTATGAGCAAAGAATATTGGATTTAGGATATTCAGCAACATCAAGAGGAACATTTTATAAAAGATAAATAAACAAATAATAAAAGTAAATAAATAAAACAATGAAAACAACAGCAAAAAAAGGAATAACAGGTAAAACTATTGCTTTCACAGTAATAGGTGGTGTATTGACCGTTGGTGTAGCTTATGTAATATATCAGTTGTTAAATAAGAAACCAAGTACATTTGGAGAAGGACTTACAGATGTTATAGATACGGTTAAAGAAACACCTTCAATAGTTACTTCAACTATTGGTAAATATACAGACAAAGGATTTCCACTCAAAGTAGGTAGTGGTGGAGATAACGTAATTTCTTTACAGAAGTTTTTAAATGCTCAAAGTGGTTATAGTCTTGTAACTGATGGTAAGTTTGGGGCATTAACTCAAAAAGCAGTAATTGGAGAACAAGGCATTGATGAATCTTCTTGGACAAACTTTAAATCTATGTACCCTGATGCAGTAAAAGGTCAGGTAACTAAAGGTTATTTTGACAACTTCATCAAGGGTAAGTATTAATATTATGAATAAAAAAACCTTACTTTATTTAGGATTAGGCTCTTTAATAGGTGCTACTGCTTTGGCTATAATTATTAGAAAAGTTTTAGTCAAATACAGAGTTGTTAAAATAGCCAAAGATGAGTGGGAAGGTTGGAACAAGCCATTGATAGGTATTGATGGTAAATTGAAAAATAAAGGTGGATTTGAAGCTGATAGAGGGTATTCTGAAAGAGTAGGTAAATATTGGAAGGAAGGAACTAATAAGAATTATGATGGCAAAGACAGGAAAGTGGCGTGGTCTGCAACCTTTATATCGTGGATAATGAAAAAAGCAGGTGCAGGAAATAAATTTATTTATAATGCTTCTCATTCAAAATATATTACAGACAGTATAGCAAATAGGAAAAACGGAAAATATAATGAAGCATTTGTTGGTTATAAGATAAATGAAGTAGCACCCAAAGTAGGCGACTTAGTATGTTATTCAAGACAAAGTGGTGTAAATTATGATACAAAGGGCAGTTATAAATCTCATTGTGATTTAGTAGTTAAAAAATCTAAAAATCAATTAGAATTAATTGGTGGGAATGTTTCCCAAGCAGTAACGAAAAGAATAGTGTCTGTTGATTCTAAGGGAATGATTACAGATAAAAACAAAGATTGGTTTGCTGTAATTAAAACAAACATTTAAACAACAATTTAATTATATTTGTAAAATAAAGATAGATTAGTTTCTATTTTTTTTTGCTCAATTTAAAAAAAGTCGTACTTTAGACCTCTGTAAATTAAACAACAAATAAAAAAACGAATGGCAAGACCTAGACAGATTAAAAACGACATATTATCTTTAAGAGAGCAGGGTAATACTTATAATCAAATTGTAAGTATTTTAAAATGTTCTAAATCTACTGTAAATTATCATTGTAAACGATATGACCTTACCGACATTGGCTTTAAGAATATTAAAATAGACGATGATACCGCACAAAGAATATTTGATTTCTGTAAAGAAAACTCTATTTCAGAAGCCATGAATCACTTTAAGGTTTCAAAATCCACAATAAAGAAATATAAAAAACCACCAATCGAGTGAAAGGTGGTTTTAAGTGTGTAATTAAACTCCAACGTATCGAATGGAAACATGAAGACGTTGGAATCACAAATCTAATTAAATTTTTTACTAATCTATAATATTAATAGGTAAAATGCCTAAAAAAGCCAAAAATAACGGATTAATTCTTTTTTACAAGTGTGCAAAAGCTGTAAAAAAAGAGTTTGAAAAGCAGGGCAGACCTGAAAAATGGAACGAAATTCAAAAATGGACTTCGGCTAATGTATATCCTAAATTTAAAGGTCAAGACCCAAATAAGGTTACTATTAGTACTATCAATAATGAAATAAAGGTTTCTTTAGGTATTGTTAAAGCTGTTAAAAAAAGCCCATGTTTTAATGTTTCTGATGTTAATAAATCAGATTTTGATTCAGAGGTTTGGTTTGAAATTGTCAATAAGATTGAAGGATTACCTAATAATGTACAGGTTCAAATAAATGCCAACACAAATGGATTTAATTTAGGTCAAACTTCTATTCAGCAAAGAGGTTTGATGAATATTGAAATGGAAATAAATCCAATTATTGAAAATATCAGAGAGAATCAAGATAATAAAAGTGGCGTTATCTTTGTTGGTTCAAGAAAAAGAGTTCCAAACTCTAAAGATAATAGTAATTGTTCTTTTTATTTATTATTTGAATTAACAGCAGACCCTGACCTTAGCCCATCTGATGATATGGGAGTTCCTAAAGTAAGTGGGGATAAAGATGTTGAAAGAATACCTCGTCTTAAAAAAGCACAAGCAAAAGCAACCAAAACAAAGAGAGCAAAACTTAAAGATTCTAAAAAGAAATTAAGACCAACTAAAGTCAAGCCTAAGCCTGTTAAATCAAAAAAGAAACAAAAAAAAACCTCTACTCCACTTGCTGATAAAAATAAAGCTAAAGAGATTTTGTTAGAAGAATTTAAGTTAGGATTAAAAACTAAAGAAGAATACAGAAAAGAAGTTAAAAAGATTGAAAATATGTTTAAAGAAGGTGGGGAGGTTTAATAAAATGTTATATTTTTGTCGCCCTTAAATAATCGACAAAATAAACATTATGCAATCCAATCTAAACTCAAACGTTCAGTTAAATACATTACGAGAAAATTTTAATTCCAAAACATCAAAATTATCTATTTTAGGAGTTACTAAAACAGTTATTTGGAATAGTAAAAGGAGGTATCGTAGTATATGAAATAAGTGTAACCAAAAACAGTTACTATAATTAGACACTATGGAAACAGAGCAATATCAAATTACTAAAATGAGGTTTACTAATCCTCAAACTTTAATTGATAGATTGAAGTCAACTAAACAAGATTTTTTACTTAAAAAGTCAAGTGAATCTACACAAATAATTTATGGAGATGTTTTGCATTATTTCCCTCATAGCAAAAATTTTCCTAAAAATTATTTATATATGTTTAAGTCTGTAAATAGTGATGTTTCAAAATGGCTAAAGGGTAGAAGGGCTATTGCATTACCCCCTAAGCATGACGTAAGCACATTTAATGTTGATTACGACTTTGATGATGGGGAAATCATAGGAACTGATTTAAACCACGCTTATTGGAGAATAGCTATGATAAAGGGCATGATAAGTCAGGACACTTACGAAAGAGGTCTTAAATGCCCCTCTAAAGCACTAAGGTTGGCAACTCTTTCAACTTTAGGTAGAAAAAAGCATTTTACTAAATTCAATGATGGTTACATGGGCGAAAGACTTTGCATTAATGAAGGGGATGAACAAAAGAGAATGATTTATAAATATATTAGATATTTCTGTTATCAGATGATGTATGAAATAAGTGTAATGTTAGGAGATGATTTTGATTGTTGGAGAACAGACTGCATATATTATAGAAGCACTCCCGAAAATATAAAATTAGTTAGTGATTATTTTGACTCTAAAAATGTTACTTATAAAAATCTTACCTATTAAATTATTTTATTCAATAATTATTATTTTTTAAAATAAATTTTATATTATTTAATAATATATGTTTTTTAAAATAAATTTTTACTACATTTGCCTTGTGTAATTAAATAATAAAATTAAAATGGAGTTCAAAACTATACCGTTTACTGAACAAGAATTAACGCATAAATACGAGTTATTGAAATTTAACGAGAGGGGCTATCCTATGGCTTTGCTTAGTATTATTGACGATTATTTCTTTCTTAATTCAAAAACAAATTATAAATTTGGGTTAATTAGTATTAACTCAAAAGAATATTCTTGGTTTTTTTATGGTAAAATAGTAGCTAAAAATAGAGTAGATGCTTTACAAACATATAATGCACTACTAAGCTATTGCACTAAAAACAACTTAGGACAGCCTTTTGCATTTAAAGATATATAATGAAAAAAATGACATGGCAGTTATTCTTTGATAGGATTGACGAAAAAGCAACAGACAGCTTACTTGATTTAGCTTTTGACACCAATAGTGCTGAAACTGTATCATCAGTAGATGAATTATTGAGAGATGATGATTTCATGTACTTCTATAAGGATAGCTTAATATCTCAAAACTTAACTAAAGATTTCTTTTATGAAGATGAAAGTGTAGCAGAGGAATTAACAAATAATTTTTACTCTTATATAAAAAAAAGTAATAATCAAAATATAAAAAATCTTTTTGATTCTGTAAATTCAAACGACAAAGAGTTTATTGATGTTTTAATTAGAAAACTTGTTTTTTCTTTAGGAGTAAAAAAGTATTATGAACATAAATATAAAATAAGAATATAAAAAAAGGAGGTGGTAAAAAACCACCCCCCTTATCCAAGAAACTAATTACCCTAATTAGACACAATACAGGGTTAAATCAAATTTATAACGAAATGAATAAAATAGTAGAGCATTTTAGAAAAATAACTGCGATAATTCGTTCTGATTGTAATTGTTTACAACATAGACCAACTTTACACCGATTAATTGAAAATTTTTACAAGTTTCACATTAAAGATGATAGAATAGAAAATGAAAAAGAAGTTGGTATTTTAACTTATACTTTGCACCAAGAACTAAAAGAGAGGTATCATGGATTGGAATAAGCCTAAAATAAAATTTTATAAATATTTTTTCTCTCAAAACAAAAAACCTGTTATAATGGAAGCATTTAGTAGGAGTGAAGCTGATGAGATGCTTGTTCAGTTGAATGAAAAAACTAAAGCTATGGATATGTCAGAACTTGTAGATGTAAGAATTGAAATGCCTATAAAGGGTATGTCAAAAAGGAAAAGATTTGGTAAAACTTATATTTGGGTTGGTAGTGATTACACAACTGATGGTTGGATGGAAGAAACAGAATTTAAAACAAAATAATATGTATAAAATTAGTCAGTCATTTTTAAAAGATTTTTCAGATTACAAAAGTGATTTTGAAACAGTATGTGGATTACAGATAAAAGCTAAGTTTTTTGATGGTGTCGAATTTCCAAGTTCAGAAGCTATGGATTTAGGTAATTACTTTGAATATAAAGCTACGGGATGTTTACCTAGAAATGGTAGAGTACCTGAACCAAGAATAAGTTATAAAGGCAAAAAGAACGAATGTGTTTCTGCACCATTTCAAAGAGCAAATGATAGTGCTGAATTTTATAAAAAAATAATTAAAGAATACGGTATTGAAGTATTAGATGTAGGTACTAAACTAAGTAATGATAAAATGAACGGTATTGCTGATATTTACGCTAAATGGAATGGTAGATATTGCTTTATAGATTTGAAGTATAGTGGTCTAATAGATAACAGATGGGATGAAAGGGGTTGGGAGACCAACAGCTTGTCAGAGAAGCACAAACTGATGATTCAGGGAGTGCAATATACCATACTAGCTAAAGACTGCTTAAAACATGAATATAAAGATTTTGACTTTTATTATTTTATTTTTTCTCAACAAGACCCTAATTATGTAAAAATAATACACCAAGTGATTGATGTAGATACATTAGACATACATAAGAAAAATGTAGATTTTGTTTATAATCAAATAAACTCATATCCTTTAGATAGAATATTCAAGCCTAAGCCTACTTTAAAAAGCTGTGCTAAATGTCCTTTATTTGATGATTGTGATTATTCTACAAGTATGCCATTAATAGAAAAAGTATATTATTAATGTTATCAAGAAAAAATCCTTTTGAAAAAGTAAGTTCTAAAATTTATAGATATGAAATTAGTTTAATTGAGTTAGACAATGAAATCAAAAGATATAAAGACTTTTTGAATTGTGAAAAATTATCTAAAACAAAAATAAAAAAAATAGAACAAGAAATTGAACGTATAAATATTACGAAACAGAGGAAGTCAGAAAACATTTCAGACTTTTTAAGATTAGACTATACATCAATTAAATAAAAATAATTAACACTAAGTGTTAACTAAAACCAAGAAACATGAATCAACTTATTACAAATTTTCAAACTAAAATAGAGCAGTACGAAAAAGAAAACTTCAAAGAACTTTTGCACAATAGTCATATAAGTCCATCTAAGTTTAAGCAAATAATGATTAGTCAATTAAAAAAAAGCAGAGGGCTTCAAGAAGCGTTTACTAAAAACCCTGCATCTCTATTTGCATCAATTCTTCATTGTGCCGAGTTAGGACTTAATCCAAGTCAGGAAGTAGGGGAATTTTACTTTATACCGTTTAAAGGTAACATAACACCGATATTAGGTTATAAGGGCTTGATTACTCTTTTATATAGAAGTAATAAAATAAAAAAAATATGGGCAGAATGTGTTTTTGAAGGAGATGACTTTGAGTATGAATTAGGTCTTGAACCTAAATTAACTCATATACCTAGCGAAAAAGCAGTTAAGAAGGGGCAAAACATAAAATTTATTTATGTTTGTGCGAAACTAGATGATAATGATACTATATTTAAAGTGTTGAATAGAACTGAAATTGTAGATATAATAAAACTTCAAAAAACTCCAAATCATTTATATTTTAATGATTCAAAAGACCCTCAACATTGGATGTTAAAGAAAATGGTATTAAAGCAATTAAGCAAAACATTACCAAAGGAAGATTTAACACTTCAAAAAGCTATTTCTTATGATGATAATTTAGAAAGTGGTGGGTATATAGTTGTAGATGAAACAGACAATTTAAACCTTATAAAAGGAAAAGTTATCGGTAAAAAACCTCTTTATGACAATTTAACCAAAGATTTAGATATAGACGATGAATATATTAAGGTTAATTAAAATATCTTAATTGACTTTGACCTGTATTATTTGAATTACCTTGAATTGTCCAATAGCCATTGTTTGTTAAATTAAAAACAATCCCTATTAAAGAATAGTTATTATTAGCAGGTACAGTAAAATTCGCATTTTCACTTACTGATGTTAAATTTGTGTATGAAGGTATGTTGCATTCAATAATTGTGCCTCCCTTATATACATAATAGAATTTTCCACCTAAATCTGAAACAATAGTTTGTATTTTTTGACCCGAAGGTGTGGTTGTAAGAAACGCACTATCAGATATTGAAGTTTGACTTGTTTTTGGGTCAACTAAACTAAATGGGTCTAATTCATAAGAAAAAAGATTGTTATTTATTTGACCTGATAATAAATATTCTCCTGTTGGAGACCAACCTGTACTTGAAGAATTTTGAATACCTGAATTAACAGTTACTTGTGTTAAAGTAGTTAAATCCCAAGCTGTTGACATATTCCATTGATTAAATACACTAAAAGTATCATCCTCAAAATGTATTACGCTATCGCCATTTGGTGCGAAAGTAACTCCTTGTGTAGTTCCTCCAATTAATTGACCTGATTGGTCTGATGTTCCACTAACACTTAATAAATTAAATGGTATTAAAATAGGGTATCTATATATTCTTCCTGTTATTCTATTAAATAAAAATAAATAAAGTCCATTATTGGACATAAAAGGCGATTGAATTTCTATGCCTGTAAAATTGTCAAAAGTAATATCCCCTGTTAATCCGACTTGTGTTGATTGAGTAGCCAAGTTTGGCTCTACTGCACCTATTAAGGCAAAGGGTACAACTGCTGTTATTTTACCATTGGATAAAGTCGATACGGAATCATTAGCAGTAACATTTGGTTCAGATATTAGGCTATTATTATCATTTACCAAAGCCCCATTAGTGCTTTTATATAGCTGTGTTCCTGCTTCAAAAGTAGATGTTTGAGAAATATAAACATTCTTAGTAACAGGGCTTGTAAACAAATTAAATAATTGTTTTATATAACCTAAAGTATATTTTCCGATAGCAGTATCAGGATTAGTGTCTGAAAATCTAAATGTTACAA
>TARA_R110000796_G_scaffold16206_1_pt1 | contig 9975 bp, 10 predicted proteins | sample TARA_R110000796 | Tara Oceans TARA_R110000796 (sample SAMEA4397815) | marine metagenome | biome: Polar Biome; feature: [SRF] surface water layer (ENVO:00010504); material: water (ENVO:00002006), including particulate matter (ENVO:01000060) such as... | depth 5 m | reverse complement strand
CAATATCAGCTTTAATAACACAACTGAATTAAATTCTACTATCTATTTCTGTAGAGCCAATAATACAGACTTTAATTACAGCACGAACCCAACATATGTATCGAGCAGTAAAATTGTTGTCAAGAATAATACACTAGACAATCCAGTGGCATATGCTACAACGATTGGACTATACTCTGCTGACAACGAATTACTTGCTGTAGCGAAACTTTCAGAGCCTATTAAGAAGGATCCGACAAACGAGCTAACATTCCGCGTGCGCCTAGACTATTAAAGTACTGATAAGCATAGTGGAGTTTAGAAATGCCGTATTACAAATTTGGACCTAATGATCTTCTTTATAATCAAGTAAAGGCACATCCACGAACAGAGTTCATTACTTACATTAGTGGAACTAGGTATTACAATAGCGTTCCAAAGATAAGCGGCACTCATGTTGCCAACGTCGGGCATATCCCAACTGGACACGTTAGCTTATATGAGATGAATGTAGACCGCCGCTCTGGCGGACTTATATATCCCTTCTTGACAAAAGAAAGCGGGCTCTCTGCATTTAACACGGTCTCGCTAGATGAGTTCAATCAGAACTTTAATTATGGAGACGAAATCTCTAGTAGCTATCCGCTGTCCTCTTCTTATCACCGAAGGTATTACGCTGTTGATGAGAAGCGAGTAAGGCTTGATTCGATCAAGACTGCAATGAAGTCTTATACTCCACTAAGTCCCAACTATAGAATTTCCAGTTCGTTTGGAGACTACTCAACAGGTTCATTGAATCTTATTTCAATTCCTTCTATCTTCTACGGCTCAGAGATTAAAAAAGGGACTGTTGATTTAAAATTTTTCATTACTGGTACACTCGTAGGTCGAGCACAAGATATCAATCGCAATGGTAACCTTATCCAAACATTGCCGGTAGGCAGTCCAGGCAGCGGGAGTACAGTCGGAGTAGCCTTATATGGCGAAGGAGTTCTTCTCCTTAACGGATTAACTGATTTATCTGCTGGAGAATATACAGACCTCTACGAAGGAACACAAGTCGATGGACCTAGATGGACATACTTTGGCACACCTACAAGTAATAGAAATGTATTTTCTATGGCGTTCGAAGGCACAACCTATACTCCAACAATGACCATGTTCGCGAAAGCTCCTCAAGGTGAACTAAACCACTCTAATAACCCAACGTTCAGATCTAAAGACCAAATAACAAGTTCTTTATCGACAGGCAAGCTAGGGTACTTTGAATCGCCCACACCAATAAAAAATATTAACAGTAGCTCATTTTCTGATTATAATGAGTCCTTCAACAATGTGACTTATATTTCTTCAATTGGAGTATATGACAAGGACAGGAATCTTATTGCTGTCGCAAAGCTTGCCAATCCAGTTAGGAAATTAGAATCGGAAGATTTCACATTTAAATTAAAATTGGATATATGATTTTAGGACTAGATGTCAGTACGAGTATTACTGGCGCAACAATACTTGACAAAGAAGGAGAGGTTCTCTACAATGAAGCCTGGGACACAAGAAAATTTAAAAACTTCTTTGTCAAGGCGGCATATATTGAGGAAAGAATTGTACACCTTAATAAACTTTACGGAGGATTCGAAAAAGTATTTATCGAACAATCTCTCCAAACTTTCAGATCTGGATTCTCCTCCGCAAAAACTTTGTCAACTCTCTCTCGTTTTAATGGGATTGTGTCATGGCTTGTATATCGAATCTTGCAGACAGAGCCAGAATACATAGCAGCAACCTCCGCTCGTAAGCTTTGTGGAATAAGAATACCGAGGGGCGTAAAGGCAAAGGGTGTTGTTATACAATATGTACTTGACAAAGTACCAGGTGTCACGATACAATACACAAAGTTTAATAATCCAAAACCTGAATGCTACGATAAAGCTGATAGCTGGGTAATTGCCAAGGCAGGTCACACTCTATGTCAGAGGGAAAAAAGCTCCAAATCCTCAAAGAAGTCTTAGGGAATTGTTTTAATTCAGGTGAGGAGTATCTTTTTTACTGTCCCAAGTGCAATCACCACAAAAAGAAGCTTTCAGTTAATTTAGATAAGAATGCTTTTAAGTGTTGGATCTGCGATTATGTGGGAACCTCCCTCCGTCGTCTTATCCGAAAGTATGGGGACTACAATCATCTTTCTAGGTGGTCAGAACTTACTGATGAGGTAGATCTAACTTTATTCTCTGATGATCTGTTCGCGACGAAAGAAGTCGATCTAGATCAAAGGTTGAGCATACCGACCGAATTTAAGTCATTGGCAAATAAGAATTTACCCCTCACTTCCCAAAACGCCCAAATATACCTCAAGGATAGAGGTCTTACGAAAAAAGATGTTATCTATTGGAAAATTGGATATTGCGAAGGCGGACAATACGATGGTCGTATCCTTATTCCTTCGTTCAGCGAAGATGGCTATTGTAATTACTTTGTGACACGAACGTACATTGGAGACTGGAAGAAGTATTTAAACCCGACAGCAAGTAAAGATATCATTTTCAATGATCTTTATTTAGATTTTGATTCAGATTTGGTTTTAGTCGAGGGTGTCTTTGACGCCATCGTCGCAGGTCCAAACTCTGCCCCTCTTCTTGGATCAACACTTAAAGATACCTCTCAACTCTTCCAAAAGATCGTTAGAAACGATACGCCGGTTTATGTTGCCCTTGATCCAGACGCATCAAAAAAAGAAGATAGCCTGATAAGGAAGTTGTTGAGGTATGGTGTTCAGGTACATAAAATTGATATCTCGCCTTTCAACGATGTTGGCGAGATGACAAAAGAAGAATTTAAGTTTCGAAAAAGCCAAGCAGTCTATATTGAAGAAGATACTTATATGTTAACGAAAGCCCTTATGGCTATTTGATTAAAAATAGATTTTACTTGTATTTACGACTATTTATTGTGTTGCAAGAGGACTCCTAAATGAAACTCAAGAAATCAAAATTAAGAAAGATCATTAATGAAGAACTGGTTCGCGTTATTATGGAAAGCGATGTTAAGAGGTTTGTCGCCCTTAAAGAAAACCTTGATGGAGAAACAGATCCAGAAGGCAAAATGGCTAAGTCTCAATTAGAGAGATCAGCAGAAAATGCACAGATGCTCGCTTCCTCAATGACAGATGACCAACAACTTGATGGTTGGGTTCAAGCTAAAATTACAAAGGCTTCTGATTATTTGCAATCGGTTGCTAATCACCTGCAAAAGGAATCACTCCTAGAAGGACCAATGCAACCATCTGATGTAGCTTTTGGGACTGGTGGTAGTTATGCCCCCGCTGACTCTATGGGATTGATGGATCCTCATGCTCCAGAAGCTAGCGAAGATGACTGGTTTAATAATATCCAAATTGCTTCAAGGATCTTGGAAGACTTACCTCTATCCGATCTACCAGAGCAAGTTACTTACGCAGCCAAAATGCTAAGAGACAGTATTGATGTGATGACCAACCCCTTGGTTGAAGAAAAATAAACACCTTGACTTCCTCTTAAAATTTACTATACTATAGGTAGAACAGTGCGGAGGTACGCTTGAAGATAGCACACGTAAGTGATATACACGTCAGAAACTATCGATACCACAAAGAATACCAACAGGTATTCGACCAGCTTTACGAGAAGTTAAGAGAACTAAAGCCCGATATTATTGTTAATACGGGCGATACTGCTCATACTAAATTAAACTTAAGTCCGTCTTATTTCGATATGACAGCGAAGATGTTTAAGAATTTAGCAGACATCGCTCCTTATCATGTCATCTTGGGTAACCACGATCTAAACTTAAGAAACCTATCAAGAATTGATGCCATCACACCAATTGTTGAAGCTCTTGGGCACCCTAACTTGTTCTTGCATAAGAACACTGCACAAGTGGATGTTGGACAAGATTGTGTTTTAAACGTCTTATCTATCATCGATCCAGAGAACTGGACACCACCAGAGGACGAAAGCAAGATTAACATTGCTCTCTATCATGGTTGTGTCTCTGGTGTATCTACAGACGCCGGATTCGTATTAAGCCACGGTGACATTAGCTTGTCTGAACTCCTGGGTTATGATTACGTCTTGCTTGGAGATATCCACAAGACAAATCAGAAAGTCGATAAGAAAGGAAAGATGCGCTATCCTGGCTCGCTTATTCAACAAAACTTTGGTGAAACGCCGGATAAAGGGTTTCTACTTTGGGATATAAAAGACAAGGATGATTTTACTGTTGAGCATGTCGCTCTTGAGAACCCAAAACCTTTCATTACAGTTGATTTAACAAGGCAAGGGCGTCTTCCAAAAAAGCTTAAAATCAAAGACAACGCCCGCGTTAGACTCGTATCAGAGAACACCTTACCATTGGATGTAATACGTCGCGGTATTGAACTGGTTAAAACCAAGTTTAAAGCGGAGTCCGTTACTTATGTTTGCCGAGCCAACGGTTCAAGCGGGTCCCCTGACGAAATCATCGAAGGAATCGGTAATGACGACCTTCGAGATATAGAAGTCCAACAAGAGCTTATTGACGAGTACTTAAGTGAATATCAAGTCGATTCCGAAACTCTCCAGCGCATTTTCCACTTAAATCATAAGTACAACGTCCTTGCTGAAGAAGAAGAGGAGGTTAAAAGAAACATTAACTGGAAACTTCTCTCACTTAAGTGGGACAACTTATTTAATTATGGCGAAGATAACGTCATTGACTTTGAAAAAATGCAAGGTGTAGTCGGTATTCTTGGTAAGAATTTTAGTGGTAAGAGTTCTATCGTTGATAGTCTTCTCTATTCTCTTTTCAATTCTACATCAAAGAACGAGAGAAAGAATCTTAACATCATTAACCAGAACCGCGAAGCCGCACAGGCAACGGTCGAAGTCGCAGTCGGACATTCAGTTTACAAGATCGACCGCGAAAGCATAAAGTATGAACGAACCTTAAAAGGTAACACATCGCAAGAAGCAAAGACCAATGTTGAGTTCACACGCTTCGATCAAGATACAAACGAGGAAGTGGTTCTAACAGGTGATAAGCGGTCAAGCACCGATAAGAACATCCGCTCTGTCTTTGGCAGCCTTGACGATTTTTTATTGACTTCGATGGCTTCCCAAATGGGCTCTCTAAACTACATCAACGAGGGGTCAACAAAGCGAAAAGAGATTTTGGCAAAATTTCTTGACTTGGAGATCTTCGAAAAGAAGTTCAAAAAAGCAAAAGAAGACGCATCGGACTTAAGGTCTGCCCTTAAAAGGTTTGACGCAAGAGACTTTGATCAAGACCTTACAGATCTGAATACAGAGTTAGCAAGAAACGAAACAGCAATTGAGCACAAAGAAAGAATGTGCAAAGAAATAAAGATTGAAGTAGAGGAGCTTGAGTCTAAAAAGAAAAGCCTGGAGTCCTCTCTCTCTTCGATCCCCGAAGAGATTATCGATATCAACCAAGTCCTTGAGGAGATAAAGCTCAATAAGGAGAAGTTCATTTCCACTGCTAAAGAAAGCGAGAAAAAGAAAGGGCTTCTAACTGAAAAGCAAGAAATGAACAATAAAATTAAAACCTTTATTGAGAACTTTCCCATTGATAATATCCAAGACGCAAGAAACAAGGTCGCAGACAACGAAGACAAGCTAAACCAACTTGAGACAGATCTTGATCTTCTTCTCCTTAAACTTAAGCAGCAAGAGAAGAAGACCGGCTTACTCAACGAAGTACCTTGCGGCGAAGAGTACTCCCATTGTAAATTTATCAAAGATGCATACTCAGCGTCAAATATTATTGGCACTACAAAGAAGAGCGTCGAGGACCTGCAAATCTCAAGAAACAAGGTTCAACGCGAACTCGATCAGCTAGAAGGTACTAAAATTGAGGAAAGGTACGAAAAATATCTACAACTACTAGAAAAAAACAATGCTATTTCAAAAGAAGTGAACAATCTATTGCTTTCACTAGAGAGGAACAAAACTCTATCAATTAAGATGAAAAATGCCATTGATTTCTTGGAAGAGAAAAAGTCTCTTTATAATGAGAATAAAGAGGCGATTGAAAACTACGAACAATTAAGCAAAGAATTCAAATCAATTGATAAAAAGATTGCCCTCAAGAAAGAGGACCATGAATGTTGTAAGAAGGAAACGCTTGAATTTTACAAGACGAACGGGTCTCTTGAACAGAAGCTAACTCAAATCAAAGCAGAAGAGCAAGAAAAGAAGCAAATGCAAAAACAGTATTCTGCTTATCACTTGCTAATGACCTGCATGCATTCCAATGGGATCTCTTATGACATTATCAAAAAGAGGCTTCCTCTTATTAACGAAGAGATCTCAAAGATCTTAACAAGCATTGTTAACTTCCAAGTTATGTTCGTAAACGACGACAGGAAGCTGGACATTCTAATTCAGCACCCGTCATACGATCCACGCCCGATTGAGCTAGGCTCGGGAGCAGAAAAGACCATTGCTGCAATGGCAATCCGTCTTGCTCTCCTGAACGTAACAACAATGCCCAAGGGTGACATCTTCGTCCTTGATGAACCCGGCACTGCTCTTGACGAAGAGAATATGGAAGGTTTTGTCAGGATTTTGGAGATGATCAAATCACAATTTAAAACTGTTCTTCTTATCTCTCACCTCGATACTCTAAAAGACATCGTAGATAAGCAAATTATTATTGAGAAAGAAGACGGATTCGCAAAAGTATATGAGGTATAAATGAAAGCAATTGGAATTATTGGCCAAGGATTTGTTGGAACAGCAATCCGTGAAGGACTAAAAAGCAAGTTTGATATTGAGACATACGATAAGTTTAAAGACTCATCATGTTCTACTCTCGAAGAGTTGATGACAAAAACAAAGATGTTTTTTGTGTGTTTACCTACCCCAATGCGCCAGGATGGATCTTGTGATCTTTCCATAATTGAGGAGGTTATCCAAGAAGCTGACAAGCATTCTAATGGGCACATTGCGATTATTAAATCAACGATATTACCAACGACAACAGAAAGATTGAATGCAGAGACAAAAGATTTATCAGTGGTATTCAGCCCAGAGTTCTTGACAGAGGCAAATTACATTGATGACTTCAAGAATCAAAATAGAATAATCATTGGTGGACATCAGGATCCATCAACAAAAGTAGCAGATATGTTTAAAAAAGCATTCCCAAATGTCTTGATTGTTAAGACGGAGCCGACAGTAGCAGAAATGGTTAAGTATTTTACGAATACTTTTCTTGCCACTAAAGTCAGTTTTGCTAATGAAATGAGAAAGGTGTGCGCAAATATTAATATCGATTACGATAAAGTACTAGGTTACTCGCTATATGATACTAGAATCGGAGGAACTCACTTGTCAGTCCCAGGTCCTGATGGACAACAGGGATTCGGAGGTAGCTGTTTCCCCAAAGATATCAATGCTTTAATTCATTTTGCAAGAAGCTTGGGCTTCGAGCCGACTGTACTATCATCGGTTTGGAAAAAGAATTTAGAAGTAAGACCATCCCGTGATTGGGAAAAGCTTAAAGGTCGAGCCGTATCCGAAAAAGATTAAAGTACTATTTACAGTACGGAGAGTTTAAAGAAAATGAAAACGGGTGATGTAGTATACAATTTTTATCACGGTATTAGACGCTACGGCGTTGTTAAAACTGTCGAAAAAGCAGATGATAAATGGTCTTATTGCACTGTTAAATGGTTTAACGATGAAATCTATCAGCGAACAATCGAAGAAAGAAAAAAACTCATTGATAAAAAATGGGATCTAGATTTGTATAGAGTTGACCTTTTACAAAAAATAGATTTGCACAAAGAGCTATCAACTCTTGAAGATGTCCGATATTATTTAAACCATTTATAGAAGCGTATCCGAAAAAGATTAAAGTACTATTTACAGTACGGAGATTTTTAAAATGGAAAAGGTCAAAGCATATTTAGATACCCTAACGGAGAAAGTTATTAGCCGCAAGTTTCTTGCTTGGTTAACAGCAACTGGACTCACCGCTTATGGTACATTAGCGTCTGAAGATTGGGTAGCCGTTACAGTCATGTATATCGGATCACAAGCCCTTGTCGATCTAGCAACACAGTGGAAGCACGGTAGCTGATATGAATCTTAAGCTAAAGAAAGTATGGGCATGGATTAAGAAGTGCTGGTATATTCCTGCGCTCGCAATCTTTATACTCTTGGCAATTATTTTGTGCCCCTTGTGTGCTACAAGTGATAATAAACTGTTTAAGATGTTTAAAGCAAGCAAGGATAGCTATAAGAAAGAAGTTGATGCTATCAACAAGGCTCAAGAGGAAAAAGAAAAAAAGAAAGACGAGCTTTATGCAAAGTATGTCGAGACGATGAAGAACCTGTCTACAGAACACAATGTCGATATGGATGCTCTCGAAGAAAACAAGAAGAAAAAACTAGACACACTAGTCAAGAAGTACAAAGGAACACCAGACGAACTAGCCAAGGAATTAAGTGACATGTTCGGGGCTGATTATGTGGAGTAAGTCTGTAGTAACCTTTCTAATTTATCTTTTAGTGTTCATACCCTATGCTGCTTATGCAGGAGAAACCGACCCTGATGACTCTTTAAACATCAACGGCAAGGTAACTGCCTTGGGGCAAGGAGAAAAAGCTCCGTACCAAGGAATTCTTTTCGATATTCAGGCAGCAACAAAGTTAAAACTTGATAGAGAGTTCACTCAAAAGAAGTTTGAACTTCAATTGGATTTTGAAAAGAAAAAGATTTCCGCCGACCTCACATTAAAGCTAGACACTTTAAAAATTCAGCACGATACTCTCAAAAGCAAGACGGATGCCCTGCTGGTGATAAAAAACGATGAGATAAATCGTCTACAAGAGCTAGTTAAAGAAGATCCGAACGATTATAATAACTGGTTTTTTGCTGGTGGCGTCCTCGTTGGCGTTTTACTATCTATTGGGATCTTCTATGCGGCAGTGGAGATTAAAGAGTAGTGGGCAGAAATAATACAATTGGCAAGTACAGTAGAGCTAAACTTGATCATCTGATTAAAAGCGGTGCCGGTGCAGGCGACATTACTGGTGTGACTGCTGGCAACGGCATAGCTGGCGGAGGAGATTCCGGTGCTGTCACATTGGCAGTCGATATCGCAACCGCAACAGACGGCACAGAGATAACAGTCTCCGACGACGACCTTCTATTAATAGCTGATGTTAATGATTCAAACAATGTAAAAAGAGTTACACTTTCCCAACTGCAAGCAGATCGCCCCGCCGGTTCAACAGGCGGAATTCAATTTAATAACGGCGGCGAATTTGGGTCCTCTACTAATCTCACCTTCAGTACTTCAAACAAACTAGTTGTAACAGGATCCGTTGGATTGCACGGGCACATAGACGTTACAGGTGATATGGTTATTTCTGGAACCTTATACGGCGGCTCTCCTTTGAAGCTTGGTAACGGTATTCAGATGGTAGGTAACGACCCTACTGCGTTAAAAATTAAGGATGACCAATGTATCTTTCTTGGAACCAATAACGATAGCTGTATCATGTTTAAAAACGCAGCCGGTATGTATTTAGATATTTCTGGATCTTCGAATGGTATTGTATTATCAGGGTCCAATGTTAAAGTAGATGGGTACTTAGGGGTAGGCATAAACTTGGGCGCTGGTATCACTCACGGTATCACGCTGCCAGATACAACTGCTGACAATAGTGGCATGATAAAAGCAACTGCTTATTTGACATACAGTTCGCGAAAGTATAAGAAGAATATTAAACCAATGGAGCAAGCGCTAGAAAAATTAGACAACCTTCGAGCCGTGACTTTTGATTGGAAAGATACTGGAAAGAATGACATAGGATTTATTGTTGAAGAGATCATCGAAGAACTGCCAGAAGTAATCGGATATGATAATGGCACTCCCTCTTCTATGGATTATGCAAAGATGACCTCTTTCTTATTACAATGCGTAAAAGAACAGCAAACAGAAATTAAAAA
>TARA_R110000796_G_scaffold52979_3_pt1 | contig 9983 bp, 5 predicted proteins | sample TARA_R110000796 | Tara Oceans TARA_R110000796 (sample SAMEA4397815) | marine metagenome | biome: Polar Biome; feature: [SRF] surface water layer (ENVO:00010504); material: water (ENVO:00002006), including particulate matter (ENVO:01000060) such as... | depth 5 m | reverse complement strand
AGAGTGTTAATATCGAAAGCAGGTGTAATTCCATCAGGTTGTGTCGCCGTAAGGAAGGCTTCCATTACATTCTTTAGCTGCTGCTCCAAAGAGTTAATCGTAGTAAGGTCTTCAATAACTTCTCCTCCTCCTTCAGGGAAACCGCCCCCACCAGTACCTTCTGTAACCCCATAAGTCTCAGGGTTTAAAACAGTAAGTAAGTACTCTTCGTTTACGGGGTCAAACCCACCCACTACTCTTACGTCGTTGTAGTTTATAGATTCTGATGCATCCATAGCAGCTTTAAAGATCCCTCTAAAGTAACTTGCCATACCTTGCTCTGAAATCTCTTGTATTCCGTTGGCAGGATTAAATCTATAAACCTTCCCTAGGTTTTTATGTGCAAAGTATACGTATGCTCCAACCTGTACCACAGACTCTGGGTTATTGTCACATCCCGCTCTACCCGCAAAAACCCTTTCCTGCCCCAAAGGACTCTTTGAGGCGGCTACGGTACTTGACCCTTGAACGTCTGAGAATAAAGTCTTACTAGCTGGGACAAGCGTACATCTATCGGACTGTATAACGAATACGTCCCCCTCCATGTTACACATGTAGTTTATATCCCCAAACTCTTCTTGTAGTCCTTTAAAATTAGATAAGGTTAGGTTAAATGAAGAGTAGTTTATCTTGCTAGAGTTAGGATTGCTTTGACCTGAGTATGTTATACTGGCCTCTCTAATAGTCTCTATGGCGTCTTCAAGGATTATATTAGGCCTTCCTATTAGTGTCGCGTCAGCTTTAAATAGATCTGAAGCTGTTTCTGTCTCTAAATAATAAGGTTTAAAATTAGAGGTTAGAGAGTCTTCTGGATCACCATTTAAAATTAAATCTACAAATTCACCGTCAGAAAAGTTTCTAAGATTAACAGGAACCCTTCTCCACCAAACATCCCCTTTATCTAAAACTACTGAAGATACACTGTGAGTAGGGTTGTCTGTTTCTGGGTTGTTAATATTGTAAGTATCGCCTATTTCGTAATAAAACCTAGTGTCTTCATCTCTATCTCTAGCTGGTGTAAAGAGCTCTACTATACAATTATTTCCCCACTTATGCGATGTGTCTGCTACTGATGCCCAATTAAACCCATCTGCGCTACTATTGTCTTTTAATATTACAAACTCCCCTTGCATTTCAGGGTGAGTTTCTGGCGTTGTAGTTAAAGGGTTTTCAGAATCCCCCAAAAGAACCATATCAACAATGTCAAATTCATAGTTGTAAAAGAAATCTCTATTCTCACCATCGGTATACGCAGAGATAACCCTTAGCTTTTGGCTAACCCCATCTATAGCTTTAAACATACTTAAGCCACCCTGTGGGTTTCTAGCCCCCCATTCAGCTACATAAGACATAGAACTTTCTTGCAAGTAATTTAAAGAGACATATATAAGCGTACTACTGACTTCCGCTCCGCTTCCTTCAAAATCCTCACGAAAGGCTCCGCCCGCTGAATATTGAATAAAGTTTTGTACGCTAGTGTTCTTTGTGTAAGCTAATTTATAATAATGAGCCCATTTAGGAGGGTCATGAGAAAAACTTAAATTTATTACGCTTCTTCCGTGTATAGCTCCTAATCTTTCTGCAGAAGAATATCCTGGTACGTGAACTGTTTTTAAGTGGTTAACAAATCCATGTCTTCCTCTCTCATCGTAGTAGATTATACCAAAGTCGTGATCAGCATTAGATTTAAAAGTCCTGTCTACGGAAGAGTTTGCGTCAAAAACAGCGTCACCTCCTCCAGGAATAAAAAGAAAGGGGACACCTAATAACTCTATATAAGAATGTTTTTGATTGAAATCTATTACAAAAGGCCAATCTGCAGCTTGCGTGGAATAAAAAGAATAAGGAAACTGAAACGAATCTGAAGGTAGGGTATTTAAACCTATATTTGGCCCCCCTTGCATAAGAGGTATATAAGATCTATCAACCGTAAGCCCCGTATCGTTCCGAACAGATTGATCGTTAGAAGGGATAAACCTTGAGTTTATAGTTCCTGTAAATTGCGGGCCAGCAAGAAAAACAGTACGGATTATTACATCATAAGAAAATTCAGATCCTGGTCCAAAATCCTCTATGGGGATCTCAGTTTCTTTAAATGCAATCCTTCTTGGAGAAGAAGATAAATCTGGCACTCCGCCAGGACCAGGATTTTGATTTAAACTACCTAAATTATGAGTTAAGTTTCCTCCCATCCCTCCTTCTCCGTCAACGACGGAAAACGGGGATAATTCTTTTACTCCAGATAATCGAGGTGTATTCTGATATATAGTTTTATTAAATCTAAAAAATTGATTTTGAAACCCCCCTTGATCGAACTTTAAGTACCCTATAAGGTCCAAAGTTTGTAATTGCTGTAAATTGTTTTGAAGAACACTATAGGCGCCAGTATGACCGCTTATAGAACCAATAGGAAACGATGTTTCCTGCCCCGCTATCTGCACATCCGTTGCCGTTAAAGAAGGAGTAGGATCTAAGTCGTTTGGATTGTTCTGATCGGTTATATTGTCAAAAATATAATCCCAGTCACTCCAGCTATCTTCTTCGGCATATTGAAATAAAGTTCCGTCCGTCCCGCTTGCACCAGTAAATCCCAACGTAGTGTCAGCGAAAAAAATACTATCCTCAAAAGTTCCCGACGGTGTCAGTTCCCCACTCATGTATTCTTTTGAAAAAGCAAACCATGGAGAGTTATAGAACTTCTTTCTAAAAACACTGTATGTTTCTACGTTTTCTATACTTGATATACAAAGCCTTACCATCTCGTATTTAGGGTCAATATCAGCAAAGGGCGCATCCCTTTCAAGGGAAAACGTTACGTCTGCTTTCTTCACAATAAAATGCCCTAAAGGAGCTTTATAAATAGTACTTCCTCCTTGTTCTTCCTCTACAACCCCTACAATAAGTTTACTAAGATAACTATCTTCGGGGATTTGTCTTCCATCAACCAAAGCCTGCCCTAAATCTAAAGAATAAAGAGGCTCAACCTCAGCATTAACTACTTCAAAAGCAGTACCTCCTTCCCAGGTAATATCTTGCCCAGATAAAGCCTGAGCTATTGCCGAAGTTAAAGCGTCTCTTCCTACGCTATTTATTTCTATTAAAGCTCTAATCGTACATGAGAACTCTAGCTGGCCCCCTTTAATAATTAAGGGGTTTCCTGCGCTAGTACCAAAGTTTACTTTTTTAAAATTACCATTGACTGATTGCCAAGTTGGACCATCAGGACCCGATTCGTCATTACCAATCTCTGAGTTGCCAGTTACCCCGAAATTATCCCCAGAATAAGGTATCCCCCACCGTTGACCCCCCCCACCGTTTATCGATGTAATATATTGGCCATCGAAATCTGGAATCCTTTCTTCAATCCATTCCGCTCCCGATCTACCTAATCCTTGATGACCATAAAAGGGATTGTCATTGCCTTCATTGTTTACCCATTGTCCTTCTTCACCGCCATATGGTGACGCTTGGTTAATACTTCCTTCTCCAGCCCAATTGCCAGCTTCTGGGGCCAGTGAGTAATCTATTTGATACTCAAGACCTTGTTGAAAAGCTCCCCTATGCCTAGACTGATGGTAAGAGTCAGTGGCTTGATATACATGAAAATTATTGTTAGGGCTGATTTGAACGGTAATGTTATATACAGATCCCGCTGCAATATCTATAGGCATCTCTTGGCAATCTATTATATACCCAGCACTTTTATTCCTAGCCCCAGAAGATTGATTTAGACTTTCACCAAGATCGTCCGTCGTGTCTATATCTCCCGCCCCATATTCAACATCATACGCCCACTGCTGCTCAGATATAGCTGGAATTAGCCTTACTTTTAAATCTATAAACTCTACATCTCTACCCTTAAAAGAAACACTAGCGCTACATTGCGTTTTTACGTTATCAAAGCCTTCTAAGTAGTTCCCGTACATCAACCTGTTGTCTACTACAGACTGCGCTTGGGCTTTTCTGGGAAGGTTATCAAATTGTTTATTTACTTCGTTATTACTAACCCCCCTAACAATTCTGTCGTTATAGAAATAATACGCCCTAGCTCCGAGCACCCAATTTTCTTGAATTTCAGTATTAGAAACCTCGTCTAATACGACTAATTCTGGGTTGTTAAACTGCCGAGCTAATATCCGAATGCTTTTTATTTCTGCCCCAGCGTTAGGTATTTTAAGAATACATACGTTATGAAGGGAATGGTCTACGACGGTTAGCCCGCCTTGGTTTATTATACCTGGAGAAAAAGCTATATCTGAATACGGCGATATAGCAGACTCTACCCCATCTTTAGAGATAAATTGATATGCAAATTGAAATCCAGGACCAGACTTAAAGTTACTTGTTGTTCTAGACGAGTCAGCCATAAACTCAAACTCTATAGGAGTTAAAGGCGTCTTTGGGCAGGCTGTAATAAAGTCTATTCGATCAGCATCAGAATACTCGTTATCCGCCTCCAACATAGCCTGATATACGTTTATCTTACGTGGCTCGTTAGTATTGTCAGTAAAGTAGAGTATAGCGTCTTTCTCAAAGTCTTTCTTTGCCCCTGGCTTTATTTCACTATCATCTAACCTAGTCTGAGAGGTGTATATTATATTACCCTTTACGTATCCATGTTCAGGGAAGGCATATAAAGCAGACTTGTGTATTCTTACTATTCTTTCTTTGGTACCAATCGACCCTCCAGAGTTAGAAACAAGAGGAAGCTTCCCCATCTGATCGTAAGCATATACCCCGTGCTCCGAAGCAATTGTATGCCAAACAAAAAAGTATATTATCTTAAGCTTAGTGTCTGTAACGCTCCCAATTATCTTAGCGTCCCCCTCCGCTGGACTATGTCCATCGATATATATTAGTGGATTGTTACCTTTTATGTTTTTAAGTACACCTAGGTTACCAGTAGATCCATTGTCTCCACTAGATTCATTCTCTGTAATAAGCATATTAAGAGCGTCAACCATGCTAGTTGTAGGGACCAACTTAAAGTCAGACGATTTATCTAGTCTGATTGGTATGATCTTATCTATAGCCATTAGTACTTAGGTGCCTGCATAAAGTTTCTACGTATAGTACTTAATGCTTCTTCTTTAGTAAAGTTGCTTAATCTAGAATTAGCTTTTCTTCTCTCGTTATAATATTCCACCCTAGCTCTAGCCTTTTCGTTTGCAGGCACACTAGACTTCCTTTCTACTACTTTATAGTATATATAGCAACGTAAGGCCTCTTCTGCATACACATGCACCTCTGGATCGGTAGATCTAGCTTCGTCAGCAATATACTCTAATACCACCTCAGAACCCGAACCGCTCATTTTAAGCTCTATTCTGTCCTGATCTAGGTTCAATCTATACTGCCCTACCGCATGACCCCCTCCGACGCCGTATAAGCCTCCTAAGCCCCCCTGGTGGAGATAGTTCTGAAATAGGTAGAAATCTTGGTCTCCTGAAGCCGTAGAGCCTGTAGTAGAGTTTTTAGATGCTTCTCTATCTAATATTTCGTTCGCTTCAATATTTAAAGGCCCAAGTTGGCTATCTCCTACGTCGGATGTATCGGAGATTGTTGAGTCATCAGCAGTATCCTGTTGGATTTGCCTAGAGTAGTTAATATGTTTGTTTTGGTTAAGTACATGGATTACTCCATCTGCCCCAACAATACCTAATTTAAGTAAATCTACAAAGTCGTCTGGTAACGCTACTGTATCGTTAGTAGTATCTACAGTCCTTTTTATAGATTTAATCTTTTTACCTAAATCAAATCCTATCTCTCTAATCCCTCTAAGTGCAAAGTTTCTTATTGCAGAATCCGATGCGTTGTTAGCATAGTCGTCTCCATCAGAGGTGATTATAAAATCATTTATAATCTGGGATAGTTTTACTTTGTTCATACTCATTACTCAGATGCTTCTTCTTGTGACGCAAACCCAACGATATTAGGATCTCTTAGTCTTACCCCGATTAACTTTGCCATCTCCATAACTAGCTCCGTTAAGTAATGAGAAGGTAACATAAAATTCAAACTATTTAAAGGGCTAAATACAATCGCCCCCCCTATTGAAACCTCAGTATATGCAGGAGAGGAGTCAACAAAACTTCCGTCTGATTCTTTAATAGATCCAGGTAGTCTATAGTATGTTAGTCTAATCTTCTCTATAAGGCTTGGAAAAACTTCAATATCCTGAGTAATTAAAGCAACAGGGAAGCTTTCTGTAGGTGTAGAAAGATTACTAGTAAGGATTCTATCTATTTCCTCTACGTCGTAAACAAGTTCAACGGTTCTCCTTTCGTGCCTTTTATCATCTATCTCTATTTCCGATCTGCTTTGTTCGGAACAAGATATTGAAATAATTTTAGAAAGATTATCTGGCTTATAAAAAATATTATCCCCTGAAGCATTGATTACTAAATCACTAACAGTAAAATAAGAAAGGTCTTCTTTAACTTGCTTACGGACAGATTTGTCTCTACCTGGGTCAAAATTTTGACGTTGGATTTGTTTAGCCTTAACAAGCTCTTGAAATAACTCGTTATAGATGTTAATCTGAGCTACATTAGTAAAATTATTAAACACAGCAGGTGTAATAAAGCCTTTTTGGTCTTTATTAGCAAGATCTTTTAGTGTATTATATACTTGTAGTACGCTAACCATAACACAAATATACGAAAAAGAAAAGCCGCCCGATTAAGGCGGCTCCCCTGTCAAGTTAGAATATATTTACCCTAATCTATCTAACCTATCTTCTAAAGTTGATAATACAGATGCTCCTTTTTCAGTAAGGCAAAACCTTACCATAACATCCATAGCGTCCTGCCCCACTGGGACTGACACAATAAGTCTATTTGAATCGAACCAGTAACACCCGTTGTCGTTAACGTTTATAATCTGGTAGTCTTTCGCTTGTTGCACGGTAGATCTCGTTTGAACTTGCGGGGAATCAAAGGCTTGAATAAACTCCTCTGTCTTCTTTTTAGCAATATTCAGCAGATTATATCTAATTTCCGTTACAGGAGTGTTGATATTTACTCCGAAATACAACGCAATAGGAAGAAGTTCGTTGATATCCTTATCTCTTACCAGACCGATGGCATCTGTAAGAAGAAATTCTTTCTTCAACTCAATCTCTGCATCTTGCTTCTTATCTATCTGCTTAAAGATCTTTCCTCCATTTTTAATGTTCATAGGGTGTAGATCTAAAAACTGACGTAAATTAGGCTTGTCTTTAGGCGCAAATAACTTACCCTCTCTAAAAGCTACTGTTTCTTTACGGGCGTTTACACCCTGTTCATCCGCCCATATAGAGGGTTCGTTTGGACAGTAGCGCATTTCACGTACAGTATCTTTCTCCGCGTCGTATACAGTGATGCCTTTTTGAGGCAACATATACACTATTCCAGCGTTCTTTGGAATTTCATACTCCGCATGGTGAAGGATTTGTTCTTTACGCTTAATAGAGCGCTGCTTCTTTACAGGAGCTGCGGGAGTAAACGTTGGGGTCTCTGGTGAGACTTTTTTTGTTTGAGCTTTAGGGCGCTCAGGGGCCGTTTTGACTTTATCGGTCATGATATATTATATTTAATTATAAATTTGGTTTGTACAACTCGTACAAATCTTTTGCTAGTTGCGATGCTCCTCCGTCCCCTATGTCTCTTTTTATAACGCCAAACCTTGCTAAAGTACCAGCAAAACTAGATGTAGTATTTGTTCCAGCAGTGCCAAGCCTTCGCAAGAAAAGATTTCCGTCAGTTCTACTTGAAGATCCTGCTGTTACCTTAGAGGTAATAGGGGTGGTGGTTTTCTCGTATATGCCTTTACTTTTTTCAGTGGGTTTAGATTTAACTTTAGTTACAATTTTACTTGTGCTTTTCTCCGTAAAGGCAGGGACAAAAGCTACAATCTCACCTTCGTGATTGTGTAAATATACGTTAAAATTCTTATCTCTTCTAATGACGAATGTATAGCAGAATTGTCTTGACCCGATCTCTGTTGTTCCCGCTTTATCAGGGAAGACATACCTTATACTTCCGTTCTCATCCGTGTTTGAATCAGCCTGAAAAGGCTTACCCGATAACCCGTCGTGCCTCATAGTAAACAAGCTGTTATAACCTTCGCTAGAAAACCCTAAAGTGTCTCCGTCGTCGTCTCCAAATAAAACCCCAAAAGAGTTTGTTCCTACGCCAGGATCACCTATAGCAAAGTATATAGTGTAATCGTCTTCTATAGTTACGTCTGGTATATTTAAAAACGTATCTACGGCAAACTGAGCGCACTTCTTGCTTAGACCTGTTGTTATTGCTGTAGCCTCATCTTGTACCGTTACGTTACCCCCATCCTCGTGATTTGCAAGATTGTAAGCTGAAGATCCCGTACCTGAGTTTCTCCATAAAGTTAAAGTGCTATTGTCAGCTCCTGTAAGTAACTCATGGTTATAATCTAAAAAAGGCTTATTTGCTCTACTTCCAAAATTAATTCCCCCAATAATATTTCTAAATCTACTTTCAGCATCACCTGTACTAATCTTTTGAGAAACCCTTTCTGTAGGTTGAGACTTAATCTTAGCTTTAATGTCCGTAACATTAGAAATAACAACATCATCAAACGCTGCTCTTTCTTCTACAGCGTCAAATTTCATTATAGTTTTCCCGTCAGGTTTAGATGCAAATAAAATAATCTTCTCTATGAGGTTCAACTCGCTCCCCTCTTTACAAGATATAGAAACATTTGTCTTTTCTATAGAATCCCCAATAAACAATTCGCTAGTTTCATACATCCCCGCCCCGTTAAAAGTCAAAGTCACCGATCCTCTACCAGCAGTCATAAAAGCAATTTGACTTGCAGGAATGCCTAGTATTGGTATATCTGTCCCGCCTTCAGAAAACCTTTTATCAGACCCTATTGGATCCGTTCTACGAAATAAAAAAAACTTTTTAGATATCATAATACAAATATACTAATTAATTAACGCTGTTAATATTTCCTTACTTTGCCTACACCTCCGTAAACGTGCTGGCTGGATTAAACCACATTCTTTTTCCGTTACCCATTTTGTAACCAACAACCCTAATAATATCCCCACTTCCAGTCGGTCTAGTTGCATTAACCCCTCCAGCAGTAACAGAATCTAAAAATAAGACAGAATTATTTGTTGGAGATCCAGCATGCGTTACTGCTAAAGAAACCATCCCTCTTATACACATCCCTGAGCTCGCAGCTGAACCCATTGCTACAGCTAGGAGGCCAACACTAGTGGCGGAAGAATTTGCATCTGCTGTCACCCATTGATTACTAGCGTTCAAAGTATATATGTATCCAGCCGTGTGAGAAGATGCGTTGGCGCCAAAATAAACTATATCCCCCTCACAGTCTCCAGCTGCAGTGGATACATAATCAAATTTTCTTTTATTTATCTGCGTCTTGCTCGTGATTTCTTGATCTATGTTTACATAAACACCGTCTACAAGCGAGCCTGTAATAGTCCCCCCTACAACCAAATCCTCGGTAATCTGCACATCTTCGTATCCGATCGTGAGAGCATCGCTAATAATAACAGAGGAGACATCTGCGTTAACATGTTGAAAATCTGTCCCTCCTGTTGTAGCATCTACAGATGCATTCCTATCAGCCAAGGTTATCACGGACTTCTCCCCGAAATTTATCTCATCCACAAATTGAGTAAAAAATTCCTTAATAAACCCAGAGGTAAGGGAAACGGTAAGCCTTGTGCTTGTAGCGTCCTTAGGACCTCTAAAATAAATGTAGAAGTTTGCGGCGTTAGCACACTCTAACCCACGTATATATTTTACAGGGAAGTATTGAGCAAGGTTATATTCCCCAGCCGTGGTGTCTGGATTTACGTATATAAACTTTTCATCTGGAGAAAGGGCCATACTATACTGTTATTGCAAATCTTATTTCTAAAATATCGTCATGGAAGAAAATGGAATTTA
>TARA_R110000796_G_scaffold66780_2_pt1 | contig 10009 bp, 9 predicted proteins | sample TARA_R110000796 | Tara Oceans TARA_R110000796 (sample SAMEA4397815) | marine metagenome | biome: Polar Biome; feature: [SRF] surface water layer (ENVO:00010504); material: water (ENVO:00002006), including particulate matter (ENVO:01000060) such as... | depth 5 m | reverse complement strand
CTCACGGCGAATCATCCTCACCCGCTCTTTGGCTTTTTGCGGCGTGGAGAGCGGTGCCGCCGCCTCATCGTGGGTTTTGGCGGGCACCGTGACCCAGGCAAACACCGGCAATGCCAAGTGCCAATGAATGGCCGCCAAACGAAGCCCAAGAGTGACGCTTAGCGAGGCGGCAATCGCCAGTGTAAGCGGTGCCTCCAGCGCATGCAGCGCGACGTAAACGATACCTCCCGCCATCGCAGCGGTGGCGTAGATCTCTTCGCGCAATACCATGGGCACTCGTTGCGCCAGCACATCACGGATCATGCCGCCCGCCACGCCGGTCATCATGCCCATCAACACCGCCACCATGCCAGACGTGCCCAGCAGCAGTGCTTTATGGGCGCCAATAACGGTGAACAGCGCCAGCCCGAACGCATCGGCAATCGGCAAGAAGCCCCTTGAGAGACGGTGGATATAGTGAAACCCCATCAGCGAGACGCCTACGGTGGCTAAAATCACCCATAAATAGGTTGGGTCGGTCACCCAGAACACCGGCTTTACGCCTAGCACTAAATCCCGCAGTGTGCCCCCACCGATGCTGGTCACCGCCGCCAGCACCAGCATGCCAATTGGGTCCATGCGCGACCTGCACGCCAACATCACACCCGACAGCGCGAACACAATGACACCCGCCATATCCAGCCAATAGACCACACCTGACACGCTCTTCTCCTTAATGTTCGCTATCGATAAAGGCGCCAAGAATAACACTCTTCCCCAAAACACTGGCTCCGGCGCTCATTACTCAGTTGGGATAAATACTCGTGATTAGGTTACGCTGACCTATTAGGTTAACTGTGGAGTTGGAGCGTTTATGGATTGGAACCCGGCTTACAGCTGGCTGGTACTCGCCCTACTATTAAGTCTGGCAGAGCTATCCTCTGGCGCAATGGTGCTGCTTGCACTGGGTATTGCCGCGGCGCTAACGGCGGCCGTTACGGCGTTAGGTTTAACGCTCCCCTGGCAACTGCTCAGTATGGCTATTTTTACCGGCGTACTGCTACCGCTATGCATCATGGTCATTCGCCCGCGCTTCTCTCCCCGTGGCGTGGCTTATGGCACTACCGGCACGGGCGTCGAGAAAGGCAATCGCTACACTACCCTACGCCGGGATTTTGATGATGCCACAGGCATTAAAGTTAACGGCGATTTCTACCGCCTGCGCGTCGTTGAAAGCGGTGAAACTGAGCTACCCAGCGGTACGCTGGTTATATTTATACGATTTGAAGGCACCACTGCGCTGGTCGCGTTACATCAGCCTGACGACATAGCCCCTCACGAAGACGATCCCCAACGCAAGGAGCCTTAACAATGGATTTACCTATTAGCCCAGGTTTATTAATAAGCCTTATTATTGTAGTGATCGCGGTACTGATCATTTCTAAAGGTCTGATCATTATTCGCCAATCGGAAGTCATGGTGGTGGAGCGCCTTGGTTCATTCCATCGCGTTTTAGAAAGCGGCATCAACATCATCATTCCGTTTATCGAACAACCTCGTGCGATCACCATGCTGCGTTATCGCAAAATGGGTGAGGACTACACCGCCATCACCACAGACGAAACCCGTATTGATCGCCGCGAAACGGTGATGGATTTCCCAGGCCAACCGGTCGTTACCACCGATAACGTCACCGTGCGCATTAACGGCGCCCTTTACTATCAGATCATTGACCCCAAGCGGGCGGTCTATGAAGTCGAGAACATGAGCCAGGCCGTCGAAGTACTGGCGAAAACCACGCTACGCTCAGTAGTCGGTAAAATGGAACTGGATAAACTGTTTGAGTCCCGCGCGGAAGTTAATAATGAGATTCAGGCCGCGATGGAAGAGCCTGCGTCTAAGTGGGGGGTTAAAATCTCCCGCGTCGAAGTACAAGATATTGCCATGCCGGAAGAAGTGGAAACCGCCATGCGCCTGCAGATGGCCGCCGAGCGTAAACGGCGCGCGACAGTCACCGAAGCCGAAGGTGAAAAATCAGCGGCAATTGCCATGGCCCAGGGCCAGCGTGAATCTTCGATTCTTAACGCTCAAGGCGATAAAGAGTCCGCTATTCTGCGCGCACAGGGTGAGCAGGAGTCCATCAAACTAGTACTGAGCGCCATCGGCGATAGTGAAGAGAACAAGCGCACGGTGGTGGGTTACCTGCTCGGCCAAAGCTATATCAAGGTACTGCCCAACATGGCGAAGAATGGCGAGCGTGTATTCGTACCTTATGAATCATCGGCATTGCTTGGCTCAATGGGCATGTTCCGTGAAATGGCGGGATCACCTGAGGACACGGTGGCTAACCACCTTAAAAACCGTAGCGGCAGTGACAGCGATTTTCGTAGTGGAATTGTCGGTGGCGCGGTCAGCGGCCACTAATAGCGCCATCAAGAAACCGCAGGAATTACGTTAAGCCGGGCCCCGCGGGGTCCGGCTTTTTTGTACTCTGGACTTATCCGTTACCCGTCATCAAACGTTGAAGAAAACTTCATCGCCTGCGCCAATTTTTTAGCTAAACTGGGAACCATCGCTCAGTGGGCCGGGCATCGTTATGCGTTAACCACCAGTGTTGTCATCGGTTGATGCATCCAGCAGTGGAATACAATCTTGTTGGCACTCAAAACGCTCTCCATGCTACTTCGTGGGTACACCTTATGCCATGGCATTCTGCTAACGATAACCTTTACCTTGTTAATGGTAACGTCAACTGCTCTTCAGGCAGATGCCTCGCCTAAGCCACTCAATAGCTGGGAGTACCGCTGGGGTGATTCACCATTCAATGCCCAAGGTGCGCCCCAGTGGCTGCAGGATGAATCGCTAGACTGGCACGCCATTGATTTCCCTGCCGACCCGCCCGGCCGGAAGGGCCAACAAAATGTCTGGTATCGTGCTGTGCTGCCTGAGGGCGATTGGAACGATCCAGTGCTCTACATCACCAGCATCGACCTAATCGCCCAAGTCTACCTGGATGATAGGCTGATTTATCAACATGGCGAATTCGATTCCCAAGGATGGGGGGAGTTTGCGGGTTGGCCATGGCATATGCTCGACCTGCCTGAAGATGCGGCGGGCAAGACTCTCTACCTGCGCGTGTTTTCTTATTACACCAACATCGGCCTATGGGGCGAAGTTCAGGTGATGGAGCGCCTTGATGTGCTCAAGCACGTTATTCATGATTCAGCTCAGGATCTTGGCGTAAGCGCACTGGTTTTAGTACTGGCGATTCTAGCCACTATTTTTGCGCTGATTGGCCCTGAACGGAGAGGATTTGGCGCCATCGCCCTATTTGCCTACGCAGCGGGGCTCATGCTGATTGCGGAAGCCCCAGCTCGACAACTGATCGCCAGCAACGCCCTTGCCTGGGATACCCTGCGGGCGGGCAGCTACTATATGCTGCCTGTTGCGCTGGGGTTACTCCTTAGCCACTGGCTCGAAGGGTCTGCCAAGCGTTGGCTAAGCCATTTTTGGCGCCTGCATCTTGCTTATTTAATAGTCGCCATTGGCTTGGTTCAGGTTGGCATCATCAGCCTGCCAATCACCTTTCCGATTTTTGATGCTTTGCTGGCAGTGACGCTTCCGGTCATGTTGATACTGGCCCTATTCCGTTTCCCCAGGCTAAGCCTTGAGCAGCGCTTACTGGTAGTAAGCTTCACTGTTTTCGCACCGCTGCTAGTGACCGATATGCTAGTGGCACACGGCTTTATTTCGTGGCGCCCCATCCCCCTAAGCTATGGCACCCTCGTATTTTCACTGGCTAATGCCGCCATTTTTCTATGGCACTATCGCCGTACGCAGCAGGAACTGGCGCTATCAAACGAAACGCTTGAGCTAAAAGTGGCCGCACGCACGGCAGAACTGGACCGCCTGGTGCATGAGCTGGAAGGCCTCTCTTTCGAGGATCCGCTTACGGGTCTTCATAATCGTCGCCACTTCAATACCGTGTTCGATCATGAGTGTCGTCGCGCACAACAAAACAGCAGCCATCTATCGCTGCTGATGTTGGATGTAGACCATTTTAAAAAAATTAACGACCATTTTGGCCACGATGCTGGTGACAGCGTACTGGTAGAGATCGCATCGCGACTCCGGCAACACTTCCAGGGGATGGATATCGTCTGCCGGTTCGGGGGTGAAGAGTTTGTAGCGCTGTTGCCGGCCACATCAGTAAGCGCAGCCGAGGAACACGCCAATGCGCTACTTAATACGATTTCTCATCAGGCGTTGATCTATCATGGGGAACCGCTAGGGCGTATTACGCTATCTTGCGGGATAGCCACTTACCCAGGTCACACACAAGACCCTCAGAAATTGCTGAGACTCGCCGATGAAGCGCTTTACCAAGCCAAGCACAGCGGCCGTAACCGCTGTGTAGTATGGGCTGAATCGCATCACGCTCAGCAGTTCATGCTGGCCCCAGCAGGTATTTCCATCGGTCTGGCGACTAGGGTGAGTCTGTCGCCAGAAAGTGATCAATAAACACTGCGTAATCCTGCTCAGTACAGTCCGCGTAAGCGACTGCCAGTGTTGAAACGACCTCGACAAACTGCGTTTCTCTTCCTTTCAGGCGTTGGCAAACGGCCTTGGCAAAGCGTGTCGCGTCACCTCGATTAAGCGCCTGGGCACCGCGCAGGTGTTCACGGGCAAGAATTTCCCCCCACTGCTGCGCCAGCTTTTTATACGACTTACCACCAGAGAGCTTATGGGTCGGGATGTCTTTCTTGAACGGCGAGCGCTCGCGAACCGAAAACACCTTGCCGTTCATGGTTAGCCAGCCAAGATAAGCATCCGGGTGCTCGGCAATGGCATGGAATGCCGCAGCATGTCGGATACCTTCATTGGGAAACAGCTTTCGCCACGCCTGCTGCTGGGCCTTATCCATCAGTTGGTACGCTTCTGGCGGTACCTGCTCTTTGATATCCAGAATGATATCGTCGTGCTCGTGCTCAACGCCTCCCTCAATCAATACGTAGTAACGCTCCACGCCCAGCGAACCAGTACCTGCATCCAGACGTCGAGCCGTATCTTTCACACGAAAATGGTGAGGATCACTCGCTTTAAGGGCGTGTTGCAGCGTTTGCTGATACTCCTGTTCAATCAGACGGCGTAGCTGGCTGGCGACATCCGCCGGTAGATTGGCGAGCTTACCGGGCCGCTCGGCAAATTGACGGCCTTTCTGGTCATCAAGCATCGTCCACTTTTCGAGCATCCGCACACGGCTCTGTTTATCCGCCACCTTATTCATGAACGGCTTCAGCGGGCCCTTCGCGGTGTCGAGAGTGACAGCGTGAATGGGTTTAACATCGACGTGATCCGCCAGCGTTTGGCAATAGCCTTTTATTAGCTTTTTGAGTGCTTTATCAATCGCTTTGGTGTCTAGCTCCGCGTTCTCGCGACCATCCAGTACCACGCTGATAGCCAGTCGCCACACGTCGTACTGATAGTCGCCAATCAACGCATCGTCGAAGTCATCCATGCCATAACGCACCTGATCATCGTGATGACCGTAAGCGCCAAAGTTATAGACGTGAGCATCGCCTTGCAGCCACGTTTGAGTTTCCGGCCAGCCGCCGAACAGGGCAAAGCGCCAATCGTGCCAAACGTCTTGCCAGAAAAGATGATTACTCCCCCGATAAAAACGGTAAGGCGATGCAGCCATTTTGGCGTACTTGGCCTGGCGGGTTGCCGTTGCCAATGCTTTGTTCGCCTGATGGGTTGCCTCAATCACCTGCTGAGGGCGGTTATGTCCAGTCAGTGCATGACTCATCGCGTTGCCTTTGTTAGTACATTGGTTCGACTTGGTAGAGCGTCTATAAAAACGGTTATCTGCAAGGGTAATCGAACAACATGAACAGATTAAGTCAGCGCTTACTCGCCAGCGTTACTTTTCAGTCGTTTGAAGCCGCGAGGAGCAGAAATACGAAAGAAGCGTTCAACCACGTCTGCGCTGGTAGCAGGTGTCAGCAGTGACACTGTAATAAACACGGGCAAATTGATCATCAATCCCCAGAAACCTGCATGAATACCCATCGGGTGCGGCCAAAGGAGCGTAAATGCCGTGGTAATCAAAAACCCCACTACGATACCGGCCATTACACCTAAACGAGAACCGCGTGGCCAGAAGAACATACCTATAAATGCAGGCAGCACCTGGGAGGCAAAACCCAACCCCACTAGCAGAATCATCACTAGGCTACCGGGCTCCGCAATCGCCAGCGGCGCCACAATAAGGAACATGATGGGCAGGATTAACAGCCGCGCCAGCTTGCCGGTGGTTTCACCCGAGAGTTTTAACACTGGCTGCAGTACATCTTTGCTAAACGACAGTGACACCGAGTGAATAAAAGGTTCACTCGAGGACATCGAGGCGGCCAGCGTGCCTGCGCCCAACAGCCCGACCAACACAACAGGCAAGTGCTGCATGGCGTATTCCAGCACGACGGTATCGGCGCGGGCGAGTTCAGGCAGCGAAAAAATGCCGATGAAGCCCACCACCACCATAGGAAAAATCACTACGTAATAAGTGGGCAGCCACGTCGCGCTACGGCGAATAGTGCGCGCAGAGGAAGCGCTCATCCACTGCGTCCATACTGGCGGCATAAACGAGAACATCGAAACGATGATCGAGGTCGTCCAGAAACTAAAGCTCATATCACCACCGGCGCCTGGCAGGGTGAGAAACTCGCTATGTTCGGTCTGAATACGTTCGAACACCCCTGCAAAACTTAACCCACCGGTAGCGCTGTGCACGGCCCACAGGCCGACGGCCCAGGCAACGATTAGCATCAGCACGCCCTGGAAGGCATTGGTGCGGCCAATCGCCCGCTGTCCGCTGACGTAGAGGTACACGGCAATACAGGCAAGCACTAGCAGCACACCCAGCCATATCGGTATCAAGCCGCCGCTCATCACAAACAGAATATAGGCCGAACCAATCGTTTGCAGAACAGCATACGCAATGGAGCCAATCGCCATCACGAGCGCGGCCAGCGCCCCCAGCGCGGGGCTTTGATAGCGGTCAGCGATGGCACTTGCTTGGGTCACATGGCCAAACTGCTCGCCGAATTGCCACACCTTCGGGCCGAAGTACCATGCGACCAACGCGAGATAGGCAAGGTAAATTGCTACATAAAATACCGCGACGCCTTTGGAATAAGCCCAACCGGGCGCACCCATGAAGGTGTAAGCACTCACACTACCGGCGGCGATCAGCAGGTAGAGCGTCACCGGCCCCATGCTGCGCCCCGCCACGCCCCACTCCTCCAGGCTGTTCATGGAGCGGCCCGCCTTGGCACGTAGGCCAATCACCATCGCAATGGCCACATACGTCAGCGTTATCAGTAATGGCCAAGGGCTATTCATGGTCGTCTCGCTCCACAATGCGATTACCGATCAGCATGACCACCACGCAGGCAAAAATAACCAGATAGCTCCATACCACCATTAACGGGAGCCCCAACACTAGCGTTGCCCGGTTCACCAGGCCAATCACTGGCCAGGTTCCCGCCAGCACCAGTGCCACGAAAGCGATGAATAGTCCCCACCCCGCACGGGAAGTGGGCAGAACGATCAAACGTCGCACGAGTGTTCTCCTTTATTTAAACGCAACTTTATCGACGGCAGCGCAGGCCAACGCCAAGCGCTCCTTAAAGCCCCAACTGCCGCGACATCACTGTGACGGTCTCGCCCCGGTACTCAAGATGCTCTACATCTTGCCAGCCCAAGCGGCGATAGAGCGTTTGCTGGTCGGGGGTATAAAGGTAGAAATGCCGTATGCCACTCTCTATTGCTTCCGCCTCTACCCGTTTCACCAATTCAGAAGCGATGCCCTGCCCCCGCCATTCGGGCACAACGAAGACGGAGGCTAGCCAGGGGGTAAGTTCACGTCGAATGCTCATATCATCGGCAATTAGGCTGGCGGTTCCCACAGGGGTTTCACCTTGCATGGCCACAAAAATGGAGGGTACACCGCCCTGGCCACATTCGGCCTTCACACGTTCAATAGCCTGCTCTTGGGTGAGGCCTGGGTGTAAATGCCCCCAGGCTTCAAATATCCAGATCGCCACCAATGAAACATGAGGATCATCGGCAGTTAGCCGCTGAAAGGTAATATCGTCCGGCACGTTTTACTCCAGGCATCATTTAGCCAAATCGCAGACATTAGCGGTAAAGCAGTGTTAGCGCTATAAAGCGTTTAACTGGAAAGCGGCTAGCGGCTGCCCCCACTGGTCGCCATGCACTAGTTCGCTTAATGGCAGTCGATCGCGCCAGCCTTTGGCTTCAAGCTCTGGCTGATCTAAAAACTCGCTCACATAGCCAAGGCAGAGATACGCCAGAGGATAGACATGTTCAGGCAAATTCAACGCCGCGCTTAGCTGCTCTTGATCGAGAATACTCACCCAGCCAACGCCAATACCTTCAGCCCGCGCCGCTAGCCAAAGATTTTGCACTGCTAAGCAGGTACTAAACAGGTCGGTATCGACAATGCTATTGCGCCCCAGCACATGCGGGCCGCCCCGGCTTCGGTCACAGGTAATACAGAGATTGAGTGGGCTTTCCAGAATGCCTTGTAGTTTAAGGCTGCGGTAATGCTCCTTGCGCTCGCCTTCAAAGCGCTCGGCGGCCTTCCGGTTCTCCTGCTCGAATATCGCCAGCACCGTTTCCCTGACGTCGCGACTTTCAATCACGATGAAATCCCAGGGCTGCATGAAACCTACCGAAGGCGCATGGTGTGCAGCCTCTAAAAGGCGGGCTAATACGTCAGGGGGAATCCGGTCAGGTAGGAATTGAGAGCGCACATCGCGCCGCTCGTGTATGGCGCGGTAAAGCCCACGGCGCTCAGCATCGGAAAAAAGGTGGTTCGAGGAAGTCATGACGCTTGTCGGACCTTTTGATGAACTGGTTGATAAACGAGTGCAGAGTCTACACGAGCTCAGCCCAGCCTCCAGCGCAGTGGCGTTGTTTGGATATTGATATCCTAGGGACTGCGCGAACGGTAATCACAAGGCTTGGTGCCTGGACGACGGATCAAGTGACAGCGGCCTTCCGGTGGCAAGCGCTATCATTCCTGCTCAAACCCCGCCAAGAACTGTTTCAGCAACGCGTCCAGTTGCGCTCTTTGCTCTTCCGTCAGCCCACTGACCAGTTGCGCCTGTGTTTCCACATGGGCAGCCACTGCTTCGTCGATCAAATCAAAACCATGCTGGGAAAGAGAGATTAGAAAACCACGACCGTCCTCTGGGTTTTTGACGCGTTCGATCAGTCCTGCCTTTTCTAGAAGGTTGATTCGGTGCGTCATGGTGCCTGACGTCACCATGGTGGATGTCATCAGATCGCTCGGCGATAGTGCATAGGGCGCTCCCTCTCGGCGCAGCGTTGCCAGCACGTCAAAGCTCGCATCCGTCAGGCCATATTTCGCCCAGGTCTTTTCCATTGCGCGCATTAAAGCGTGGTTAAGCCGTTTGACCCGGCCAATGGTGCCCATCGGCGCAACGTCAAGGTCGGGCCGCTCCTGCCGCCACTGTTTGAGTATGTGGTCTACATGATCCATAAACGTATTTTGCGCCTATGTATCTTGACGTCAAGATTATTTCTACATACCTTGATATCAAGATATAATCCTTGAAGGCTGCTAATGACGTTACCCAACCCACCCAAGCGACACGCCTCTAAAAAAGCCTGGCTTGCCCCACTGCTGTATCTGCTCGCCGGTGGCGCTTTGCTGGGCCTATCGACTAATTTGGCAAAGCTCGCGGGTGAAATGCAGCTATCAGCGCTCGCTTTTCTGTTTTGGTCAATTTCAGGGGCGGCACTTATTCTGCTTGCGCTCGCCGCCTATCGCCGCCATCTGCCACCGTTGACCGTTCGCAGCGTCGAGTATTACCTGATCTCTGCGCTGCTGGGCGTGGCGGGCGCCAATCTGCTCTTCTTCTCGGCGATCCCCCATGTCGGCGCCGGGTTTGTGGCATTAATCATCACGTTGCCACCA
>TARA_R110000796_G_scaffold240591_1_pt1 | contig 10012 bp, 16 predicted proteins | sample TARA_R110000796 | Tara Oceans TARA_R110000796 (sample SAMEA4397815) | marine metagenome | biome: Polar Biome; feature: [SRF] surface water layer (ENVO:00010504); material: water (ENVO:00002006), including particulate matter (ENVO:01000060) such as... | depth 5 m | reverse complement strand
CCAGAAAGGGAACTGAGCCCGGTGCAGGCCATTTTTTATCATTTATTAAAAATTTCATTGTAACTCCTTATAAAAATTTTTCCACTCTATTGGACGATTCGTACAAATTCCTAAGATATTTTGTTTTAGGTGTTCTGGTTCTTGTTTTACAACTGTTATACCGCCCTCAATATAAACCTCTGGATAACACCATATGTAACCTTTACTTGTTAAAGTAAGCATATCATTATCATGCCAAAACCAATTTAGATCTGCTTTACTCATTATACCAACTGCTTCTAGATTTTTGCAGTGAATCCACATATTTTTGTTAAAAAAAGAAATATCAACCTCATAATCAGGCGTATCATGTCCCAGATAAATAATCTGATTCACAACTCTCACATCGATTTCAATATCAAATCCCATGTTTATTGTGTTTAGTATATATTGTGGATTATTTTCTAAAGATACATCTGTCCCATGCAGAAGTCCTCTGTGAGAGATTATTTTCAATCTATAATTTCCCCATTTCTCAATGGCTCAACAGTCTTTTCAATAAAAGTCAAATCTCCTAACTTTAAAAAAGGCTTAAAAGTATAGCCAAATCTAGCTACCTCTCCAGCACAAGGAAAAACAACCGTAACTTTTTCTTTCATTATTTACTCTTTTCCAAATAGAATCTTAGATCTTCAGGTGTTCCAAGTCCCCACATCCTGTGAACATAAAAAGGAATCAAAGATTTGCCATCTTGAATTAATTCATTATAGACAGGGGCTATATAAAATTCATTTTTGACTCTAATATCCTTTTCTATCATTTGTTTTGCATATTTTACAAAGTCAGAACCGTGTCTGTACCAGTAGATTCCACAAGTGGCAATATTAGAAATTGGCTTTTTCTCGGCAACTTCTGTAACAAAACCACGAGAGTTAGTCTTAACAAAGGACCACTTAGGATGTACAGCATTAAATGTAAAAACCATAGAATCAACATTGGTTAAGTTTTTTAATGTTAAGAAGTTGTTTGGCTCATACTCCACAAATTGATCGGAGTTCGCTATTAACAAATCTTCTTCGCAATCAATAAACTCTTCAGCCAGCAAAGCTGTACAGGCTGCACCTTCGGTTAGCCTATCTACCGCCACAAAAGAAAAATTTCCATTTGTTATTCTGTCTATCGTGTCGAGAAGTCCAGAATATTTTTCTATATGTTCTTGTCTTACTATAAAAACATACTCACAATCAAAGTCTAGATTTTCTACAACTTTTTGAATCATAGGTTTTCCATTGACATCTATAAGGGGCTTGGGAAAAGTATAACCTTCTTTAGAAAATCGACTTCCTTCTCCAGCCATTGGAATCAAAATTTTCATTAAATATAATCCTTTAACAAATCAAGATTAACTTCATCGGGGTTGTTAACTTGTATTACTCTGCACCCACTACTTTTTGCTGCTTGTATTCCTTTGGGTGAATCTTCGATAATTATAATCTCGTTTTTATCAAAATTGTACATGTTAAATATTTTATTATATCCTTCTGGAGAAGGCTTAGGTTCTTGTACATCTTGATTGGTGATTATAACATCAAACAAATCAATTATTCCTGTCATTCTCAGCATTAGAGTAGCTGTTTCACGAATGCTATTCGTAAAGCAGGCAACCTTTATATTTTTATTTCTTAACTCTTTTATAAGATCAATCTTCTCTTCTCTAATAATTGCATCTCTTTTTATAATCTCAAGAGTTTTATGCTGTTTGAGTTGATAAATTTGGTCCTCTAGGGCAGCTTGTATTAATCCTCTTTCAGACAAGATTTTTAATTTTTTCCTAGTTGGAATCCCATTGAAAGTAGAAATATGCTCATCCATGCTTATTTCATAATTTGATATTTGTTTTAGTGATTCATTCAAGGAAACGCGATGCCACTCACAAGCATCTACAAGCACCCCGTCTAAATCAAATATAATCATTTTAGTTTCCATATATTCCTCTTTTCTTATAATCAATGCTGTATTCTTCTATAACTTCCTTCAGCAAAACAGGGTATTGATTTAAATTCCACTTTCTTTTACACACAGCACAGGTAAATTAATATTTTCAATTACTCTCTGAATCATAGGCTTGCCAGCAACATCAATTAGCGGCTTAGGGTTTTTAAATCCAGCATTTTTGAATTTAGAACCAAGTCCTGCCATTGGGATCAAAACATTAGTCTGCATAATATTCTCCATCTGCTTCATAACTATACCAGTATCCACTGTTATATTTTTCCCAATGCATATCTAGCCTTGGTAGAACTTGAAATATTTTATCTCTTATTGGGGTGTAAAAATCCATAGCAACTTTCCGATTAGTAGAGCCATCAAGAACATAATCTTTCCAGTTATCAACATGATTTTTTGCTTCTACAAAAAACTTGGCATAGTAGTGCATACCTATGTACATAGGTGATCTAATGTGATTATTAAAATACCCAGCGGGACACACAGCGCCAGGATATGGCTCCTCATCACAAAGTGGAATATCTAACAATTTTATAACATCATCCTTATATCCCCAATAGATGTGGTCTTGTGGGTGATATGGGTAATTTTTATTATTACCTATTACAAAGATTTTACTTTTTTGTTTATCACCAGATAAATAATTTAGTGTTTCTTGGTTTTTGTTTGATTGATAAAAGTCATAAATTAGCTTGAAACTCTTGTTAGTGATTCTTTGATCACTTCTTATTTTCATTACTTCATTTGCGGTAGATGCTTTTACACCCTCAAGTGAAGAAACAATTTGTAAATTAATATTACCGGGACCGGGATGGGTGGGTTTTTTGTTTTTTAAAACTTGAATATTGTGTGAGATCTCTGTGGGTAATTGTTCATCTTCCCAAGTTGATATTATCACATTATTAACAAAAGGCAAATTTGAATATTGTTCTGCTGTGCCAACAGTCCCAGACCACATTCCACCCTGAATTACTATATCCATATTAATCTCCCTTTTGAATTCTGTAACTATCGCTGTCAAAATGTTGCGTTGAAAATTCAAACAACTCTGTGTCTTCTAGGGCTAACATTTGGTGTCTCAAACCCCGATATACATGAAAATTGTCACCTTTTTCCAGTGTTACAACATTACTATCTAGTATGTGGTCGCCTTCCCCATAAAAAACTTTTATTTTTCCAGACTGGACATAAAACACTTCGTCTTTTAGTTTATGATAATGCCATGAGCATCTTTTTCCTTTTGCAAAATAAAGTAGCTTACCACAATATTCTTGATTGTTGACAATCCATTTTTCAAAACCCCAACCCTTGGGGACAAATTTAATCTCTTGTGTTGAAGAATTCTTCATCGTTTATTCCTTTATCGTCAATATAAAAGTCACCCGAGGGCTTTCCTAAAAAAAGTTCGTGATGTTTAGCGCCCCATTTTTTTAATTGAGAGTTGGTTAAATCATAAAAAGACTGGTATGCAGAATTAACAGAATTGTTGTATCTACCCATACCTCTTGCGGTAAAAAATATAATTGTATGTCCTTTGTCGTAAAGACAGTTTATTTTCCTTATTCTATCATGGAAAGGTATTGCTTGTGTGTAGTCTCCGTCTGTTTTAGAACATATTGTTCCGTCAATATCAAAAACATAAGTCATTTTTTATATCCTGTTTTGTTAAAACATAGGTTCCAAATTTTGTAACTGAAAGTGTTGCCAGTTTATTGGCAAGCATGATTGAATTTTGTATTTTTTTGCCGTTCAAATAAAAATTTACAAAGGCAGACAAGAAAACATCACCTGCACCACAAACATCAAAAACTTCAACACTATCGGTTGGATATATTTTATTCCTATACATAACGCCTCTTGCTCCAAGCGTTATTAGTATGTCACTATTGTTTGGTAATGATTTAGCATTATTATATTCTTTTTCATTTATTTTTAGCCAACAATTAAAAAAACAATCTAATTCTTTCTTTTTTGAATCAACAAATATTGGTATGTTAAGAGATTTAAAAAAAGTGCAGATTTTTTTACAATCAACGGCGTTTAAAAAACCTTTGTTGTAATCACTTATAACCACCGCCTCAACATCTATATGTTTTTCAATTTGTTTTAAATCTATCTTTTGTATTTCACTATCTTCCCCTCGATCAACTCGTAACAAATGTTGTTTAAATCTTTTATCTACAAATCTATGTTTTGTTATTTTTTCTGTATTTGTTGTGTGAACAACATTATGACCAAATGCCATTAAATTTTCTACAACATTCAATGACATTCCAGATTTTAAAACTTGCTTCGTTTCTTTGAACACCGGAACTGGTGCCTCTGGACTTAAACGATTACATTCTCCATAGTGATATACATCTTTACAAGAGTCACCAATTACTAATATCTTTTTCACTGAGACCTACTAAAATTTTAGTTGTTGAATACCCATCTATTCTATCAAAAAATATTACTTCTTGTGCATGTCTGGAGCCAATTACTTCTTTGTCTTTATAATCTGAGCCCACTACCATTACTTCGGCGGCACTTAACAAAACCTGTGTGTCAAGCTCTTCGTTAGAGTCAAACACTCTTACTTCATCAATGTACTTAATTGACTCAAGCAACATAACCCTGTCTTCTATAGTGTTAAAGGGGCGCGTGTCGCCCTTGTCGGCTCTAACTCTTTCATCGGTGTCAATACCAACTACCAAATAATCACCAAGAGATTTGGCATACTTGAATAATTCTATGTGCCCGCGATGAAGGATATCGAAGCAACCATTTGTCCATACGATTTTATTAATCATGATTATCTCTAGTTTATTTTGTCACACCAATAACGTAATAGATCTTCTAGAGTTTGCTCAATTTCAATTTCTGGATTCCAGCCTGTTAGATCAACTAAGTTTGTTGAATCGCCATGCTGATAATGGATATCTATGGGGCGATAAAATGGTGCATGTATTTGTTGCTTTACATCTTCTAGTCCGCTAATTTCAATCAGCTTGTCTGCAAAATGCTGCATTTTTCTTGGAACATCACCACAGACATTAAATATTTCTCCGTTACAATCATCGTTCATCATAGCAAGATAATATGCATTTACAGTATCTCTGACATCCACAACAACTCTAACCGATTCAAGATTACCTATAAGAAGAGTCTTGTCTTGCAATCCCTTCATCATTCTAGCTATCTGAAATGCGTCCGAAGAGATTGAAAAATTCTTTCCGCGTCTTGGTCCGGTATGAGAAAAAGCCCTTGTTATAAACCCTTTTAATTTACCATTTTCCATTCTTTCTTGCATATACAGATCAGTCGCAGCTTTGGAGGCACCGTATGGGTTCGCAGGCAAGATGACATCGTCTGTTCTTATTTTTCTACCATCCTGTCCAACATTTCCATATACTTCCGAAGTTGAGCAGAACATCATCTTGCAATCTGGCTGGTTATCAGTTATTGCCTGAATTAAGTTAGCCGAGCCAATAACATTGTCCTCCATTGTACCTATTGGGTCTGCAAAACTCGTTGGTGGATGAGATTGCGCTGCGAGATGGTAAACTCCATCAAACTCGTGCTCTTGAAAAATACTATTTAAATTTCTCAAACTTCTTACATCAGAGTATACAAAATTAATGCCTTTATATACATCATCAGAAATAACATCTCTAATGTCATTTTCTCTACCATTGCTGCATCGTACAAGCCCATAAACAGTATGTCCCTTGCTATGAAGCAGGTTTGCTAGATGTGGACCGGCAAAACCGGTAATTCCTGTTACTAAATAATTGCCCATTTTTTTCTCCTAACTAATAAAATTGTAATTTTTTCTTGCCAATGTTTTCAACCAATCAAAATTTTCTTCATCTGTTCTATGTGGTGTGTTTCTAGAATATATTGTTGGTTGTGATAAAAGATTTAATTTTTCAAAAAAATAAAAAGTAGATGTTGATACTGTGTCTATTTTAGATGCTTTTTCAAAAACTTTAATCCAATCAAAGATATTATAGCCTGATATGTAATCCATTTCAAGTCTTTTTAAATTATCAGGTGTTTTTATTTCTTTATTTAAAATTTCATTCCAGACTGGTGGTGTTCCAAACATCTTGTTTACCAAATGATAATTGTCTTTCAGATTTAATAAATTAAACAGTTCTTGCTCTTTTCCAAAATTTCTTTTTACTTCAAAGTGGTCTTGCCAACCATTGTGCTCTATTCCACACATTAAAAATTTTGCAAGCATATTACTAGCATCGTGACTGCTTGTTTCTTGTAACTTTTTACCCCAGTCTGAGTGAAAAGACCTCTTCAGGGGAACAAATAGTAAATCTCCACCGTAACCACCTGATTTTTTGTAAACTTGGTTTATTTCAACTTGACTAAAGTGCAAATATATTTCTTTATAAGGAAAGCTATTTTCTAAATTATAAAATGTAATTTTTTCATTTGTTTTTATTTTATCATTTAAATTTGCATACACAGGAAACACAGGCCAGATTATATCATAACCCATATCAGCATAATGGCATCCAATTTTGATTGACAATAAAATATCACCAAGACCGGACGGCTGTTGTATTAAACAAACTGGCATTATTGTTTGGGCTCCAAAATCAGATAGCCTTCATGGTTATAGTCTCTCAAGATGTTATGTGTAGCAGAAAACATATCTTCTATAAATTTTATCCCATCTTTGTGTGGGAAAAAATTTGGATACAAGTGATGATGAATCCAGCTTTTTCCAGTATGTTGAAATGGACCATCTTCATAAATTCTAAGATCGTCTATTATAAAGTAATCAAATTTTGTGTCTCTGTTATCCTTTATCAGCCTAAGTTCTTTTTCAAGTGGGAACTCGATTTGATCGGCTTCTCTTCCATGTTCAAAGCGACTTCCTGGGTCACTTGGCAAATGGGCGTCTAGCCAGTATAAGCAAGACTTTCTTTCTGATATTGCAGACAACATTTCTACAAGCTTTGTTTCAGAAGAACCTAACCAAAGATTAACTCTATCTACAAAATTGAATTTTTGCTTACAAAAATTATAAAATTTTTCATTTATTTCTACTGAGTGTAATTCTTTTAGATTATCATATTTCATAGCGTGTTCTATTCCAAAACCATTTTCTGTGCCTGTCTCCATAAGGCAATCGGCTTTTTCAAATCTTGAAAGATCAAAGTGTCTTAAAAGTCCCATTATATTTTTCCTTGTTTAATTAAATTTTCTAAGAAATTAAAAATGTTATATTTTGTATAATACAAGTTCTTAGCCTCTAATACATGTGGAAGTCGTGAGTCATAATTATCATTGTTATAAATATCTTTAATTTGTTCAACAGTTCTTTCTATTGGTCCAGAGAAGTCTATGTGTATAAACGATTGCTGTGGATATACATCGGCGATGTTAGGGGCGCCATAATAAACTGGAACCGTATTACATACTACCAAGTCAAAGAATTTTTCGGTGACGTAATTGTTGTAGCTAGAGTTTTCTATAGCTATTGAATATTGGTAGTCTACAATTGCTTCAGATTTATTGTATGGAGCACCCTTATATCTGGGATCATTTAACTCCCATCTTCTACCATAAAAATCTATATCTAAATCAGTATCAAGTAGTCCCTTAAATAGCGCATGTCTTTTTTCATAATTTAGCTTATGTCCATAATTGGAAGAAATAATCGACATTCTTTTTTTCTTTGGAAAGCTGTTATTTAAGTAAAAACTATGGTCATCAGTCGATTCTGTAAACATAAACATAGGATGTTCAATAATGTTATTAGCGTAAGGATACATATTTTTGTCCTGCGCCACAACGTATTTGCAAAATTTATGAAGGTCTCTTTGCCAATTAGTTGACCACTCAGGCTCTAACATGAAGCCGATAGTTTTTTGCGGATCTCTAAAATATTTAATATTTTTACTATTCAGTGCCCCTAAGACAATCAAATATTCATAGTTTTTTTCATCCATTTCAAAAAAATCATTTGCTGTCCAATTTCTAAACGTTCTGGTAGCAACGTCTTTGTCAAAGATTTCATCCCACCAACATACTATCCAAATTTTCTTCTTCATCAGTAGTTTTCCCTTAGACTAGATTTAAGTCCTTCTTTGCTTGGATCATGTACTGCGGTCACACTGCCATGTTCTGTGATTGCTTTAGCCCAGTATACATCAAAATTTAAATCTCTAAACATACCATTAAAGTGCCAATCAAGCGGATATTCAAGTTTATAAGAATTCAAATAATTGTAAAGCTTTTTGGCGGCTTTAGCGGTGTAAAGAACGGTACAAAGTCCGTTTGTCATAGTTCCTTTTTTTAAATCTGATAATGAGGCACTTGCTGGATTTTGCGGCCACAGATTATTTTCTTTTTTGGTGAAAATATCTGTATCATCACCAACTCTCATCGCTGCCTCTCCCATAAAAACACAATCAAAATTTATGTTATCCCGTTTGCAATTTTTAATAATGTTGTTAATATATTCTATCGGATCTTGTTTAAAAATTACATCATCCTCTAAAATCAAAATGTATTCGTCATCTGAAAATGCAAATGCCTTACTTAAAACGTTCTTGTATTTTATTGATAAAGATATCTCACCTTTACTGGGGCTTCTTTTGCAGTTCAATTTAAACTTTTCAAGATTAATGATCGTATATACATCATAATCTGTTATGACCTCTTGATCATATTCTTCTTCAAAATGCACCCCGATTTGATTTAAGCCCCACTTGTTTATCTCTGTTGTCATGTGCTCTTTTCTTTCAATGAGTTTCGTATAATGAATAACGAAAATTTTTGAAATCATTTTTTTCTTCCAAATATCCAAGATATGACTGGATATTCTTTTTGATTAAGTCCCGGATTTATGAGATCTTGATATGAGGGCCATGTTAATTCTTCAAATAGTTTTAAAATATATTCTTTATTACCCCACGAACCTAAAGATATGATTTCAAAGCCAGCAGCCTCAGCGATGCAGCCCAAACCAGTAGGAGTAAAACCTGTATAATGATGAAGAGGGGTCATGTGTGGTATATTTATAACAGGCAGGTTACAATAAAAAATTCCGCCCTTTTTTAAATGACTGTTTATATTTTTCAAACACAAAATTGGATCATACAAGTGTTCCAATGTTTGATTCAACATACAAAAATCATAATCTTTATCTAAAAGGTTTAAATTATGTAAATCATTATTAGTCGGATCTGTTTCATAGTGTATTATTTTTTTTGTTTTATAAGGCAAAAATTCAAACTCAGGATCACTATCTCCATTAAAGCATAAAACTTTTTCAAAGTTATAATTATTTTTAGCAAAAAATTCTTGAAATTCTAGCAGAGATATAACTCTCGGAAAATCTTTATTTTCCCAACGCCACTTATTTATATTTTTAGCTATTGGCAACGGTACATATTTATAATCCTCTATATTGTTTTTTAAAACATATTCTCTATATATTCTAGTAATATCAGAATTATTTAAGTAATCTTTCATCGCTTATCCTTTTTCTCCAATAACTTATTTTCATTTTGTCTAAGTTATAGTTAGTATTTTGTACATGCTCGTAGAAGTCTATAAGACTATTATAGTCTACTTCACTCCACTTGTCAACAAAAAATATTGGTAAATCCTCAAATTCTTTTGTGTGTATAGACCGGCGGACAATAGGAATGGTTCGTAGATATAATGCTTCCCAAGTCCTATGGCAATCGACTCCATTGCCTCGCGGCGATATTACAAATTTATGAGATGCTATATCAAAGTAAAATTTTTCCATTGAAAGATTAGATGTTTTTGTAACCCACTCTTGATTAGAAAAATAATCCCATACTAATTGCCTCTCTTCTGGGTATGTGTTGATATTGAAATTCATATAACATAATTCACTTTTATTAATTTGAAGTGAATTTACTTTGTCTATTAACAAAGATTTTTGAAGGGCTCCAGGCACTTCAGAAGAAAATATGCCCTGTTGTGAAGCCTTTGACACTCTTAATTTCATGTTTTCAAGCCCGATTGGTACAGGAATTATTCT
>TARA_R110000796_G_scaffold115490_1_pt1 | contig 10020 bp, 13 predicted proteins | sample TARA_R110000796 | Tara Oceans TARA_R110000796 (sample SAMEA4397815) | marine metagenome | biome: Polar Biome; feature: [SRF] surface water layer (ENVO:00010504); material: water (ENVO:00002006), including particulate matter (ENVO:01000060) such as... | depth 5 m | reverse complement strand
TAGCACTTTCAGCCGCTTTCTTTTATACCCTGTGAGAAATCCAGGTTAGGCGTATATGCGAAATATCTAAAAGACCGCTTCTGGCCGGACAACGACGGCCCGGGATAGGCCGCCGTTTGTCCTTATTAAACTTCTGTCTGTTCTGCCATTTCCAACGCATCATCGACCTCTATCCCTAGATACCTGACGGTGCTTTCCAGCTTTGTGTGCCCCAGGAGCAGTTGTACTGCCCTTAAATTTTTCGTGCGATGGTATATCAGCGACGCTTTGGTGCGGCGCATCGTGTGCGTGCCATAGATTGAAGCATCTAAACCTATTTCGGTGACCCAGGCTTTCACAATACGGGCATATTGCCGTGTTGAAAGATGTTTTGCGCTATTGATTCGGCTGGGAAACAAGAAGTCCTCGCTCCGGAGTTGAGCAATCTGTATCCAGTCGATAATAGCGATGCGAGTTTGCTCGGTAATTTTGTAGTGGTTCAATAAAACCGGACACCAACGTAGGTGGTAATATTGCCACCATAAGCGAGGTGTCTGATGACCAAGAAACGACGTACTTTTTCGCCTGAATTTAAGCAGGAAGCTGCCAGCCTAGTACTAGATCAAGGGTACAGCTATCCCCAAGCTTGTACCTCGTTGGGTGTCGGTGAAAGCGCCCTCCGACGCTGGGTTCACCAGCTTGCGGACGAGCGTCAGGGAGTAACGCCTAAGGGCAAAGCATTAACCCCAGAACAGCAGCGTATTCAGGAGCTTGAGGCTCGCTGCAAACGCCTTGAGATGGAAAAAACTATACTAAAAAAGGCTACTGCTCTCTTGATGTCGGACGACATGAATCGTACACGCTGATAGACCTGTTGAGTGAGCAAATGCCTGTTGAAATGGTCTGTAACGCGTTTGATATTAGCCGCTCCAGTTACTACGAGTACCGCCAGCGGCGGCACCGCGTGGATGTTGAGCGTCTGGCCTTAAAAGCTCAGGTAAACCGCCTTTTCAAAAAGAGTCGCAGCTCAGCTGGCAGCCGCTCGATCAAGGGTTTGCTCAACGAAGAAGGCGTCACCATTGGTCGTTTCAAGGTTCGACGTTTGATGAGCGAAATGGGGTTGATCTGTAAGCAGCCAGGCCCTCATGCTTACAAGCAGGCGACCGTTGAGCGACCTGATATTGCGAACCATCTTGACCGCAAATTTACACCAGACCAGCCCAATCAGGTCTGGTGTGGTGACATCACTTATATCTGGAGTGGCCAGCGTTGGAACTATCTGGCCGTTGTGTTGGATCTTTATGCTCGTCGTGTTGTTGGCTGGGCCATGTCGTCCAGCCCGGATGCAGATCTTGTTGTGAAAGCGCTGGATCACGCCTGGGAACAACGTGGTCACCCACAGAGGGTCATGTTCCATTCCGATAGTAAGAGTTACCTAGATAATTTGGTGAGCCAACTACAATAAGGCTCTAACCTATCACGCAAGGCGGACGCGCGGGGCGCGCCGCTTCGTTTTGGCGTTAGGGGGCACAAGGAGTAGTCAATGATTTTTGCTATCATGGGAATCGCCACCGCCTTTTTTGGCAGCCATTGTGGGGCTGGTTGGTTCGTTTCGCTCAACGCTACTGTTGGCGGACTCGGATCTAGTGCATCGTGATTTCCTCAGTTTGCTTTAGCAGCACGTTACTCACCAGCAAAAGTTGTACGAACACTTGACCACTGCTGATCTTGCTTCGATCGCGAAGCTTGAAAACGTGGCAGAAAGTTGTGGTTGAGTTGGAGAACATATTTGAAGCGGGGGCTAAAAATGCCGCTTGAGAATGCGTGATCCGTGGCAGGCTCACGTATGTGGCATTTCGGGGCTTTGGGGCTCGCTTTTGTATTAGTGGCCTGTCAGATTGCTGCCTTGTTTGTAGGGTCATAGTGGGCACCTAACAAGAGCTTCTACCTGACAGAGCAGCTTGTCATGCACTTGGCTTGCGCCAGGTCCGCGCCAATCGTCTTTGCAGGTGAACCCAACTTTAAATTCTAAGAGGTTTCATGGCATCACTTTATGACAAGCCCGTCCGCGCCCTTATGCATGAGATGGTGCGTGACATAGATTTGAAACCGGATACTGTGATTTCGCGTGATCGAGTCCGTTCTTGGTTTAGGGAAAACTATCCAAAAATCAAAGACGGAACGATTGCCGCGCACCTGTTTAGAATGTCGGTTAACTCGAAAAGCCGGGTACATTACGGGGCCAAACCGGGAGAGGATGACCTCTTCTTTCAAGTTGACCCTAAACATTTCCGCCTCTATCGGCCACAGAATGACCCGGCGCCAATATACCCAGGGGATGATGTCGAACAGGCCGTAAAGGAAGAAGTTCAGAAGCTAGCAGAGGAAAGTAGCCCAGAATTTGCATATGAAAAAGACCTGCAGAATTATCTCGCAAGGAACCTTCACCTCATAGAATCAGGCCTCACTCTGTTCGAAGATGAAGGGATAAATGGCCTAGAGTTTCCAGTGGGCGGAAGGTTTATCGACATTCTGGCTATGGATTCGGATGGCAACTACGTTGTCATAGAGTTAAAAGTATCCAAAGGGTACGACAGGGTTGTCGGCCAATTGCTGCGCTACATGGCCTGGATAAGGAAAAATCAGACAGAACCCGGGCAGTCGGTTCGAGGCATTATTGTTGCTCGGCATATCTCGGAGGATTTGCTACTTGCTTGTTCTGGAGTGGAGGGAGTGCAACTGTTCGAATATGAGCTATCCGTCAGTCTGCGTGAGGCCCGACTTGAGTAAGAAATTTAACCATACGCGTCACACAGATACCCTTTTCTCCGCTTCGCTCCGCAAAGGCCACCGGTGCACTACATGTCATTGCATGGAGACGTAGAGCTTGCTCATTCCAACAAAGAAGCAGTTCCTCGGCTGGAAAATGCCGACCAGAGTCGGATACTTGGCTGCAGTCGTAACAATCATCACTCTTGCCATTCAGATTCCTGTATGGGGTTTTGGGCTCTATAGCTGGCTACAGGACGCGCCCCCAAAGCTCAGCGCTGCCGATAAGCTCGTTATAGATCAGAATCCGACCAAGGTAGTTATTTCAGGCGTCAGCAAGAAGCCAGTGGGCCCGAATAAGGAGGCGGTCTTTCTAACGCTGACAAACAATTCCAACGTCACCGCTAGAAATGTGCGGATCTACCTCTACAACCAATTGGGCTCCCGGGTGTCCATCGCAGAAACATTCGCCAACGGCTTGGAAGGATCTGGCGTAAGCATCCCAGCCGGAGAGAGCCGACGATACAGAATCAGCGACGTCGATGATTACGAGAACATTTTCAATTCTGAGAATCCTGGGTTTTCACTCCTAGTATCTACAGTCGTCCAAGACGAAGCTCCCTTCGAGTTGGCGACGCTAGCGCGCGGTGATGACCAATGGGGTGTGCGCCCCTGCCAATTTGACTCGACCGGGCTTTCCACCATAGTGAACTTGCGTTATGGCTCCATCTTCGGGCAGAAATACAATGTATTAACTCAGTTTTACAACACCTTCCTGAAGGGCGAGGTGTACTATCTACCGGATCAGTTGAGCTCTGTAACGCACCGGTAAAAAGAGAGGGTCGAGAATCGACATCCAGTATGCGCGAGGTGCTGACTAAGAGCTCCAGCGGATTTGCTACACCCTGCGCGTTCCGCAAACGCGCTGAACCCAAACGTTAGCATCATAAGGAGTATGACATAGAAATCTCGATACCCAACTTACCTGAGTTCTCAAAGTTTTCTCCGGCATTGGTTAAGACTCTGGACAAAATACGGTATGAAATTGATGAGAGTGACGACGAAGGTGAGTTATTCGAGTTTTACTGGTTCGCAAGAGAGTACCCTCGTTTCTATAGGTATCACATTGATCATGCTGTGTTTAGACTGAAGAGCATTCATGAAAAGTATTCCATTATTCGGGATGAGATTTCAAAAAGCGCTGGAGTAAATGGACATTCCAGCTTAGGTAAGAGTATTTCAAATCCAATAACGCACCAAATTTATTGGGATTTTGAAGCATACCTCATGGCCCTTAGCGCAGCTCTTGATTTAATGGCTCGAGTGGTTGGCATATCTTTCGATGATCAAACTCCAGTGTCATTCAACAAGCTTTGTGCAAAGAAGCAGCTTCAAGGCCCAGTTGATACGCTACGAAAAGCAAAAGAACGATGGGTAAATCGATTCAAAGATTATAGAGATTGTTTTGTTCATTACACGCCAACTGATAATCGTGTATATGCAGATGTTATATCTCATGGAAGTGAGGCTACTTTAAGATGCAAGCTACCCACCAATCCAAATATAAGAACGGTTGAAGGATTTAAGTATTCAAAGAAAGTTGAAGTGCTAACATATGGCGCGACTTTGTATCGTCATTTTTCAGCTCTCGATAAGGTTGTAGCAAAAGACATCATGAAACTATACAAAAATAATGAGTTTCCGAAGAGAACAAAGAACCTATTTTTTATCGGGCACAGAACAAGATAAATGCTAACAAGGCGCTGCTTCGGACAACTTTTCCGGCTACGCATCTAAAGTTGCCGCAGAGGGCGGCGTTTTAAATTTTTGGGGAATAGAAATGTCATTCCGAGAATGTCGATCATGTGGAAATTTGACGCCAGAAGATGCATTCCGGAAGGGCCGCTCTGACTGTGTTTGGTGCCAATTCTCGGATATGGATAAACGGGCGAAAACACGGTACGCGGACAAACAAAAAGCTGCCAAGCAGAGACTTCACATTGGAAAGAACGAGTTCGTCTCTTGGTATACCGATCAGAGTGATGAATGTGCATACTGCGGTCTGACGTTTTCAGAGCTTAAAGAATTGAAGCTAAGAAAAGGTAAGGGCTATTTCGTGTCTTGGGACATTGATTGCATCGAACCGAAAAAAGGCTACGCAGCAGGCAATCTTGTCTTGTCATGCTTCGTTTGCAATATGGCGAAGGGTAACGCTTTGACTGTCCTGGAAATGAAGGTTGTTGGTCCTGCTGTTCTTGAAGTCTGGCGTGCTCGTCTCGACGCCACCAGCTGAATTTAACAAGGTGGTCAACGGGACGCCAACTACTCTTCGCTCCGTTGGAGCCAGTTACCACGGTGTTATATCAGCATTGCCTCAACGTCCGCTTCTGGCCGGGTTCAGAACTTCAGAATACATTGATAGGGCTGGTGAAACACCCGGCCTTAAATAAATATTGCCCGGTTCATGCCTTCAAGACTGGCAACCTCAGACTGATTGACCTACAGAAAAGCAATGTTAGCGATAACTGAGTAACGTAGTTGCTGAATTAATCGAGAAGGAATATATTTTCACTATTTTTATAAAGCATCGTTGTCAGGTATAATTGTTAATCTTAAATGTGTAAATAGGGGTGAAAAGCATGGCGTCAGTACTGAATGATTATCTAAAGAAAGAACAGCTATTAAAACAGTTGCAAGAAGAGCTGCAAGAACTTCAAGGTAATAGCGAACTGAAGAAAGAGCTTGAGTTCAAAGAAAGGTTGCAAGGGCTGATGACGGAGCATGGTAAATTGGCTCGTGACGTGTGTGAAATTTTAGATCCGTCGTATCGCAATGCACCAGCCAAAAGTGATAAAGGCGTGAGCACAGATGGTCGAAAAAAGCGGCTGTTGAAGGTATATAAGAATCCACATACAGGTGAAGTGGTCGAAACACGTGGGGGAAATCACAAGGTGATTCAAGAGTGGAAAGCAGAATTTGGCAATGAAGAGGTTGTTAGTTGGATTGTGGAAGAGCGCGCATAAGCCTAGAAAGAGTTCTTTTTTTACAAGATCAACACCTGGATGCCGCCGTGTCGCTTCACCGCCTTGATCGCTAAGTGGAGGTCAAAAGAGGTAGCCTCTAACCCAAAAATGACCATAGCTCAGCCACCACCGCATCAGGCGCACTGTAGATGACATTATGACCCCAGTGAGGGATGGTCACTACCCGCACCGCATCAGTCATTTGGCTCGCTTGGTCGAGCCAGCGTTGTGGCGCGATCTTATCCCTCTGGCCACGAACCAGTAACACGGGCTGCTCAATGCAAGAAAGCTTCTCTTCGATAGGATAATTGAGCATGGCGATCGCTTCGGGCCAGAGCCTCGTTCCTATGCGCCAATAATCAGCCGTGAAATGCAGGAGGAGCCTGGGGCGCTCGAAGGTGCAGCGTAGGGCGCCCGAAGCAGCTGAGCGTGGATGTTGCGATGTGAAGGGTCGACTGTCGGCCCTATCAGGGCCAAGCGTCTTACCCGAGTGGGGAAACGAAAAGACACATCAGACGCTATCTGACAGCCCATTGAATGCCCCACCAGGTCGGCTTGTGCAATGTCCATGGCATCCAGCCAATCGATCAGGGCATTAGCCAAGCCGGGCATGTTCAAGGGCGATTCGGGTGTATCACTTTTGCCATGGCCGGGTAGGTCGGGCACGTAAACGGCGGCACTCTTTGCAGCGAGTCGCTTTGCAGTGGGCATTAGATAGTCACCGCACATTCCCAAACCATGTACCAGCACGATCGGATGTATCCCCGGCGCTGAGGCAGTAAGACTCCGTCTGGTGTGGTAAGTCATACGGTGATCGATTTTGATCTTGGAAGTGACGACACTACGATAGCGTTGGATACTGATCTGCCATCTGACGATGAGATGCCGGATCGTGAATGGACGATGCCTGCTAGAGTGCTCAAGCTCACCCCGAAGTCCTTGAGTGACACACGACAACGGACGCTATACCGCGACCACGTTCACGGCATTGCCTTTCGTGTTCTGTGGGCCGTATTTGTGCGTTTGCCCTCTGTTCAAGAAGCGCAGGTATCTGGGTATCGTCAGGTCGTTGATCCCGCCACCGGCGGTACCCGCGATCAGTACCTCTACAGTATCAAGGTCACCCGAGAACAGTGGAACCGTATCCACTTCGATCAGCTGAAACAGGTCGACCCCGTCGCAGCCGTAGAAGCGTTTACGCTGCGTCGTGACATGACCAAAACAGGCATTTTTCGAGACATTGAGCCGTTTAAGCTCATCTAATCTCTAGCCGAGGCATAAGCCCAAGGCTTTTGTGTTGTCTGGTTAGGGATTTCCATTCAACGGTAGTGACAACGGGCAAGCGTGAGCGGCGCTGACATGACAGCTCAACCTTTGATCGTTGAAAAGGGGGGGGGAGCTCCACAAGCCAATATTTTTTAGAAAAATTTATGCTTTATGGTGGATAGCTGCTATACGTTTGATAAGGATATCTTAGCAGGTGGTTGCCATGAAATTACTTGTCCGCCCAAGACCGTTCATTAACGAGTCACTTGAGAGCTACATGCTCCGTCTGTCGCAAGAGAATTTCTTTGAATACTATCAGCAGCTTAGCCGAGCGATAAAAGACTGGCTGCAGCTGCATGATCACGAAGCGGCAGGGGCGTTCCCAGTAGAGTTAAGCCGTTTAAATGTCTATCACGCGGCGCAGAGTAGTAGTCGACGCATCAGAGCGCTCAAGCTAGTGGAGTCGCTAACAGATAATGAAAAACTTCCGCTACTACACTTGGCCGTAATGCATTCCAGCGAGAAATTTTGTTCCCGCTACGCTAGCGTGTTTTATGCAGGTAGCCACGTGCCCCGAGCGTTAGTTCGCCAAAAGGGGATACCTGTTTGCCCGGATTGCCTCACTGAAGCCTACATTCGGCAAGAGTGGCACTGGATGCCATACGAAGCTTGTATCAATCATGGCAAGCAAATGCTGCATGAATGTCCAAGATGCGAAGAGCAATTAAATTACACCCATTCTGAATGCTTGCATACTTGTCGCTGTGGATTCGATCTTCGTAACGCTGACACGGAGCCAGTAGACGAATGGCAGCTTATCGCCAGCCGCCTAGTAGTGGGAGAGTATTCGCCTTCAAGACATCCTCTACTAGGCATCCGCTCAGTCAGTTTGCGCCTAGCGTGTCTGCTGTGGTACCAGCTATATACACATAAAACGCTAGACGCCTGCGATCAGGTTTCCACTCGTACGATTGAACAAGCTATAGAGTATTTCACGCATTGGCCTGAAGTGTTCACAGAGGAACTAGAAGGACAAGCTGCGCTCACAGGCGATAAGTTGATATGTGATTATAATAAAACTTCATTTCACGATGTTTTTGGCAATATTGTCGGTATCTCTCGTCTTCTTTTAAAGCCTTATCCAGAAAGTGATTTCGTCTTAGCGCCATTGGAGAATTTTTTAACCCGATTGGTTGATCAGAACCCGCAGACACGTGTGCCAAACGTCGCAGACCTACTTATCAGTATGCCGGAAGCCGCGATCTTGCTTGGCACGTCGTATGAGCAAGCGTACCGGCTTTATGAAGAAGGGTATCTTAAATGCGCGGTAAGATTGAAATCACATGAAAAGCTAGTGAATGGTATAGGGGTGTTTTACTTAAGGGAAATCATGGAGTTGCGTCAATCACGAATGCCGATTGAGACAGGCGCTTACAATAACTATTTACCCGCGTGGTAACGTCATGTCTTTGAATACATTATTGGAACTCGATGAGCCAAGCCGCTCAGAAGCAATTCGTAAAGCCTTCGCTCCCTACACGCCACTGCTAGAGGTTTCTGAAAATGTTAACGTCACTATTCTAGCACTGCTCAACTTATCGCATAAGCGACAGTTGGCACCCGATTTATTGAATAAAAAAAGAGCAATTGAAATACTCAAAGATTGGCAACATATAGAAAGCTGTGCGCAGGAAGTACAGTGGCTGCACTCACATAACCTAAAACACCCTGATACCCGTGTCGCACATCAAAGAATTTTAGTAAAATCTGAGAAGCCCCCAAGTAGTGTCATTTCTTCATTTAATAGCGTCAGTCGTTTGGGCTGGTCACACAACTCAGCAGCTGTTAATAAAGCAAAGCTTTTTGGAGCTCAATTTATATTTAATGGTGTAACACACTGTTTGGCTACTGTCATAATGGATAATGGAGAAAGATGGAAGGAAGAATTCAAGAAGCTTGGTATATCTGATGGTCAGTGGATTTACCTTCTGTCGCTTTTCGAGGAATATTTTACTGAAAATCTATCACCCTCTTATGTGGATAGGTATTCTGTGCAGGTAACATTTCTTTATCAAGGAAAAGATGTAAGTATTACACCGGTCACATCACATTCATTGTTGGCCGATATTCAAATTGCTCGTCGTAATAGAACTGGAAATTTTGCAACAATAAAACATTGGCATCCCTCAAGTGTTGGAGATTTAGTATCATCACTTGGAGGTAACATTTCTGCTCTTAATTATCCACCTCGCTTGCGATCTAATAGCTGCTATAAAAATGATAAATTTTCTGAAAGCGTTTTTGTAGACTTTCATCACAGCTCTTTGAGAAGTAAGTCGTTCATCTTGGCATGTAATGATATTATTGAAAGTAAAAGCTTTTTGACAGCGAAGGAAAGGCGAGATACTAGACGTTCTGCCATTAAATTGCTGAGGCAGTCTTTATCTGAATGGCTATCCCCAGTTAGCTATTGGAGAAGTGTAGGAGGAGAAGTACCTTCAGAGCGGGAGAGTAATACAGCATGCCTTCTGATTTCTGCTCTTGACGAGGATTTACTTGAAAATCTACCGGAGGTTAATAAAAAATTGCACAGTGTTTTGGTGAGGTATCCCCAGACGCAAAACTTTGCTTACCACCCAGAGTTATTAATTCCTTTCAAGGCTCAGCTTAAATTTTTACTGACGAAATTAAAAAAACGAGAAGATGAAGACATGGTTGAAAAAAACTTCCATTATCTTCATTTGAAAAACTTGCATGTCTATGATGCGCAGGCGCTATCTTGTCCCTACCTAGTGGGTCTGCCTTCACTGCTGGCAGTATGGGGAACAGTCTATAACTACCAGTTACGGTTACGAAAAATTCTTAAACGGAACATTGTATTTGAAGGAGTTGCCTGGTTTTTGCGGCAATATGAGCTGTCTTCGGGTGCCCAGATACCTGCTGCGTATTCCGGCGAACGTGACCGGTCATTCCGGTGATCGTG
>TARA_R110000796_G_scaffold175371_1_pt1 | contig 10031 bp, 8 predicted proteins | sample TARA_R110000796 | Tara Oceans TARA_R110000796 (sample SAMEA4397815) | marine metagenome | biome: Polar Biome; feature: [SRF] surface water layer (ENVO:00010504); material: water (ENVO:00002006), including particulate matter (ENVO:01000060) such as... | depth 5 m | reverse complement strand
AGCGGTTCTGAAGGCTGTCTCGATGAAGCTCGCGATAATCTTCGGACGCAGCTTAGCTTCAAATTTGGTCAAGTCCCGCACTGGGTGGAGAATCGGATCGAACAAGCTGATCATGACCAACTGAAAGTCTGGTCACGCGATATACTGTTTGCTAGCAACCCTGACGAAATGTTCAAGCAGGAACTCGCCAGCAGTCTGGTGGGGGATAAAGGTATGCTGGCAGAAAATCTTTAAAGCTGGGCTCAGAAAGAGCGTCACCAAGGCATCGCTTGATTAGTTGTCCAGGGTCCAACTGTGCTCTCAACGTCTAAAGCAGCTTTGTTTGCCCTGAAGCGGTAAACTTGCACCCCATGGCTTTGTAGCCTTTCTCGCGTTTTCGGAACATACGTTCAAGCATGGGCAGTCCAGTATCAAGGTAGTCATAGACAGTAACTTCCTGTTTGCCTTCAACCGCTCGGTGGATCCTGCCAGCGTACTGTGACAGCGTTCCTTTCCAGGCGATGGGCAAGGCTAAAGACAGCGTGTCTAACCGAGGCAAGTCAAAACCTTCTCCAATGTATTTGCCGGTTGCAACGATAACCTGAGCCTTATGTAACTGCGCTTCCGCCGCCTGACGTTCTCTGACACGCATCCCTCCATGCAACACAACCGACGTTATGGATGCCGCGGCCAACAGTGCTGCCAGTGTCTCGGCGTGCTCTCGTCGTTCCCTCATCAGAAGACAGCCTGCCTCATTATGCACATAGCTTGCTACACCCTGAACAACGCCTGATTCCAAGCGTTGCTTTTTATAATCTAATGGTAAGCTGTTGATATACAAAGCGTTCAAGGGGCTGAGAGATATGGGTGGGAAGATTAATGACTGCACTTACCGCTTGAATTTATAGCATACAGAAAAACTAATCATCTCGTCTGTATCTTGAAGTTAAAACATACCGCAAGACAAATGAACGCTTATGCATTGGTATATTATACTTATGGATTAATAGCGATAAGTTATCGGTAGATCATATATATTCATTACCGCAAAAATGGGCAGCTGTGTAAGGTGATAAAAAAGTAGTTAACCAATTTTTCTTGTAGGTTAGCTTCTTAAAATGCGCATAAATTTTTGCGTGGTATTACTTGGTAAAATAACAATCGACTAAAGATAGGATTGAATATGTACAAGAACACACAAACTAAAAATAGCTTAAGCTCGCTTATCATAATCGGGTCAGTGTTTTTTTCCTGCGTAGCTAGTGCAGATTATAATATCAAAGTTGCTCATGCATCGCCTGCTGTTGATGATCGCCTAGAAGAGTCATTACAGAGCTTTAAACAAAATGTAGAAGAGCGTACCAATGGAGAGGTTACCATCTCTACCTATCCTGCTAGTCAGTTAGGTGGCGAGCGAGAACAGCTGGAGGGTGTCCAGCTTGGCTCAATCGAAATGGCTGTATTGGCCGGACCAATTCCAGGTATATATCCACAAATTATGGTTTTTGATTTGCCATATTTGTTTAAAAATAAGCAAGTTGCCTATGAAGTTCTTGATGGTGAATTTGGTCAGCGCATATTAGATGAAATGTTGCCACAGACAGGGATCCGAGCTTTGGCCTGGGGGGAGAATGGCTTCCGCCATTTTACAAATAGCTTACACCCAATCGAAAGCCCAGACGATCTCAATGGGTTGAAAATCAGGACCATGGAGAACCCGGCTCACATGGAAATGGTGGAATCTTTAAGTGCAAATCCGACACCTATGGCTTTTGGCGAGGTTTACTCTGCCCTTCAGCAGGGTGTAATCGATGGTCAGGAAAACCCTGTATCTTTAATCGAAAGCATGCGCTTCTATGAAGTTCAAGAGCATCTTACCCTTGATGGGCACGTCTATAACCCATTTACATTTATTGTTAACAACGACTTCTTTACAAGCCTTCCTGCAGAATATCAGACTATTCTTGAAGAAGAAGCGAGAAACTGGAGTGATATCGAGAGGCAGCTCAATACGCAGCAGGTTGAACGTGGCATTCAAACGCTAAAAGACTCAGGTATGAAGATAGTCGAGTTAAGTGATCAAGAAAAACAGGCATTTCGAGATGAAACTCAACCTGTCTACGATATGTATCGTGAGCAGCTAGGAGAAGAAGTTATTGATGATCTTCTTAAAGCTGTTGAGGAAGCAGAGGCCAAGCTGTAATCGAAAATAAGCAGTTTCAGGCAGCGGCGAGCTTTAATATAATAAGGTTTGCCGCTGTAGATACTAAATATTGGGGTATAAATATGGCCCTCTTTAGATTTTTTAGTAAGTTAGATGCTGTATTAACAAAAGTTGAAGAGGTGGTTATATACTTTCTTCTTGCAACTATGCTTATGGTTGTTTTTTTAGGAGTTTTTAACCGTACTTTAATACAGCTGCCTATGCCGTGGTTAGAAGAGCTAGCTCGGTATTTAATGATATGGGCTGCTTTCATTGGTGCTAGCTTGGGAGTAAAGCGTGCTGTTCATATATCAGTTGATGCTTTAATTATGTTGCTTCCCTTAGCTGCCCAGCGACTAATGAATTTCGTTGCTTATATGGCAAGCTGCATCCTTTGTGCTTGGCTTTTCTACATTGGATTTGAGTTTGTAGGTCGTGTGTTAAATACCGGACAGGTTTCTCCAGCAATGCGTATTCCTATGTACACTGCCTATGCCGCTATTCCATGTGGTTTCTTATTAATGTCTATTAGATTTTTTCTTAAATGTGTCTTTTTCTTCGAAAAAGACAATAGTTTAACTTCTAACGAAGTCATGGCCAAAGACGTTGATAAGTTGGTGTTAGGGGGTAAAGAATAATGACAACGACGATGTTTATTGCAATGTTTACGTTACTCATAGTTAACATACCATTGGCTTTATGTATCGCATTTGCATGTGTCATTGCATTTGTTTTTGCTTCAGAGTTACCCACATTTGTTACTGTGCAGAGAATGTTTACTGGTCTCGACTCCTTCCCTCTCATGGCCATACCTTTTTTTCTTCTTGCGGGGAAAATTATGGAGAAAGGAGGAGTGTCTACGCGGCTTGTTAAATTAGGCGAAAGCATAGTGGGGTCGCTACCAGGAGGGCTGGCTATAATAGCATTACTAGCTAGTATGTTTTTTGCGTCCATTTCTGGCTCTGCCCCTGCTACCGTTGTCGCTATTGGCAGTATTATGGTTCCGGCAATGATAACTGCTGGGTATGATAAAGGTTTCGCTATAGCATTAATGGCTGTTGGTGGAACTATAGGTATTATTATCCCACCAAGCATACCTTTTGTTGTATATGGCATTTCAGCTAATGTAAGCATTGGCGATCTTTTCATTGCTGGCATTCTTCCTGGATTAATAATAGGCCTTTCACTAATTTTATACTCTTACTGCTATTCAAAATATAAGGGTTATAAAGGTGCTGAACCTACAAGTTTTGTTAATTTTATTGACAAGCTTAAAAAGTCAGCCCTAGGTTTGGCCATGCCAATCATTATCCTTGGAGGGATTTATAGTGGGGTATTTACTCCAACTGAGTCTGGTGCTATTGCATGTGTATACGGCTTAGTTATATCTTTATTTGTATATAAAGAGATTGAATTTTCTGATTTAAAAGAAATATTTATTTCTTCCGGTTTGACGTCTTCCATGGTGCTTCTAATAATTGCATCAGCCAATATAATGGGTTGGGTATTGACAACTGAACAGTTTCCGCAGCAAGTATCTGACTGGGTTACTAGTTTCGGTGCCGATAAAGTCTGGCTTCTGGTAGGAATAAATGTTCTTCTTCTTTTAATCGGTACTTTCTTGGAGCTAAATGCAGCCATTATTCTTTTAGTTCCTATTCTTTTGCCTATACTGTTAGAACAGGATGTTAACTTAATACATTTTGGCATTGTGATGATAACCAACTTGGCGATTGGATTGCTAACTCCTCCTTTAGGTGTAAACCTTTTTGTTGCAAAGAGTCTGGGGACAGCTTCATTTACACTGATAGTTAAGAAAGTTACTCCCTTGCTTATAGTCATGTTGGTTGATTTGTTTTTATTCACCTTTTTGCCAAAAATATCCTTGTTGTTTGTGGGGTGAGCAAAGGTGTGTAAATATCCGTGTAGTATTAATATGAACTAGAGTTTGATAGGTGAATAATGAAAAACTTTCAATTTTATTTCCCAACAACACTTAAATCTGGCTTTGGCATGGCTAGGCAGGCTGGTTCTCTGCTTAAGCCTTATGTTGAAAATAAACTTTTTGTCGTTACCGATAAAGGGGTTCTTCAATCCAAGGTGTTGGATGGATTCTTTGAATCCTTAGAGGAGGTTGGCCTAAGCTACGAAGTATTTTCTGAGGTGGATCCAAATCCATCTACAGTAGTTTTAGAAAATGCTGTTGATCGTCTTAAGGTATCGGGATGTGACGCAGTTATCGGTGTGGGCGGTGGTAGTAGTATCGATACCGCTAAAGGCGTGGTTGCAATGGCTACTAACCCTGGTAGCATTCTTGACTATGAAGGTTACGATAAAATTGAGAACGCGCCACTTCCATTATTTGCAATTCCCACTACATCAGGCACAGGTAGCGAATGTACAGCTTCAACAGTTTTTACAAATAAAGAAACTTTATTCAAAACTGTAATTATAAGCCCTCTGCTTTTCCCTAAAATTGCAATACTAGATCCTGAGCTTACAATGAAATTGCCGCCATCTATTACGGCGGCTACCGGTATGGATGCTCTTACACACGCAATCGAGTCATATGTTTCGAAACAGGCAAGCCCAATTAGTCAGGCACTTGCCATTCAAGCGATACGCATGATTTCAATTAATATTAAAAAGGCCTATTTCGTAGGTAGCGACACCGAAGCCCGCGAAAATATGCTTGTTGCTTCATTCCTTGCTGGTGTTGCGTTCACCCAATCAAAATTAGGAAATGTTCATGCAATTTCACACACATTTGGAGGTGTTTTCGACATACCCCATGGGATCGCGAATGCTACATTGCTTCCCTACGTTGTAAAATTTAACTTAGAAGCATGTCCTGAATTGTTTCGTGATGTAGCGGTTGCTCTAGGCGAAAATGTTACAGGACTTAGTGACTATGATGCTGGTAATAAAGTTGTTAGCTACATTTGCGAGTTAAATAAATCAATCGGTATACCTTCCAATACTGAGGCTTTGGGAGTAAAGCTAGATATGCTTCCTCAAATGATAGCTGATTCGATGCGTAGCGGGAATGTTCTAGTTAATCCACGATTAACCACATCAGAGGACATTAAGAATATAATTGTTGATGCACATAAAGGGGTTTTTAGCTAATTAGATAGTTTTTTTAATATTGGAGTTGATTGTTATGTATTATGAGATGCGGACTTATACAATTCAAATTGGTAAAATGAAGGATTACCTAGCTCACTTTGAGGAGTTTGGCTTGCCTGCTATTTCTAAATATGCCCAGTTGGTTGCATGGTGGTATACTGAAATTGGAGAGCTAAATCAGGTTATTCACGTGTGGGCCTACGAAAGCCTTGACGATAGAACAAGTCGAAGAGCTGCTTTGTATAAAGATGAGGATTGGCTAAATAAATTCGTGCCAAAAGCTTTTCCAATGATTGTGAAGCAAGAGTCTAAGCTTCTTTTAGCTGCTAATTTTTCTCCTATTAAATGAGCGGATTTTGAAGCCGGCTATATTGGCCGGTTTCAATAGCTATTGAAGATTTATCACCTTCATTCCCCCCCCCTAAATACAATCTTTAAACTATAAAACATTATTTTAAAGAAAATTTAATTTCTCTATGTCAATAGGATTGAAAATGCATTGTTCTGGACAAATGTTAATAGGTCAGCAGGCAGTCACCGGGAGTAGCTCAGTTATACATGCTGTCAACCCGGCCACAGGTGAACAGATGGAGCCACCTTACCCCGGAGGGGGCACTGCTGAGGTAGAGAAAGCGTGTCAGTTGGCTTTGGCCGCCTTCGATGACTATCGCGAGCTAGCATTGGAAGACCGTGCGTTATTTCTTGAAACTATCGCCAACGAGATCGAAGCTATTGGTGAAGTTCTTATACAGCGCGCCGCGTCTGAGTCTGGTCTCCCCCAAGCCCGTATCGTGAGCGAACGCGGTCGTACTTGTGGCCAGCTGCGCTTGTTCGCTTCTGTCGTACGTGCTGGCGAATGGTTGGATGTGCGGATCGACCCAGCCATACCCGATCGCCAACCAATGCCTCGTACTGACCTGCGTCAGCGTCATATTGCTCTTGGCCCGGTGGCGGTGTTCGGTGCCAGCAATTTCCCGCTAGCCTTCTCCGTGGCCGGCGGCGATACCGCTTCGGCACTGGCCGCTGGCTGCCCGGTGATTGTCAAGGCGCATTCCGCCCATCCCGGTACCTCCGAATTGGTAGGCCGAGCGGTGCAAAAGGCCGTATGCAAGTGTGGTCTCCCGGAAGGCGTTTTCTCAATGCTGTTCGGCTCAGGCCGTGATGTCGGTGCGGCGCTAGTCGCCGATTACCGTATCAAGGCAGTGGGCTTCACAGGCTCACGCAGCGGCGGGACTGCGCTAATGCAGATTGCTCAGCAGCGCAAAGAGCCAATTCCGGTCTATGCCGAGATGAGCTCGATCAACCCAGTATTCCCTCTGCCGTCCGCGCTCAAGGCACGTGGCGAGATAATTGCAGAGAGCTTTGTAGCGTCCCTCAATATGGGAGCTGGACAATTCTGCACTAGCCCGGGTTTGATTGTTGCCAAGAAGGGAGAGGCGTTGGATGCCTTTGTCTCTAAGGCTCGGGACGTTCTTCAGCAGAGTGCATCACAGACCATGCTTACCCGGGGGATATATGAAGCCTATCAGCAAGGATTGGATCGGCTCTCCAGCCACGCTAATGTGAGCGAGGTGGCTCGCGGTCTAGTGGGCGATACGCCCAACCAGTGCCAGTCGGCACTATTTATTACTACTGCAACCGACTTCCTCACTGATGAGGCGCTGCAGAATGAAGTGTTTGGGTCTACCTCGTTAGTAATTGAATGCACCGATTTGGCCGAAGTGAAGCAGGTCGCCGAACAGTTGGAAGGCCAGCTTACCGCTACGTTGCAGATGGATGATTCCGATTTCGACATAGCGCGTCAGCTACTGCCAACTTTGGAACGCAAGGCAGGACGTATACTGGTCAATGGCTGGCCGACCGGTGTCGAAGTTGGACATGCTACGGTCCATGGTGGGCCGTACCCAGCCACCTCCGATAGCCGCACAACTTCAGTAGGAAGTGCAGCGATTTTTCGCTTTTTACGCCCGGTGTGTTACCAAGCGCTGCCTGACGGTTTATTGCCTGAGTCTCTAAAGAAAAGCAATCCGCTGGGCCTCAAGCGGCTCTACAATGGAAAACGCGAGACTTGATTTTTGCCATATAGCTATATGTTAATCGAGCCGACATGAGAAACTCATGTCGGTTTATATTTTAAGTAGGCCCGCCTTAAGTGAGCAGTAATCTCGGCTTCAGTTTCCGTCGACATCTGGTACTTGCAAGCGTAACTATCTATGTCCATCGAAAGGGACGCGCAGAGGGGGCCAATTTGTCCTGCTTGCGTGGCGGTGTCTGTACGGTCAGTCACTAACCTCAAGGTACCGATTCCAAAGCAGTAACCAGTATATCTATACGAAGAAATCTTAGAACACTGTGGTGCTGCAAGGGTGATGCACCTCATCACTGAAGTACCGAACCAAAATTGGTTAGTCGTAACTTTTTTCCCAAATTAACAGCTTGATGACGTCACCATGTCAGTGAGCATGAGAATACAATCCTCAATAGCAGAGCAGCGCTAGAAAATGGCGATACCGAAACGACCGGACCGCTATCTGCATGATTGGGTGGGAACGATAGGCGTGACGTGAGCTAGAGGTCGTTACCCACAGGTCGAGGCAGGGGCTTCAAAGAGGCCTATGGACCGCCGATGACCTTAAATCCCATTTATCGAAGTATCCAGAGACTATACACGAAGGATATAAAGAGGTAAAAATGTACGATTTCATCATTATTGGTGGCGGCATTCTTGGCATGTCCACTGCGATGCAGCTTATCGAAGCCTACCCCGAGCGTAGGATATTGCTGGTCGAGAAGGAGAACGGCCCGGCTAAGCACCAAACTGGAAACAACAGCGGCGTGATCCATGCTGGTGTCTACTATACGCCGGGTAGCCTCAAGGCGCGCTTCTGCCTAGCTGGCAACCGCGCTATTAAGGCGTTCTGTGAAACACACGCTATTCCTTTTGATGAGTGCGGCAAGTTGTTGGTGGCGACCAACGAGCTGGAGATGCAGCGCATGCAGTCCCTATGGGAGCGTACCGAGGCCAACGGTCTGGAGCGCAGCTGGCTGAGTGCTGATGAACTGCGCGAGCGCGAACCTAACATCACAGGGCTAGGCGGGGTATTCGTACCTTCCAGTGGCATAGTGGACTATGCCGAAGTCGCCGCTGCTATGGGTCGTGAATTCGAAATCAAAGGCGGCGAGATCCTCTACGCTACGCCAGTAACTGGGCTGGAGGAGCGTACCGATGAAGTCGTGGTAAAGACTACCTCGGGTGAGTTCGTTGCCCGCTATCTAGTTTCTTGCTCAGGGCTGATGGCCGATCGTGTGGTTCAGATGCTAGGCCTTCCTCCGAAGTTTACCATTTGCCCGTTTCGCGGTGAATATTACCGACTACCACCAGAGCATAGCCGCATCGTAAATCACCTTATTTACCCTATTCCTGACCCAGCGATGCCGTTTCTCGGCGTACACCTGACGCGCATGATTAACGGTAGCGTCACAGTAGGGCCCAATGCAGTACTCGCTTGGAAGCGAGAAGGTTACAATAAACGCGACTTCTCGCTGACCGATAGTCTGGCGATGCTGGCCAACCCGGGAATCCGTAAAGTGCTTAGGGCTAATTTGCGTCCGGGCCTGGTCGAGTTAAAGAACTCGCTGTATAAGAAGGGCTTCCTCGACGAAGTACGCAGATATTGCCCGAGCCTGACGTCAAATGACCTACAACCTCATCCAGCAGGGATACGTGCTCAAGCGGTCTCTAATGACGGCAAACTAATCGACGATTTCCTATTCTACAATACGAGACGTACCGTGAATGTTTGTAACGCACCGTCCCCAGCGGCAACTTCGGCGATTCCCATTGGAGCGCATATTGTCGGGCAGATCCGAGCGCAGGTCGATGGTTGATACTAACCATTTCCCATTTTTCGGTTAGGAGGGTTTCATAATTAAAGATGGGTGTTGGCTCGGGAAACCCGTATCTGGCAGCTGGCAGAAGGCCAGGTTTAGGAGAATTGCACCGGCCCTTGTGAAGCCTCCATATGAGATTTGCCACCTTGATTGGGAGCAAAGCGTAAATGACTTTTCTTTTGCCATACTATCGTGAACTTATAACTGACGAGAACAGCCAAGCTGCCGTCTAGAAGTTCTACCCTGATAAGTCTTATGCTTACGCCGATGCCGCCAACTAGGTTCTGTCTGAAAAGTTGGCTCTCATGCATTGCTCAATGCAAGCCAGTGTCACCATGGCCTTGAAACTACTGGCCAGCTTGTCGTAACGCGTATTAAGCCGACGCTTTTCCTTCAACCAGCCAAACAGACGCTCCACCACGTTACGCTGACGATATTTCGGCCGGTCAAATTGATGCGGAAGGCCAGGCTTTGGGCGTCGATGCATACGGCGCTGCGGAATGATTGGCCGCATGCCGTAACGCGTACAATAGTGCCGTAGCGCATCACTGTCGTAGCCCTTGTCCGCCACGATATACCGGCTGCGTTTTCTTGGTCGGCCAGACCGCCCAGGCAACCGAACCTTCTCTAGAAGCCCCGTCAGGAAGGTCGAATCGGCACGCTGGCCTGCTGATAGTGAAAACGTAATGGGAAAGCCTCGACTATCGCATAGTAGGTGTATCTTCGTGGTCAACCCGCCACGACTACGGCCGAGCGCATGGTCTACCGGCTCTATAGATCCCCCTTTTACCAGCACCACTGGCTGACCGAGTTGCTCTAATGGACGTTG
>TARA_R110000796_G_scaffold4896_2_pt1 | contig 10042 bp, 22 predicted proteins | sample TARA_R110000796 | Tara Oceans TARA_R110000796 (sample SAMEA4397815) | marine metagenome | biome: Polar Biome; feature: [SRF] surface water layer (ENVO:00010504); material: water (ENVO:00002006), including particulate matter (ENVO:01000060) such as... | depth 5 m | reverse complement strand
GTTATTATGGGACTTTCTGCTTATGGAAAGGATAAGTGGAGCAAAGAACTTATAGAATATTTTAATAGATTGCCTGCCTATGATGACTTTAATATCATTACTAAAAAAGGCCATGCTGCATTGGGCGAGTACACCCAATTTGTGCACAAATTGGCACAGAAATACAATCGCGAAAGTGCAGCAGCATCTATACAAAAGTTTGCTGAACACTTCATTGTTGACCGAGCAATAGAAGCACGAAAGCATGGTAAGAAATTATGCTATGGCGGTGGCGTTGCCCAGAATGTGGTAGCAAATACACTAGTACATAACCTAGGTATATTCGATGATATTTGGATCTCACCTTCACCTACTGATGCAGGATCTGCATTGGGGGCAGCTGCTCATTCTTACTGTATGGCAAATAACAAGACTAGAATTAACTGGAAAAATTCATTCTTGGGGCATGAGATAAAGGGAAGCCCTAATCCTAAAAAAATAGTAGAATATTTGTTAGAACATAAAGTATGTGGACTTGCCACGGGCAGAGCCGAGTATGGACCACGAGCACTTGGTAATAGAAGTCTGATTGCAGATGTGAGATATGATGTAAAGGATACCGTAAACGACATTAAACGTAGACATAAGTTTAGACCATTTGCTCCTGCTATTATGGAAGAGTTTGTTGATGATTACTTTGACGGACCAACAAATGAATATATGCAATACCAAGCAAAGGCTTTACATGATTATAAATCAGTAACACACGTTGATGGTACGGCAAGAGTGCAAGTTGTTAAGAAAGATTGCGGATCTGTTCTCCGAAAGGTTTTAGAGGAATATTATGAAAAGACAGGTGTGCCGATGCTACTAAATACCTCATTGAATATCAGAGGGAAGCCTATGGTCAATACGTGGGAACACGGTAGATTTTGGCAGGAAGAATATGGTGTTAAAGTTTTTTCTTAGGTGTTTACATATATAATTTTTTATGATATAATAATTGCATAATAAGGAGATTTAATATGATAGATAAGTTAATGTCAGACGTAGCTAAGTGGCACGGTATTTCCGTAAAGGAACTAAACCGCCGCCTTACACAAAATGGAGAACCATTGGTGCATATGTACTATGTACAAAAATATGGTGATGATTTTATTTAAAGGAAAAGCAAATGATAACAAATGAGATGGAATTTGCGGAAACCATAACAACAGTTATGGATGACCTTGGGTTGTACGAAGATGTCCAAATTTACATAGACGATAACGAAGTCTATATTAGACAATACAATGAGACTACTGATACAAATGACCTTGTTGTTATGAGTCCTGAAATGTATCTACAAATGATTAAGGCAATGAATCTCCCAGAAGGTATGTTTCAATTTAACTTCGGTCCGAATAGCCGAAAGAAGACCATTGTTAAACCTGTAACATAATTGATACACTTACAGGGTATTTAGAAAAAAGTTTTAAAAAGTGTCAATTAGGTGTTTACATCTGTGCCTACATGTGGTATATTAAATTATCAAATGAGAAAAAGGAAACACAATATGAAACTTTCAATCAACATCGAAGTGATCGAATGCTTTAACAAAGCAATCCAAGATGAATTTAATAAGCGTTCTGGTTTTGGTACTACAGACTTTTGGAACTTTGTTGAATCCGATATGTACATGGATTTGAGTAAAACTTATAATTCAGCATATATTGATGCGTGTTTCGAATTTCTTGCCGATCAAGCTGATCAGAACTTTGAAATTGCTAGCATCGATGCTGATGGCGAAGCAATTTATAAAATGGGTCTGGTTACAGTGGGAGTTGCAGCATAATGTTTACAATGAAAATGTTCGATAAAAATATCACTGAAATTGAAGTAGGTGATATTGACATGATGGATTATCCAGATTTCTGTGATGCCTATATTGAGTCTGCTTTGGTTGATGGCGTACCCGCCACTGAATCAGAACTTGAGGATATGACTGATGATAGCTCATTTCTTTACGAGTGCATTCACAACCAAATCCACTAATCTATTAGAGGGACGCTATATTATGAAATCTTACATTAGACAAATTACCGAATACACTTTTTCTAATACACCTGCTGATCCAAATTGTCCAATTAATGATATGTTTCGCAGCGAAATTGCTGGCATTCATGGAGTGGCTGGTAAATTTATGGAGAAAATTATCCGTGAGCGTTTTGGTATTGATGTATGGGGTGATGATAAAATACATGACCACGACGGAAATTGGTTCGGACGCCCGGTAGAAATTAAACTGGAAACAATTAATAACACCAGTAAGTTGTCTATGATGTCTTCATACGGCAAAGCTAAAGAATCCGAATATCTGGTTTCGTCACCTATAATTATTAATGCTGCAATGGACCCAATTTCTGGTAAATTGCTATGGGTAGCAATTACAGATACATCCAAGTTGACAAGTGACTCAGCTCTATGGGATGCACTATCAAAAGATAAGCCACGAACAGCACTATCCAACTATTCTGATTCTGATTTATGTGCCGTTAAGATTCCTTATGTAAATAGTGAGTTATGCTATAACTATAGAAAACCAAAATTTAAAGGTGATAAAGGTTGTATCGGAACAAGGATGTTTCTATTACTTGAGGAGTTGTGCGGCCTATGAGTATGCATATGATCCGTGGTGTACAAGTCCACGGCAAATCGAAACGCAAACGCAAACCTGGTTGGCAAAAAGCTATTACCGACCACGAAAAACGGCTGAAAGAACTTGGTGTTACTGGTAAGGGCGGTGATGCTGGCCTTAGAATACCAGATTATAATACTGGACCTCGTATGACTTCTGATAAAGTTGCTGGTAATGGACCTCTTAAGGAACAGAATAAATATACAGGTAATGAAATCGCTGGTATTGTCACTACACATAAATCTAATCTTATGCCAGTTCGTAAAGATAACAAGCAGTCATTCAAAGATGCTGCTAACATGCGGAGATGAATAATGACTAAATCTAGTACTGAGTGGCAAGAACTTGCTGGTATAAAAGTTTTTAAAAATACTTTGTCATATAATAAAAACAAATATGATTCAGATGAGCTTACATCGGCTATGAAACTAGTGAATGCCAGAATAAATGAACTTGATGATCTGGGTGTATAATGTTACAATTTGAAGGTGAGACAGTACAGTTTAGTTCAGAGATCAAGAACAGAATTAAATTGTCTGTTGCTGCTTATGCATATGAATATAAATATGAATCAATTATGTCAGATGCAGAATTTGATTCACTATCAAAGGAAATAAACCCAGAAGAAAAAACTAGTAATAAAAAGATGGATAATTTTTTCAAGAAAAATTTTAATACGGATACTGGTATGTGGATACGAAGGCATCCCGATAAAAGATCACTTAACCATCTATATGAAACCTATTATAAGGAGAAAACAAATGTTTAAATTATTGGTACTTTGTTCCGCATTTGTAGTAGTTGGTACAGTAGGAGAAGCTGCCGACAATGTAAATGCCACTGTGAAACATGTATATAAAAATGTTTGGGATACACGGCCCACTACATCACGTCAATGTTATAATACAGAAGTTCCTGTGTATGGCACAGTCCGCCGAGAAGGTGACGCAGTAGGTGGAGCATTACTTGGTATGATCCTTGGTGGTGTATCAGGCAAGGTCATTTCTGGTAATGATAAGGGTGCAGCTGGCGGTGCTATTATTGGAGGATTGATTGGAGCTGATAAAGGTTCTCAACCTAAGAGTAAAACAGTCATCACTGGTTATCGTAACAAACGTGTATGTGAAGATGTTACTACATATGAAGATGTGAAAGTAAAGGCATATAGCCATTCTGTTATTAAATGGCAGAAAAATGGCCGTATATATAGTCTTGAATTTCAACGATAATTAAACAAATTGGACACGTAGCTCAGCTGGATAGAGCAAGTGCCTTCTAAGCACTAGGCCGAGGGTTCGAATCCTTCCGTGTTCACCAAATTAAAAAGGAAAATAAAATGGATCCATTTATTGCTTTCATTATGTTGGTAGGTAGCATTGTTCAATTTGATAAGATGAACACGCTCAAAGTAGAAAACGCAGTATTAGAAGAAAAGGTAGATACACTCAAGTATGCAACCGAGAACATTTACAAAGTCCATGATGAGGATTTCACTAGGATGGCAGTGACAACTTCTGCAGCAACTGCACGTAGGTCACACGATATCAATGTTAATAAGATTAATATTGAAATATTAAATTCTGAAATGGATTACATATTAGAAAGACTTAAAAAAGAATAATACATAATACTCCTCTGGCGCAATTGGTTAGCGCAGAACGCTCATAACGTTTTGGTTACAGGTTCGAGTCCTGTGGGGAGTACCAAAATACTGCTCCCATGGTGGAATCGGTAGACACGCAAGACTTAAAATCTTGTGCCTAGTGCATCCCGGTTCGAGTCCGGGTGGGAGTACCATACAAAAAATTATGGAAGTGAGACTTGGTAGTCAGAGGAGTTTTATATGCTCTTTGCGCCAGATTAGCGCCTTTGAGGTGGTTCGAATCCACCCACTTCTACCAAAATTATATGATGGAGAATTATAATATGTCAGATGGTCCATTCAAAAACGCATTTGATGAAGATACTATTGGTGTAGTTCGCAGAGAAATTGTTACATATCGTATGCGTGACGGCATGATGGTTAAAGAAATTGCGTATCGTGATTACTATGCAAGTGGTAATTATCATGATTCACATACTGCTATTCCTTTAGTAGAACGATAATATATCAAATTAAAAATGAAACGGATTATGAAATACTTACTAATCTTTACACTGTTGGCTGGTTGTGCTAATATACAAGACAACACGACAACTATGGATAAATTAATAATCGGAACGACTCTTACTCTTATGGGTATTGGAGTCGCCGCAATAAAACGCAATTAACGGAGATTGGCGCAGTCTGGTAGCGCATCTGCTTTGGGAGCAGAGGGTCAGAGGTTCGAATCCTCTATCTCCGACCAATAAATTAGTTAGGTGTAATATGCTGAGATACCAAAAACTGGATAAGTTTCCGCAAGACAAGTTTGATGAATTGGTTAAAATCTATCATGACACGGTACCAGACGCTACCGAATTGAATGAAAATATGAAAAGCCATAGTTATCAGTGGCCACGTACTGGATGCAAAATAGCACAGACTCATTTTGATCTTGGACCAGAGTTTCAGCCGATTGCATTCTTTATGTTGAGCAAACCGAACGGTCAGATGTCTCATATACACTTGGATCCAACTTTAGAGTTTACTCTGAATATTCCAATACAAGTACACCCTACTAAGGGGCAATACTTAGCCCCAAGGTTTGATAGTCTCGAACAATATCCAAAACCTTATAATCTGTACAGTCCAAGAAAAGATGATCCCACATATACTGGGCCCAAGCAATGGGATGTATGGGAGTATGATAAGGAAATGTATGAGTATGTCGATATGGATATGCCCATACTCATAAACAATTGGTTACCTCATGCTTGGATGAACTATCATGATGAGTGGAGAGTTGTTTGTAGTATATTCTTTAAAACAACAGATATCAATAAAGCACAGGAGATAGTAAAAAAATGGCATTCTTAAAAGAAGTACTCTGTACTGAACCATTAGTTTGTGTTATAAAGGGGTTTATGAGTCATTCAGATTGCGATGAACTTATTGAATTTGTTGCAGATGATTTACGTAAATCAATGGAAACACATCCGGGCGGCACAGAGACAGTCACAACTGCTAGGACGGGTAGTGAAAAATTCATACGTGATGAAAAATGTGGAGCCAACAACAGACACAGAAAAGCTTTATCCAAATTACTTGATGCAGAAATTCCCTGGTACTATAAGTTTGCGAGAAGGAGCCTCCGTCTCGAAAACAGTCTTGTCATAAATTATAAAGATGGACAACAATATAAACCACACTTTGATCAAGGAGAAGGTCTCGAGTACAAAAGGCTTGCAACTGCAATCTGTTATTTAAATGATGTAGAAGAAGGTGGTGAAACCGTTTTTCCAAAACTCAACATAACAGTAAAACCACAAAAAGGGGATTTGTTGTATTTTAGATATGACTATCCTGATAATAATATAAATGGGCTTACCTATCATGGGGGAAGACCTGTTAAAAAAGGTATTGAAAAATGGATACACACAACGTGGCTATTTAAAGAGAAATCAAATCCACGGGAACCTGTAGAGGGAGAAGGCAACCCGCTAGCATAGAGAAATCAAAGGAGATAGTAAGAAAATGGCAAAGTGGTCATCAGCAGAATGGGGATCAGACCCCATAGAAACAAGCGAAGGAAATACTATGAAACAACAACTAGTAAAAGCAGCACGGATGCATGCCGAAGGTGAACTGGAACGAGCCAAGACTAACGTTATGGTCTATATGAATCAATCTGTTGGCATTGGTGAGCACAGTGATATTGTCGAAGCCATCCAAGAAGAACTAGATAAGATGGCAGCATCATGCGATCGTATGGAAATGCTAGAGCGTTTCTTTATGGAATAAATGCTTAAATGCTAGTAGGTATTAGTGGTCATAAGAATGGTTTGGGTAAAGCTTTTGCTGACCAATTGCCAAATGTTATAGGCTATGATAAACTCGATAGTTATAATATAAAAACTGACTATACAAAAATTGTAGAATCTGCTCGGAACTGTGATGTGTTTATTAACAACGCATATGACGGTGTTGGGCAGATTTTATTGCATACAGAATTAGAAAAAGCCTGGAAACATACAGACAAACTCATAATCAATATATCATCTTCAACTCTTAGTGTTTACCCTACACGTAATGATCAGTATGCTCAGGTAAAAAGAAGACTAGAAAAGATAAGTAGATATGCAAGGTGTAGATGTGAATGTATCAGAGTACCTCTTATGAATACAAATTTGGTAATTGGTAAAAAGCATGCGCTTACACATAAAATAGCTCCAAACGTAGTAGCAAAGGCAATCATAGAATGGCATATTTCCTAATATCTTTTATATGGTGGTTATTCCTATCATCTGCTATAGTATCGGCTGGTTATCACAGATACTTTGCCCACCGAGCATTTAAGGCAAACCCCTGGTATGAATATTTGGTATTGTTACTAGGGCCTTTATCAGGATCTGGTCCAGCACTCGGTTGGGTTGGTGTGCACAGGCTACATCACAATCACTCTGACACAGATAAGGATCCGCATTCACCAAAATTTGTGCCCAAGTGGAAAGTGCTTACATCTATGTTTGCAGTGCCTTCTATACCAAGGAAAGTAGTAAAGGATCTTTTAAGAAACAAAAGGGTTGTGTGGTTTTATAAAAATCATAAAAGAATAAGATGGGCTTCTCTGGTATTGTTTTTAATTGTGTTTGGTTATATCTGGACCTTTTGGTTATTCTTTATGCCTATGGTGTACGGCTATATTGGATATGGTTTACTCAATACCTATTGCCATACAAAGGAAAGGGTGAGAAATATATGGTGGGTTAATATACTCACAGGTGGAGAGGGTTGGCACGCAAATCATCATGATGATCCACGTAATTGGAAAATAGGTAAACTTTGGTATGAAATTGACATGGGAGCTTGGTGGATATGGTTGATCAAAAAATCCTGACACTTGATGAATACGGTAAGGACAGATTTGTAAAAGAATTAAAAAGATTAGGCGAACAGAATAATCTGTATGATAAGCGTAACAGAGAATGGTTTGAAATCCTACCAAACAGCTTTGAGAAATATATTGATTGGTTCTTCCTATTCGATGACAATAAGCCTATGGCATTTTCAACCATACAGAAATACTATGATGGTTGCTATAGGGTATTAACGCGTACGTACATCTATAGAGACTACAGAAGATTCACAAACCCTAAGGTGGATACCTTTCTGAGCCCAACTATGCGGTTGCTCCCGTACCAATTAGAATACCTTACAGGATATGATACAGCGTTTGTTTCTATGCAGGGAACCAATAGGAGAGATGCTTTAAAACGCTTTAAAACTAAGATAGAGCATCACACAAAAGAAAATTGGCATCTATCGTGTGATATGTTACAGACATGCGGTGGTGGAAAAGACTGTTGGCAAAATGTAATATATAAAGGGATAACACCAAAACTAAATAACATGAGTATAGAAAAATATGACCGAATGTTTAATAGAAAAGAGTAAAAGAACTCGTGTTGGAGGCACTGGCCCTCGACGTAACAAACTTCTTACTATGTGTAAACTAGGTGAAGCTCCACAACAAGTTGTAAAAGAACTTAATTATATTTTGGACACATGGCAAGGTAATGATATCGGTGGAGACAATTATGGCATCAGTCAGAATTGTAATTATGAAGAAGTTTTTAATACTGCGGACAAGTACAGACAAATTCTATTACAGAAAAAAGAGCAATCGGTTGGTGATGATGTAGATGAATATCTCTATAATCAATGGGACCCTTCATATAGCACACGCTATACAACACCTTTCTTGAATACTCTTTTTAAGAATGTTTATCGTTTCAGAATGAGTGAAATGAAAGGTGACCACGAGCTTAATTGGCATATAGATGCAGATACAAGTGTTATATGTAGAGCACAGATTTGTTTATCCGATTCTGATTCAGTATTAGAGTTTCGTGATAAAGAAGGAATCCATAAACTTGTAATGCAAAAAGGTGATGTGTGGTTTATCAATACAGGGTGGAATCATAGAGTAGTAAATGGCAATAATATAAGACGCAGTGCCATATTCGGGTTCCATTATGATGATTTGAAAGACAATGATGTTCTCGATGCCGTCTGAAAAATTTATGCTGAAGCTAATGGACAGAGTTGCCACGTATGCCTGGGCAGGTGAGGAATCAAATTTAGAATGTTTTAGACGGGGTCAGATTCTGAGTAAGCAGTGGCTAGTATATGAAATTAATAAATTTAAAAAAGATTTTAAAAAAGTTGCTGTTCTAGGCTCTTGGGATTCAATTCTATTATATGAGTTAATGACAGAGTCTGGTAAAATAGAGCACTGGGATTTTTATGATGTAGAACAAGATTGTCATAAGAGACGTGATAAGTATTTTGACACTAACGCTATGTCTCCAAATTATAATTCCTTTACTATAGATGTTACAGAAATTTTTAATGATGAAAAATTTTGTTCACAATATGATTTGATTATTAATCCATCGGCAGAACATATGAAAGATATACCCGCACAAAAAGGTCCATTGTATGCAATTACATCTAATAATTACCATGAAGTGAGCGAGCATATCAATACTATAGAAGACTATAGAGATTTAGCTGTAAAAAACAATATAAATAGTATATTATATGAAGGTGAATTAAAATTACCTTTATATACACGGTATTGTACAGTGGGATACAACAATGAATGATATATTTGATTTTGGCTTTACTGCAGTAACAGAGGACGAACTCTCTACTGTAAAGCAAGCTAATGAAACAGCAATAGCATTGAGCGAACAGACAGACAGCAAACAGAACCAACTGGATTCACTATTCAACGCTATTGTACCACTCCTTAATAATCTTAAAATGAATCCAGAAAAAGAGTACATCTTATGGCCTGATCGTTTGGCAAAGGTGGAACAATTCGAAGATATGTTGCAAAAGATATATAAAGGATGATGAAATATGAATATGATGTGGTCAGCACTCTTAATGATATGTGCACTTGATGATAACGGGCAGTTAACATTTGAATGTCAAACTACGGTCTCTGCTATGGTTTGGAGAACAGAAGATGCTTGCATGCAGTCTGTTGCGCAAGGCATGACAATGTCTCTTAATCTTGGACCAAAGGCAGCAGTGAGAGATTATCATTGCCATGAATGGGAAAGACAAAGGCATGATCCTAGTACAACCAATATGTGATATACCCCTATCCTCAAACAACTACTCTTTATTATACCACAATTTGATGGTATTGTAAACCCCTAAAATGCATTGTTACATAAATGATACAATTATAACTAATTTAAAAATATGTTAATTAGTTGTTTACATCGGTG
>TARA_R110000796_G_scaffold243971_1_pt1 | contig 10063 bp, 9 predicted proteins | sample TARA_R110000796 | Tara Oceans TARA_R110000796 (sample SAMEA4397815) | marine metagenome | biome: Polar Biome; feature: [SRF] surface water layer (ENVO:00010504); material: water (ENVO:00002006), including particulate matter (ENVO:01000060) such as... | depth 5 m | reverse complement strand
TACATTTATGGAAAAAAGCAAGTATAGTTTTAATTTTAATACACTTATCCGTGAACTAAATAAAATAGACAAGGTTCTTATACCGAAGGGTTATATTCAAGTAGATGGCAAAAAAAATTCAGAAACGAGTTCAAAGTACAAGAAGCCAGAACAAAGATGATTTAAAATTTGTATTTGATTACCAAACTGGTGATGTTAATACAATGAAGACACCAGAAGAAGTTCAATTAACGAGAGAACTATATACAGACTATAGAAGTTCTAGAGAAGGTTGGGCTCAAAAATTTCAAGAAGCTGTAGAGTTTAGAGCTGGTGCTCAATGGACCAATGAAGAACGTGAAGTCTTAGAAGCACGTGGTCAAGCACCTATTGTTGTAAATAGAATCCATCCGATTGTTGAGACTGCTAAATCCCTTCTAACATATAACTCACCTCAATTCCGTTCTACTGGTCGTGAAGACTCAGATAGAGACACGGCAAAAGTATTTTCAGACCTCTTTCAATATATTTGGCAGATATCATCGGGTGACGAAGAGCTGAAACGTTCTATCGATGACTACTATGTTGGAGGTATGGGAGTACTTCAAGTATATCAAGACCCAGATGCAGACATGGGTAAGGGTGAAGTTTATGTTAAGTCTCTTAATCCATTAGATGTCTATATTGACCCTAATGCAAAAGATATTTATGCTAGAGATGCTGCCCACATAATAGTGACTACCTATATGACGGATGAAGCTGCTATGCAAATTTATCCAGAATTTACTGATATTATTGAACAATCAGATATTTACCCTGAATCCGATGGTGATTATCCTGTGACGAATCTTGCAGCTACTGAAGGGCAATTATTTGGTACAGATAATACGGAAACAGTACATAATCGTAGGCAATACATGGAACGTTATACTAAAGAACGTCATAACTTTTATAATTGCTACGAACCTTTCTCTCAATCAGAACATCTACTTGATGCAGATGAGTATGCGGAATACCTCTCTAAGTACTATGTCAAAGTAAAAACTATCAAAGGGGAAGAAATAATTTTATTTGAAGAAGAGTCTGTAGAAGATATGTTTAAGATTATTGAAAGTATTGGACCTATGTTTCATTATGAACTACCAGAACCTGAACTAGACCCTCAGACTGGTCAACCAATACCACAACCGCCTGTACGTGTTCCTGGAGAAGAAGATGAAAACTCTATACCAGGTAGTACTACACTTTTAATACCAATGACCGTAGAAGAATTAATCGGTAAAAAAGAAATTATGTCAAACGCCATTGAAGAATGTCGTGTAAAGATGATTGTATCAGTTGGTGATAAGTTATTATACGAACGCTTACTTCCTACACAAGATTATCCTATTGTACCCCTAATGAATGTTCATCATAGAAATCCTTATCCTGAATCTGATGTACGTCTATACAGACCTTTACAGGAGTATATCAATAAGATTCGTTCATTAATTATTGCTCATGCAAGTACAAGTACAAATGTAAAATTATTGATACCTCGTGGTTCAGCAGATTTAAATCAAATTGAACAAGAGTGGAGTAAAGCAGGAACAAGTGTTATTGAGTTTGATGCAGAACTAGGTGCTCCTATTGTAGCTGGTCCAGTACCACTACCTAATGAATTATATAAAAATGAAGCCGATGCAAAGTATGACTTAGAATACGGCTTCGGTATTTTTGAACTGATGCAAGGTTCTGCCAAGGGTGCACCATCTACTTATCGTGGTACTTTAGTAGTAGATGAGTTCGGACAAAGAAGAATTAAGTCAAGACGTGATGCTATAGAAGGTATGTTAAATCAACTTGCTAAAGTTGCTATACCTTTAATACAACAACTCTATACAGAAGAGAAGGTAGTGCGACTTGTCCAACCTAATGGAACGGAAAGAGAGCAACGTTTTAACTTCTTTAAAGATATGGACAATGATTCAGTAGAAAGATTTCACGATATTGGTGTTGGAAGATATGACATTGTTGTTGTATCTGGCTCTACATTACCAACAAATAGAATGGCCCTAATGCAAAACTATATGGAAATGTATAAAATGGGACTAATTGACCAAGTAGAAGTATTGAAGAAATCAGAACTAGTAGATATCGATGGTGTCTTAGAACGTTCTGGTCAAATGAAACAATTAATGCAACAGAATGAAATGTTGCAACAGCAATTAAAGAAAGTCCAAGGAGACCTTCAAACTGCTGAGCGTGAAGAAGTACACGCTAAGAAACGTTTAGAAGTAGAAAAATTCAGCGGAGATTTAGATAAAGTATCTAATCGTGCTGATATGGCAACCAGCTTATATAAAGCCAGGTTGAACGATGCGAAACAACAGTTAATGACCTCTGATATGTCAGAAGTTGATGTTCAAGAAGATATATTTGAACCTCTAACTTATGGCGAAGAGAGTTAACAGGAGATGAATCATGCAAAATGAAGAACAGAAATTAATGGCATTAATAGATGAACAGGGAGATGAAAGCATACAGACTGAGCCAACATCTACATCAAATGGTATTTTTGACGAAATATTTGGAGCAACTCAAGAGCAGGTAGTCCCTGCAAGTTCAGATGAAGTCGAAAATAACCCACTTGATAATCAGATTATTAATGACCCAAAGAGTGACCCAGAACAATTTCAGTACTGGCAAAGTCAAGCAGATAAGCGTGCTACAGAAGTAGATATGTTAAAATCACAAATGGCAGATGTTATGTCAAAAGTGGCTACACCTCAAGCACCTGAACAAGCTCAAAAGGAAACAGCGTTAACAAAACCTGTTAAGCCTTCTAAGCCTTCTGACTACGACCACTCTGAGGCTTTGACTGACCCCGATAGTGCGTCATCGAAGTACTTAGCAAAGCAACAAAGTTATTTGGAAGATATGTCAGATTACGTATCAAACTCAAGTGACCAATATGTGAATCAGATGAACAAACAACAAGAAGTTCAACAAGCTCAAGCTAGAGATTCTAAGGTTTTACAAGACTTACAAGTCAAGTATAACTATACTCCAGAACAAGCTAATGACTTTATGCGTAGTATGTCATCACCAGATTCATTGTCTTTAGATAATTTAGTAATGTTACATCAGATGAAACAGCCGAATGCGGCACAACAGGTTACACAGATAACCCCAGAAGCTCAGAAGAAAGTAGCCCTAATGAATCAAAGACAACAAAAGCTAAGTATCCCGAAACCTATTGGAGTACAACCAGGAGCCAGTGACCAGTCTACAAGTAAAAACGTAGAAGACAAAATGATGGATGCGATGATTAGTAATGTTACTAGTAAGAACATCTTTTAGAATCTTCTTTAATTTAAATAACGATTAAGGAGAATTACAATGGCACAAGATACAAACGGAGTATTCACTCCTAGCGTTGGTGTTACACCTCAAGGTGTTTCTATCAATGATAGTAGACGAATATTTAACTTTGGCGAGAGAGTCGCTGAACTAAACCCTGCCTCTTCACCTTTCTTTGCATATTTATCAAAAGTAGCTAAAAAGCCAACTGATGACCCAGTATTCAAGTTCTTGGAAAAAAGACATCAATGGCAACGAAGAAACTTTGCGACAGTTGGAGCTACAACTCTAACTGCAGACGCTTCGTGGATTCCTGCTGAGTTCAATCTTGCTTCAGTAGAAGTAGACGTTGACTATGATATTTATGGAAGAAAAGTAAGTGGAAGTGGATTTAAAGCTGAGTTTATAACTGTAGGACAAATGATTGCACTTGAGGGAGTAGCTACTATTAGTAGTACTGCATACCCAGCAGTTGCTTACTACAGAGTATCAGCAGTAACACAAAATAGCGCTGATACATCAGTTGATGCTGTCTTTATTAAAGCAGTAAAACTAGGTGTTGAAAATGGAGCAATAGCAACATTTGCTAATGCTGAAACATTGGTTTTTGCCGCTGACAAACCAGGTCAAGTAATCGGTTCAGCTTATGCTGAAGGCGATACAGCTCCTGACGGATGGAGAGATGATTTCTATACAAATGAAGGATACTGTCAAATCTTTAAGACTTCAGTACCTCTATTTAGTGGAACTTCATTAGCTACTCGTTACAGGGGAGACTCAAACGAATACATGAGAGTATATCAAGAGAAACTTATGGAACATAAGATGGACATTGAAAATGCTTTACTATTCGGATATGGTGCAGTTTCATCGGATGATTTATCCACATCATATGAACGTAAATCATGGGGTATCTTACCTTACACTGAAATACATGGAAGAGTAAAACCTTTCACTTATGCAAGTTCAGGGTATGATGACTTCGTGGATGCGATGTCAGATATATTTGATGCAGAATCAGCAGCAGGCGGTCAAAAGCTTGTTCTTGCTTCTCGCTCAATTATGAACTGGTTAAACAAACTAGGAGGAAGTTCATTCTTAGGAAACACTATGGCACGTACCGCTGGTTCTGGAGCAAACGCTTCAGAGATGTCACCTTATAGTGTTGACATAAGTAAGAAAGACTCTATGTTTGATGGTGTTCAAATAACACAAGTTGATACCCTTTACGGTACTCTTAACTTTGTTATGGAACCACTACTAAGAGGCCCGTGGGCTAACCATGCTGTATGCGTTGACTTAAATAACGTAGCTTACAGACCACTAGTTGGTAATGGTGAATCTCGTGATACTCAGATTCTAACTAATATCCAAAACAACGATGTTGATGGAAGAAAAGACATGATTCTAACAGAAGCAGGTCTAGAAATATCTTTACCAGAAACACACGCTGTATTGAAGTTTAGTTAATAGAGTGAAGTCGGGGAGTTGCAATATACTCCCCGCAAAATTTAAAACAACAACAGGGGATTGTAATAATGGCAAGAAAAAAACGCGTAGTTAAGTGGTTGGCTAAAAAAGGTGCTGGACAATTAAGAAGAGTTGCACCTAAGCAAGTTAGTAAAGTTGATAAATTTGTATCTGGAGCTAAATCTGGAGCTAGAGCTGTTAGGAATTTAGTAGCATTAGAATTAGGCCTTGCTGGTGGTGAAGCAGCTTATAATAAAATAACAAAAAAAAATCAAAGTATTAATAGTACTGATAACATGAGTAGTACTGGTCCAGTAGACAAAAGTATTCAAAAAATGAAATAGGAGATTACAATGGGTAAATTAAAATTAGCAAAGAAGTTAGCATCAGCAGTAAAAAAAAGACTTAAGAGTTACAATAGTACAGATAATATGAGTTCATCTGGTCCTATTGATAATTCTATAAACAGAGGTATGTATAATAGACCTTTAGGAACTTATCATAGTAAATCAGGTGGTAAAGGTGATATGATACCTGATAATCTATTAGATAGACCAAAAGCGGGAAGTAGAGGAATATTACCAAATACTCCAAAAACACCTGCTCAAAAGAAAGCTGCACAAGCTGCTTACGATAAAGAGATAGATTTAATGAACAGAGCTTCAATGAGGCAACATAGAAAATAAATAAAACAATACAGCTAGATAGGAAATTAAATGAGCATTAAAACAGATATAGAAGCATACGTAGGTAGTATAACATCTCCTGACATCCAAGCAGAAGCATTACAATATGCTAAAGATGGTGTTAGATTTATTTCTTCAGTAGTACTTACTAATGAAGAGATGGTCTCTAGGATGTCTAAGGTGGAAGAGTTAGGTACTAGTACTTCTATATATGACCTAAAAAATACTACTTCATTAGATTTTATTACAAGATATGATGGAACTAGATATAGAGAATGTATAGAAGGTGAAGCTTCTAAAGCAGGATTATTTGATGATGTAACTAGTTTACATAATGCAGTTATTACTGCTCCTGTATACTATATTAAAAACAATATTTTAAATGTATTTCCTACACCTACAGATGCACAAAAAGCAAGGATAGGAGTTGTTGAGCCAGACGTTACGTTTGCAATAACAGATGCTTATAGTTCATTATCTAAGTTTCCTGTAGAACTAGGACCAGGAGTTACTTTTTACGCAGCAAGTAATGTGTTATTAAATAAAATGAATGCTATGGGTAAACCTACTGGAACTACTAACTTGACTACTATGATAGCAGGTAGTGTTGATACTCCAGCAGACAGAATTGATATAACTAAGTGGTTTGACATCGTTGGTGATTATATTGCAGACGAAGATGTAGAACTAGCATCTACTTATTTGAGTACGGTTCAAACTTATTTGCAAAGTTATCAATCTGAATTAACTGGTGACCAATCACAATACCAATGGTATGAGTCACAGTATGTAAAAGTAAATCAATTATTAGCAACGTTTCTACAACCTTACATAGGTGGAGGAGGAGAGTAGTATGAAATTACAAAGAATGGTAGATATGGTAAAGAAACATCATCCTGAACTAGGAGCTGTAGAAATTATTGAAATGTTGAATCAAGCATCAGATGAGTTATGTTCAAGAACATTAATATTAGATGAAGCTACTCAATTTAATACTGAAGCAGGTAAAAGATATTATGGATTAAAAGATTCTATCCTAGAAATTAAATCAGTTGATTTAGCTGATAGCAATGGTAATGCAAGAACAATTAAACGTCTAATTGGTAGACCAAAATATAGGGATTTAGTATAATGAGTAACAACAATTCAAGATTATACAACCAATCAATTACACAAAATGTTTGGTGGGTAGAAAGAGATTCAATTGGAATAGCTTTTTATGACCCAACATCAAGTGAGATTGATAGATTCACAAGTTTAACTGAAGTATTACAGGTAACATTATATTACCATAAGAAAGCGTTACACTTTGGTGTTAATCAAGCTGGTGATAGCACTATGAATACTACAGGTTTAATGTCAGAAGATAGTGAGTTACCTACTCAATTTCATCAATACATAGTAGATAAAGCAATTCAGTTAGGTTATGAACAAAAACCAGAAGCAATACAACTTGCTACATATTTTGAAAGAAAATTTGAAAAAGGCGTAAAAGAAGGTAAAACATTTGCTAATAGAAATCGCATCACGGGAATGCGACACGTAAGTCAAACTAGTTACTAGCTATGGCAAATACTTGGAGACCAGGTGAATTTGGATTATCATCTTTCGATTTTCACAATATATCGTTTGATGCTCTTATTCAACACTTTAATGATGACGTAAATGAAAACTATGCAGACAATCCACTACCTACAGCCCCAACTTATGGTGATGTACCAATACCAAGTGATAGTAGTTTTACAAATGTATCAAGAACTATTTACACTTTTAGTGCAGTACCATTACCAAGTGATGCAACTTATGGTGATGTTGCCTTGCCGACTGACCCAACTTATAACGACCTTATAAAGAATACATAGGAGATTACCATGGGCGGAACTTTAACTAGTCCTAACAAAATAAAAGATGTCTACACAAAATTAGTGTTCTATGAGAATGGAACGTTAAAGTTTGACAATGGTACTAGCGATGTTAATATTACATCGGCTACTGGATTTTCTACAGATATAACTTTATCTGGTAGCTATGATTATTTAACTGCATCTGGCTCTACTATAACCTTACATCAAATAAATTTAACCACAGATGTAACTGGAACATTACCAGTCGCTAAAGGCGGTACTGGACTAACATCTATTTCTACTTTATTAAATTCTAATGTAACTCCTACTACACTTGGATTAGTTATTGGAACTAATGTACAAGCATATGATGCAGGATTACTTTCTATTGCAGCTTTAACAACTGCTGCAGACAAAATGATTTATACTACAGGTTCTGATACCTATGCAGTTACTGCATTAACAGCACAAGCAAGAGCATTATTAGATGATGCTAACGCAGGTGCTATGAGAACTACATTAGGTGTAGACCCAGCAGGAACTGACAATTCTACTAACGTAACATTAGCTGGAACTAAAGATTATATAACTATTAGTGGACAAGAAATAACACGTAATGTTATCGATATTAGTGATGATACTAATTTAGTAGGTGGAACTGGTATTGATTTAACTGGAGATACTCTTTCTATTGATACTACTGTAGCGACATTAATAGGAACGCAAACATTAACAAACAAAACAATTAATGCTTCTAACAATACACTATCAAATATCGGAAATGGTTCTTTATCTAATAGTAGTGTAAACTACGGTGGTATCACAGTAGCGTTAGGAGCTTCAGATACTACCCCAGCGTTCAATTTAACTGATGCGACTGGGTTACCTATACTAGTAGGAACAACGGGGACGTTAAGCTTAGCTAGAGGCGGTACTGGTGCAACAAGTGCTAGTGCAGCTAGAGGTACATTAAATGTAGATGTTGCTGGTACAGATAATAGTACTAACGTAACATTGGTTACATCTTCTCACGACTATTTATCTATAAGTGGACAAGCTATTACACTTGGACCAATAGATATAGGTGATGATACAAATTTATTTGGTGGAATAGGAATAGATTTAGATAATGATACTCTTAAGGTAGATTTAAATGAGCTTGGAACAAATACTACAATGGCTCAAGACGATTTTATTGTTCTTGTTAAAGCCGATGCTAGTTCTAAGAAAATATTATATAGTGCAGTAGAAGATAAAGTATATGCTAATGTATCGGGTGATATAACTATTGCCTCAACTGGTGTTGCAGGAATAGCAGACAATGCTGTAGTATTAGGAACAAATACAGTTGGTAATTATGTTGAAACTATTACTGGTACAGCTAATAAAATTACAGTATCTAATTCTGGAAGTGAAGGAGCTGATGTAGTTTTAACATTACCAAGTGATGTTCAAATTGCAAATGATTTAACCGTAGCAGGGGATTTAACTGTTAATGGTGACCTTACTTATTTAGATACAACAAATTTAAAAATAGAAGATAACTTATTTGAATTAAATGCAAACTTAACTGGAACACCTGTAAATGACTCTGGTATGCTTATACAAAGAGGTAACCAACATAATGCAATCTTTATGTGGGATGAAAGTGCTGATAAATTTACACTAGGGCTAACACAAGCTAATGGAGCATCTACTGGGGATATAGTACTATCAGCAGTAGGAACATTAGTAGCGGCTCTTGAAGGTAATGCAAGCACAGCAACTAAGCTAGCAACTGCTAGAGGAATTACTGCAACAGGAGATATTGCTTGGGCGGTTAGTTTTGATGGTAGTGCAGCAGTAAGTGCTAATTCTGAAATACAAAGTAATGTTATTGACGATGGAATGATTGCAAGTGATGCTGCTATAAATACAAGTAAATTATTAAGTATAGCAAGTGGTACAAACATTTTAACAGCTTTAGGTGGTAAGTTAGAAAATTTAACGACTGGAAGTGGATTATCCTTAGATAGTGGTACTATTTATAACGGTAGTGGAGCTAAAACAATTTCAGTTGATGCTTTAACTCTTGCTAATTTTAATGCAGATGTAGTTATTATTAATTCAGAAACTGGTGTTGTTAAAAACGATGCTAGAATATTAACATCTTTAGCTACAGATACTTTAATTACATCAAAAGGATACACAACAAATACAGGTACAGTTACATCAGTAACAGTAGCTGGTGGTAATGGTTTAACATCAAGTGGTTCTGCAATAACTAGTTCAGGTACTATAACGTTAAATGTAGTTGCAGCAAGTGATGGCGGTTTAGCAGTAGCTTCTGACTCTGTAAGTTTAGACATAAGTAATTTAACTTTTATTAATAGTGTAGTACCATCTGCTGATACAATAGCTGTGTATGATAATGGAGTAGGTACAAGGCAGTTACTTATTGATGATTTACCTTTTACAAATAATTCAGGTACTGTTACTAACATAGCAGTAGAAAATGGTATTGGCGGCGGCGGTAGTACTAGCGTTACTTTAGGTTTAGACTTTAGTACATTAGCCAATATGACTGGAGATATATCTGGTACTACTGAATTTATCTTACAAAATGGAACAGTAGAATCACGTAAAGCAGCTAGTGGAATAAAACTTACTGCTTTTGATGCAACAGGTTTTAGCATTGCAGGTACAGTAGATACAAGTGGTACTCCAATAGCTCAAGAATACGCTAGATTTACAGATGCTAAT
>TARA_R110000796_G_scaffold86951_2_pt1 | contig 10075 bp, 7 predicted proteins | sample TARA_R110000796 | Tara Oceans TARA_R110000796 (sample SAMEA4397815) | marine metagenome | biome: Polar Biome; feature: [SRF] surface water layer (ENVO:00010504); material: water (ENVO:00002006), including particulate matter (ENVO:01000060) such as... | depth 5 m | reverse complement strand
TAATGATGTACCTGCAATAGATGCTTCAATACCTGCATCAGTAAGAGTTCCCATTACTGCTGTTGTTGCTTCAATGCTTATACCTGCCGCTTGAGCAATAGGAGCAACCTTAGTCATAGATGTTTGGAATTTTTCTATATCTAAAGCAGAACTTGTAAATGCGACAGCCATAACATCTACTACTCTTTGAGTTTCAGAAGCATCTAAAGCAAATCCTCTAACTGCTGCACCTGCTACAATAGCAGCCCTACCTAAATCTGCATCAGTAGCAGTAGCCAAATCTAGTGTTGCTTTTTGTGCCTTTAAAATCTCTTTAGTTGAAAATCCTAGTTTCCCAAAATTAGTTTGTAGTTGTGCAACTTGTTTTGCTGTAAAGAATGTTGTTCTACCTAATTCTTGTGCTGTTTTTGATAATCTTGAAAAATCTTTTTCACTAGAACCAGTAATTGCTTTAACTTTAGCCATTTGAAATTCAAAATCTCTAAATGTTTTAATTGCACTACCTATAACACGATTAATTGTTCTAAATGCGACAATAGCAAGTCCAATACCAGCAGCCATTTTACCAAAACCCTTAGTAGTTGTACCTGTTGTTTTACCTAGTCTGTTTAAATCTTTTTGTCCTTTTACTACTACCTGTACTACTATCTTTTCTGTATTTGTTGCCATTATATATCTATATTAAAATGCCTTAGTGACATTTGTTTTTGGATTATTTTTTTTAATTTGTTTTGCTATCATATTTGCTACATCTACTCCTATTGATGGTGCTAATTTATCTGCTACTTGTTTCTTAAACTTATTCGCTGTATATCCTGCGAAGTTTGTTCTTCTTAAACTATTTCCTTCTGTCCAATAAATATACGGCTGACCATATCCTTTTCTTAATAACTTTGCATATATTCTTGTTATCGCTGCAGAAGTTGACTCTATCCCTCTTTTTACTCTAACCCAAGATGCTATTGCATTGTAGTTGGGAGTTCTAGCAAATTTAGGATTGTTAACTGCTTTCCAGTAACTAACAGAAGAAAATATATTTAAGATATTGCCTTTCTTTTGATACTTCAACCCTCTACTTAATTTACCTGTAGCATTATGCTTTTGGAATTTAAGTTCATCTTGTAATCCCTTCCTAAGCATTTTACCAACCTCAGTTAGAGCCCTATTTGTATGTGTAAGTTTTAAAGCCATATTTAAGAATCAGATAATGTATTACCTAAATTTCTTCTTAATACCTGATGGTTATTCCCCCACATATCTTCAGCGTATAATGGTACTAGAAACTCTTGCTTTTCTTCTATTGATATTGAATATATCTTTTGAATAACTGCAGATGTTGATTCAGTTGTAAAGTCAAATAATATTATATCGTTTTCTGATATTGCTGTAAAAGTTGTAGTCATATTCCCACTAGCATAAGGCATACTAAATGATGTAGATGTAGTTTCTCTAACAGAAGCACCTGTATCTTGATATGTTTTAATTGTAAAAGTTCCTTGAATTGTTGAACTTGGAATCACTACAGTTACATAATACTCCTTACCAATAGTTAATCCTGATAATTTTTGATAGATACCTCCGTATGATGGTAGAGTATCAACTTCTTGTCCATAAAACTCTGCATAACTACCAACTATAAGTGGTGCTGCAACCACAGTATAAGGAAGTCCTGAAGTATGGTACTTATACCAAATGTTAGCAGTTTCAGGCGGAATGCTCTCTATAGCATCTAATTGTGGGTCTGTAGCGGTAGTTTCGTGGTCATCCGCAGCATTTATATTACTTATTACTAATGGCTGACCAAGACTTAAAAATTCACCGCCATAAGTTATTGAACTTACAAATACCTCTAATCCACTTTGCTGTGCTACACCCCTGCTTGTTATTTGCTCTCTATTCGTTACCATATTATAATCCCATATTATTATTACTGTCATCAATTATTCCTCCACCAACATTCATTCCAATACCATTAGTAAAGGTAGTTATAGCAGGTGCATTAGCAGCAAAAATACCTAACTGAAACCACTCCATTAACTCCACTTTAGTAGCCTGATTGTTATTTGGCTGATAATCTAATATTTTATTTATTTTCCAATAAACTCCATCTATATAAACTAATTTTCTAAAGTCTAAATTAATAACATCAGTTATTTTTAAGTCAATATATGCCGTTCTTAATCTTGGATTTTGCTTTAGCATCTCAATCATATTATTATAATATGTATGATATAATCCTTCTCCAACTACTGTAGTACCATAAGTTCCAAGTGCATCATCATAATCTCTCGCCCATATATTCCCATAAGACAATACAGGACTAGCAGTTTTATCTCTATCTACCATTGTTGCTTGTGGATATATATTTGACAGATGAGTAGTTGCTGAAGCATCTGCAGTTATCCATCCTATGCTCGTTCCTGCCCAATTTTGTGTTGCTGCTATCTTTGTTCCTGAACCTACAGCAGGTGAGTATTTATTCCAATATAATAATCTTGGTAAAAACTCATATCCTTTATTTGGTCTAGCCCAATCATTAGAAGAAGTGATTTCTGTCCACAAACAAGCAGAATAAGCAGTATCTACAGGTGCATATCGGACAGTATCTTGGTCTTTAGAGTTAAATGTACCTGCGAAGAATGGATTTTCAAACACGCTATCTCCTTTTTCAAATGTGTTAGGTAGTGTTTCTTGGTATGGGTATTCATCTAATACTTCTTTAAAAAATACATTACCTCTATGTTCAACCTGCTTATCTTCACTATCGGTTTTGTATTTAAAAACTAAATTTCTTTTTAAATCTGTTTTCAGCCAAGCATCACTTATCTCTTTACTTCTATCTAACTTATGAGTCCAATCTATAGCCTCGCCATATGGAAGGTAAAAACTATCAAAAGGCTCTATGCTAATTGTTCTAGTAACTTCATCAGTAGTCATTTTTAGGTTAAAAGCGTGTGCAATTCCCTTAATAAAATCAACTTGCTTGTATTCAGGATTAATTACATCTTTTAAATCATAAGTTTGCCCATACTCAACTATTTCAGGTTTGAGTTCTATATTTAAGTCTGCGTTATTTGGATTTGGATTTATTCTAAAAACCCAATCCTCTCCAACACCACCATAAAGACCTTCAAGTTTTACTTGTATAATAACCCTAAGTTCATCGCCATCATTTAAGAAAATAGGTGAGGACTGAAATGAAGGAAAATCTACGCTTATATTATTGTCTATTGCAGGTGATATTCCTTGATTAGTTTTACCTAACCAAAAAGCATAACTACCAATACTGTGAGAAACTAAATTTGGTGCATCTACATACTCTATAGTATTCCAACTTGTATAACCTACTGTTTTAACTTGCACGGCAAGTCTAAAATAATTTATTCCTAAAGTTTCATTATAAGCAAAAGAACTACTACCGCCAGAAGTTACATTACTTATTGCAGCAGTCCAATTAGACATTCTTAAATTGTAATATCCATATTCGGCAATTTCAAATCTACTACCACCACCACCTGAACCAGTAAAGTTTGAATAAACTATATCTGTTGATGAGGTGGTGCTTGAGAAGTTAAAATAAGTGCTTAAAGTTCCCAATTCTAAAGGTTTTGTTACCCAAAATGGAGTATTACTTATGTGAAGTGCTGTAATGGTTTGGTAGGGTAGTGCCGCTATTGGTATAAATTCCGCCTCTGCAGAATACAAACTAAACCTTTCTTCAATATTATTATATTTAAAGTTTGGCAATAACCATACTAACTTTTTAAACATAGGCGTGTTCATAAAAGTTGAACTTATTTTATATCCATCTCCTGCACCATCAAATATCTTATCTATTGTATCTTTAACAAATACAGATGGTCGCCAATCAGGTACAGGTGGTGGAGTGCCAAGAGAACCCCCACCACTATAGAATCCAAAATAACCTAATGCAGTAGAGCCTCCAGTTCCATTACCATAAGCGGTATCTAAAAGTTGTATTGTTCTATCCTCTCCATCACCACCTCCATTATAATCACCATAAGATGTTATTGGGTAAACTATATAAGATGGTGAAGTAGTGCAATCAACATCATCCCAAGTAGCCATAATACTTGTTTTATTGTAAGTTAAATCTTCTCCATCAGCACCCCAATCTATATCATTCATATACTTACCGCTTAAACTATCCGCCCAATTCAGATTACTTCCAAAGAATACACAATTATAGTATGCTGCTTTTTCTCCATAACCACCATCTCCAGTAACTTGAATTAACCCAAATAAAGAATATAAGTCGTTCACAAGTATTCTACATTTTTTCTTGTCTGTTACTTTGTTATCTGTAATTATGCCAGAGGTATATATATTTTTTAATAATTGATTATTATGTTTTGTTGCAGGAATTTTAAATGTCTTACTATAATCTCCACTCGTTGAGGTTAAGTCTTTAATATCTGATATTTGAAATGTTAATGCTAAGGGAAAATCTGAATGGTCAGTTATATCTAACTCACCAACAATACTTTTCTCCCAGTCAATAACAGTATTTGTAGCATCGGTATATACATAATCTAATATTTCAATCTTTACTGCCATTATTTATTAATTTCTTTGAGTTACTACTTTGTGTGCTAAAGTATATTCAATGTTAAATTTAACTAAACTATTTTCTTGACTAACAGTTTCAATGTCACTATTTGTAATTATAACTGGGATGTAACCTTTTGTTGATGGTCTAAGGTAAGGATTTTGAGTGTTATTTCTTTTAGTTCCCTCTTTGTCCATCTCAATCCATACATTTGGAGATGTCATAATTTCCTCTAACCACTCTGCAGTAGATTTATTTAATGGCTCTGTATATACGCTTTGCACTCTATCTGCACTTACATTTGTTACTTCTCTACCACCCTTATAAATATCTCCACCTCTCATTGTATCTGAAATGTATGCAGATGTGTCTACATTTTCCTCTGAAGTAGTACCAGTATCGTAATAAGAATTAGCCTGACCCCAAGTTCTATCACCACTCTTTCTTTCAATTACCTCTCTATTTATTGTAAGCCCCTCCATTACATTTCTTTTTGCAGTATAACTATCAATACCACCCATTCTATTTAACCAATGGAATCTTACATAGCCATAAGGTATATTCTCATCTTCTCTATCTATCTCATACCAATTAACAGCACTATGTCTTACTGAAACCCAACAATCACAAGGTGCAGTACCATCATCTAAAGTTAAGTTTTGAAAATAATAACCCCTAAAGTAAAGTCTATATCTGTGTGTACTTGCAGTTATTGGAGATATTGATGTGGTGTAAGGGATAGGAAGCCCCTCCTGACTAGAGTTTTGTGGTACAAAAGCATTGCTATTTATAAAGTCAGGACTAACATTCTGAACTAACATTCTATTTTGTTCGTGAGCAAAACTGGTTGCATTATTTAAATCTAATGCTGTTGTAAAATCTGCCAATACAAATGTATTTTCTGGATTTCCATCTGCCGTAAATGTTTGTCCATATATCTCCACAAGGTTGTAATATTCTGTAGAATTTGCACCATTAAATGTGTTACTTACATACCAATATAACCATTCAGCCTGTTCATCCATTCTCACCTTCTTATTTAGTGCAACTTTATTTACAGAAGCATCATAAGACCAATTTGGGCAATTCGTATTAAATCTTTTTGCTGAACCAGAATAAGCAGTCCATTCATTATGAAGAAACTGTTGATAATAATAAACATCATCATTTCCAAACTGATTAACAGAATTTATTACTGAGATTTCATTAGAACTGCTAGTTTCTGAAGAAGTAACTAAATCACCTGCACCATTTATAACTTCATATAATGTTCCTATCCTGAGTTTTCTAAATGTTCCATTTGGAGAAACATTATATTGACTTATTGCAGTACCTGCAGCGGTAGTAGAGCCAATGACATTATCTTGCATTGTCAATCCTCCATTCATTCCTCCCCACTCATAACTTTGCCAAGTACCTTTGTTAATTGGAACTAAACTGTAAGATAATTGGTCGGCAACTAACTGACTAATATCTATAGTGAATCTATGACCAGTGGGAACTCCACCCCCTAAATACTTTTTATTTGCAACATCTCTTGATTTTTTTATAGTTCCAATTAAATCCCAAGAAGTTGGATATGTAAGAGAATTATCAGTTGTAGTATAAATTTTAAAAATAACATTTACTAAATCACCTGCGCCTGTAGATGCATCAGGAGTCAAACCTGTCCAATTATCTTTTGATGGCTGTGTACCTTCGTTAATTCCTGCATCAAACCATTGTATTTGGTATCTTAATGGGTCGTTAGCACTCTTTAAGAAATTATTTCTATAATCATAACTCATTGTGGCTAGATTGCTAGTGGCATCATCATAAGGAACTATTCCCCAACTTGTTGCACCATTTATTGTTATTGCCATATCTTAATATATTTTATATTTTAAATTTAAGTAACCTCTAACATCAGCAATTTCAGTATCAGATAAGGCTCTATTGTAAATTATTAATTCTTGTAGTTGACCATCCATATAATTTGTACTACGATAAGAGCCAATATTGAAGTTTACCTGATTGTACTCTAAGTCGTGTTCAAAACCTGAATCTTGGTGAGTTTCAGTAATAGAATTTAACGAATCGTAATACTTCAGGTCAATTCTCTTGTTGTGCTTTTTTAATACGCCTATATGATTTCTTTCTCTAATGTCAACTGTAGTGTTTGTAGTTAATTCTACAGACCCATCACCAACAGTCGTTATAAATTGACCACTACCATTAGTACCTATAGATATAAAAGCCCCTGCGTTATAGTAACCAAACATATTATTACTTGCAGCATCCATCTTACTCACTTCAAAAACTGTGAAGTCGTTTTTTATAGGGCTGTTTGAATCTGAAGTTAATACATCATTTGTTCCATCAAAACTAAAATATGCTTTATCATTCTGACCATCATATCCATATCTTAATGGTTGTTTTGAAACAGTTGCTTGAGAGGTGTTATTATCACTACCTGATTTGTCTGCCCAAGCACTAACTCTTTTAGTTGGTATATCAAATGTCACCCCACTATCTGCTCTTAGCCATACTACCAAATCTGAAAAGTCTGATGGGTAGTTGGATGTAGGGCGGAAACATTTAGTAAACGCACTCATTGTGAATGTTAGTTTTATTTGCACTAATTTATCATTCGCCACATCTTTAACTCTCTGAATTTCAATGCTTTCATCGTTTAAATACGCCTCTACTGTAGTATCTTGATAGTTTTTCAATACAAAATCTAACCATTCGTTAGCCATATCTTGTAAATTATCCCACCTTTTCTGCAGAGTAACTACTGATTGTGCTGCTTGAGAGTACAAGTTATAGAAATTCATCTCAAATGTGTACTCCTCTCTACCATTATATATCTCTGGCATTGTTGATTCTGGTGGTTGAATAAGCATTAATGGGTACTGAGTATCGTGGTCTTGGTTTACCTCACCCTCATAACCAAACTTCACATCACCATAAGTCCATTTGCTTTCAAATACTGTTACTATGTCTGTTAATCTATTTATTGCCATTATTACAATGTTATATTATTTTTGTTATGTATCTTTTCCTGAACAGCAATTTCATAATCATTCTTAGCGGTTTGCCAACTCAAGTAAGTTAATACTTTGTATAAGTCTGTTTTCTTCACGCTATCTATATCATTTTCTCCTTCTGTTCTAAATATTCCTTTTTCTGCTACCAAATACAAACTATTCAGCCAACCATATGGCTTTATGAACTTGTTATAGAGTCCAACTGTAGAAACTTTATTTTTTCCACCTCCACTTCCTCCTCTGTTTTCCCCAAAAACATTTGGAAAGTCCTTGTTAATTTTACGCTTTGCAGTGTCAAAAAAAAACTGAACTCCCAAACGATGTCCATTGTCAACTCCTTAAACTTTTCTGTTTTTGATGGTATGACATCATCATCATATTCTTCATCTGCCCTTCTGCAAAGTATTGCCATTTGCTCTGGAAGTATATCAAACCTTCCATTTTTCATTATCTTTATTGTGCTTTCTAAGTGTGTTGACTCAATGTAGTCGCCAAATGTATTTCTTCTTAAAAATTCTTTTGGAAATAAATATGTTTCTCCATCTAATTCAAACTTCTCAATTCCCTGTGGCTTGTACTCTTGTAATAATTCAGATACTGTTTCAACTGCACTATTCACACTATCAACCTCAAGTTGACTCATTTCTCTATCACTCACTCCAGTTAAGTAGATAAAAATATCTCTATTCATTCTTAACACCTCAACATCTGAATGTTCAGCCTCAATTACATTCCCCTCATCATCCCTCTTATCGTATTTGCTTATAATTGAATACAGCCCACACCACCACCTGAGTGTAATTTCTTTCCAATCAGTTGGAACTTCATAGTTTTTGTCTTGAATTTTTATCTCTACCATAATCCTTTATCTTCTAATTTTACTTTTTCATTATGTTTATCTTCTTTTATGCATTCTAATTTTCTTTTCTCTTTAGCATCCATAAGAATATCAGCCAACTCACTTGTTACATTCTCACAACTGAAAGCAATTTTCTCTAAGCAAATTTTTATATCATCTTTATTGTCACTATTTTTAAGTGCCGTTAAGAATCCAATAGTCGTATAGAATATCATATTTGGAATTAGAAATATAAATTCATCATAAACAGCACTACCATCATCTTTCAACATAGTGTCATAAAAATTATTAGAATAAAGATAAACAGAATTAAGCACCTCTAAGAAATCCTGATACTTGCCACTATCAACATCTTCTGTAGCAAAATACATTTCTTCTTTTATAATACCTATACATTCTTCAACGACTGTTTGGTGTCTAGTGTTCAGATACGATATTTTTATTTCTTTCATAATTTTATGATAATATTTTAATAATCATTCAAATTTATACAAAAATAGTAAATGTATTAGTAATTAATTTCACAATTTTTAAACAAACTGAAAAATTAATTAAAATAAAGTATCTTATTACCCCCACTCCAAATCTCTTTATTGACAGCCATCACTAAACAATCTACCATATCATCGTGTTTTGCTGCAGGAAATCTAGTTAGTTGCTCAAGAAAACCACTATTCCAATCACCATTTAATAAACTTACCCTACCTGACTCTAAAGAAGCACTAATATCACTCACTCTCGCTACCTTATCTTTGGTTGGTGGCTTATCTTCCTTAACATTTAATCCAGTTTCTCTAACTAAAGTTTGTACAATAGATTTCCCTGATGCTTTTGGCTCTACATATATTCTGCTTTTATTTGTGTAGCCATTTTTCTGCGCCCATTGCGGAATGAACTTTACGAGTTCTGGAAACTCTTTATGCACATTGATGCAATCTACTATCTGCCATTTGTTATCTTTATATGTATATGCAAGTAATGCTGATGGGTCATTCTTCTCATTTGATGTGTATGCAGGGTCAATAACGAAATTAACTATAGAATCTTCTACTCTATATCTATCAATTTTAAACCAATCCTTATGTATCATCCCACTATCTAGTGGTGTGGGGGTTTGTTGCAGTTGTCCTGCATAACCATAACTACCTAATGCACTCTTATAATCATCAAGAATTGCTCTACTGAATCTATCTGTCCAAAACAATCCAGTTTTTTTATCGTAAAATTTCTCTAATGAGGGGGGTTTTATATTGCCATCTTCATTTGTTGCAGGTATGCAGATGTGTCTGTACTTAGTTCTAGTTTCTCTATCTAATAAAAATCCACTTAAATCATCTTCGTGAACTCTTTGCATAATTATTATCCTCACTCCAATATCAGCCTGATTAAGTCTTGAGTAGAATGTTGTTCTATACCACTCATTCGCATTATCTCTTTCAGTTGTTGAGTTTGCCATTTGTGGTGAGAGTGGGTCATCCACTATTAGAAAATCACCACCCTGACCAGTTACAGTTCCACCAACTGAGGTAGCCCTTCTCATTCCAACATAATTATTCTCGTATCTCTCTTTTAAGTTTTGGTCTTTTTTAATATGAAATACATCTGACCACCTTTCTG
>TARA_R110000796_G_scaffold192641_6_pt1 | contig 10094 bp, 9 predicted proteins | sample TARA_R110000796 | Tara Oceans TARA_R110000796 (sample SAMEA4397815) | marine metagenome | biome: Polar Biome; feature: [SRF] surface water layer (ENVO:00010504); material: water (ENVO:00002006), including particulate matter (ENVO:01000060) such as... | depth 5 m | reverse complement strand
TCATAATTGATAGTACCTGCCATGTTGTACTTAATATTCCTCATTCTAATTAATATAGGAAATATTTCTCTCCATATAATAGGGAAGAAAAGTTTTAAAGTTTCTTCATCATTCTTAGTGTCCACCTTAATTTCAATATTTCTAAAAATGTTATGGAAGTTAAAGTAATTCTGTCCTGCCAAGAACACATTTTTCTTTGGTTCTAATAGGTCAATTAACTTTTCCTTTATATTGTCATCGTTTGCATGGTAAGAGTTCTTAATACTCATTAAAAAGTAATCTATCAAATATAGAATGTCAGATTGTTGTTCTTCGTATTTCCTACCACCTAAGTATCTAAACTCTAAATAACTACTTTTAAGTTTCTCAAAGTTAATACCATAGTATTTTGTACTAGGATAAACAAAACTAGTTCTATTTGTAGTAAGTGTTTTGAAATCAAAGTTGTTATGTAATGGTATTATGTCCTTTATTGACTTAGTGTATAAATTATCTTCTCTTTTAGGGAATCTATCGTACACTTCTCTCTCATCAAAATTCAAAATGAATTTAAGAATATCAATATCTTGGATATATCTAGTATTTGGGAAATTTAGGTTAATGTGTAGACCACATCTTTCTGTAGTCTTAACCTCTTTTGTATCTCTAATCCATTTAAGAACCTTCATCAATACAATTTTTGCATGGTTGTAGTCCATTGGTCCAGTAACTAACTCGACTGTATATTCCCCTCCACTGAAATCAGGTTCTAATTTGAAATGTTCATCAGTAGGAACGAAATCTGAGTGGTGTTCCTTTTCAATATTCATCTTTACCTTTAAAAGTCTAGATAGTTGCTTCTTGATAGTTCCTACATTAAAATTGTTTTTTCTTACGAATTCAACTTCTAATCCAATTTTGGCATTATATAATTCTGGGTCTTTTTCCATTACAAAATTCTAGTTTTAATATTTAACCCAAAAAAAAAGGCAACCATTTCTGATTGCCTTTATAATTAAACTAGTTCTAAAACATATTTGTTATCTCGATTGTCTGAAATTTTGACATCTATGTTGTCTCCTTTCTCTAATTCGATACCTTTTTTTATTTTACTAATGTGTAGTAATCCAGTTGCATTCCTACCTAAAGAAATGAAACTACCGTACCCTACTGTCTTAACTACTCTACCTTCAACAATTTCACCTTTCTCAAACTTAGGTTTGTTAACCTCATCTGGGTCAACTGAGAACCTAGATAATATAATCTTTTTAGAAGATACTATTTCTTTTAAGTAGAATGCTATTTCTCTACCAGGTTTAACTTCACCATCTTCAATACTTTTAGACAATTCATCATCGAAATCATCTTTATGAATCATACCTGTAAGTACCTCATTAAACTCAATAAATACACCAAAGTGTTTAGTTCCAGTAACTGTACCTTCATATACTTTACCAATTTCTAATTTCTCAATCTCTGCTGGTACTAATGTTTCAAGATATGCTCTATGTGATACGATTAGTTGGTCTTTGAATTTAGAATATCTATTCTCATTCTTAATTGGCATTACCTTAATAGTTTTACCTATTAATTCTTGGAAGTTTGTTAATTTGTTGATACCACCTAAACTACCTGGCATAAATACTGCAACACCTTCGATGTTTAATACATAACCATTTTCAGTTAGTGATTCAACTTTTGCATCATATATAGTATTATTGTTAGCATCTTTCATTTCACTATAAAGATTTGCTTTAATAAATTCTACAACACTAACTTTCAAATAGTCTTTAGTATCTATAACTAAAGTTTCTAATTCTTCGCCAATTTTATATGAGTCTGGGTTTAGTTTGTCCTTTTCAATTGAAATATAAGCAAATTCTTTACCTCCTATATCTAAAAGGATATCATTTTCTGAAATTTGCGATACTTTTCCTACTATTTCATCACCTACATGATAAGTCATGTTTTTGGGTAGATTAGTAAAAGTATCATTGTATTGTTCCAATAGGTCTTCTGCGTATGGTTCGTTAGACATTAACTTACCACTTTCTAGAATTAAAGTTTGTTTTGGGGCATCAAACATAGAAGTGTTAGATGGGTCACCATAAGTTACTTTTTGTGCATTCATTTTATTTTTGTTTTAAAGTGTTAATATACGTTATTTAATCAGTAGAGATGTTACTGGAATTGCAATTGGTGGTGGTGGTATACCTACTAATGCTAGTCCAATATAATTAAAAGTTAGAGTTTTTGCATGTAATGTAAACATATTATAGAAATTGTTTACTATATTATCATACTCACTAGTTTCTATAATTAATGGAAGTGTACCAACGGGTGTTGATATTATAACAGATCCAGAGTTTACAATTGACATTCCTGGTGCCGGTATTGCAACTAGATCAAGTTTTGCTGAACTCCAACCTGCTACTAATCCTAATTCAATTAAAGTGAATTGAAGAAATGATTTAGTGTTTAGTGATAATTGTAATTGGGCTTCTATTGCTTTCTTTATTACTGGGTAATTAACGCCAGACCACGTATTGCCTAGTAAATCTTTACTAGATTCTACTGAGGTTTTGTAAGTATCAGTTATTAATTGTGCTACATCTGATATTTCACCTGCACTTGACAAGTTTTCCTCAAATGCTATTCTTAGATCATCTTTTAATCCCATAGTATTTTTATTTATCGAGTGATACTAATTGTGATTTCATAGTTTCCCAATCAGTTTTAAATTTAGCAACTAATGGAGTCCAAAGTGGTGACGAACTTAATGTACCACTAGGCCCTGCTGGTGTTGGTATTGCACCAATTTTCCCTAATTCTGTAATGAAATCATTAAGTAATGTTTCAAGTGTGTCTCCTAAAACTGCAGATTCTGCACTCTTACCTTCAGTACCTAGACTAATACCATCATCACTAATGTGAATAGACTTTTTAGTTTTACCGTTAGTAATTATTACACTTTCATCTTCATTCTTTATATTAATAAGACTATTAGATTTTCTAATCATTAGGCCTTGAGTATCAGTATAAAATATTTCTAGTGACTTTTCTTCACCTATCGTTTTGTCATAAACAATAGACCATACGCTAGGATAGTCTTCACCAAATTCAGATAATAGGTCATCATTTGTTTTTGCTATACCAGTATAGAATGGTACATTTTCATCCCCATTCTCAAAGAATACATTACAAACTTCACCTTTCTTAGGAATTATAACAGTTCCTGATGCTAATTGGTTGTAAGGTATCGCCCAAGGTATAACATCTTCGGATAGTTCATCGAATTTACCAAACACTGCAATTTTAACCCTACCTAATGAAAGAGGGTCTTCTGAGTTGAGTACTTCACCTATCCAAATTGTACCTAAGGTTATATCTGTAAACATAGTAATTTCTTTTTGATTAGTTTATGGTGTCTTGAATTAAAGTGTCTAAAGATGTTATAGTATCTAAAGGAATAGAATCCATAATAATAGGAATTATAGTGTCAGTAGTTATGGTATCAATAATAGGGACAATAGAATCTTCTATATATGTTTCACTATCAGTATAATACATTTCAATTACACCATCAGAATAGTAATCAATATAAACGGTATCACCTTTTCTGTAATCGTGTGTATCAATTATAAAAGTTTCTTTAACTATTTCATAATCTGTAATTGCTTCGTGTTCTCTTAAAGCAACTTCTGACCATTGAATAGTGTCATGACTAACAGTATCTACTAAAAATCCTTTTGTGAAAGAACTATCAACTTGTGCTTGTGCATGTAAACCTTCTTTATCTAAAGTTTCGTGTAATTGTTTCCAACCAAAAATACAAGCAAGTGCAATAGCAACTACTGTACCTATTATTTTAAGTATTAGTTTTGCGAACCTATCAATATAAGTTTCTGCTTTGTCGAATTTACTTTCTATATCTTTCATACCTTTATTTACTTCTTATCTTTACCGAAGGCGTTTCCTAAATTGACAATTTTCTTCGCAGGAGCCTTTGTAATAGTATCTCTTGCTGTTCCTATAGTAGTAGATGCTGAGTCACCATATACATTACCTAAGTATAAAGAAGATAATCTACTTTTTATTAGGTTTGCTGCAGCAGCAGACACGTTGGCATCAATATCATCTGCTAAACTACCTAGTTCTTTTTTCACCCTATCAGATAATTTATCTATATCAGATTCATCAACCACTATATCTGGTTGGTTTATGTTAGTTCCCTCTAAATATGATAATTCCTTTCTTAAATAATCCCTAACATAATAATGTCTAGTGTTATTTTTACTTAATGCAACTAGTGTTCTATAAACATTATCTTCAGTTACATTTTCATAACTTAATTTAATAGATTGAGTTGCTTGTTCATAAGTAGAGTTTGATACAGAACTTAACATGTTACCACTTTCATTCGGCATAAACTCACAATGAGAAAAGTTAAATGTAATTTGGTTTGTTTCAGTATAATCTGAACCAAAAAATTCTTGATTCATTTGATATTTATCATTAGTAATATCATTTGGGTTAGATACATACTTACCTGGGTCTTTTTGAAAATTTCTAATATCATATACTTTAATAGTCAATTCAAATTGTCTAAGATTGTCAGGTAATATTGCTCGTCTATGTTGCCAATCGTATGCAATTTTTCTATATAAATCCATAAGTGCTGTTATTCTTAAATCAACTGATTCTAAACAACTTATAGTTAATTCTTTTTTAATTCTAGCAACTTTATAATCTCTATTCCATGCTTCATTCAATCCTTCTATAGATTGGAAATACCATGGATATTCTACATTTAATTTACTTAATAGTGATTTAAAGTCTAATAACATATTATACCTTGCAGTATCGCCTATTGTTTTCAAATAATATAGTGCAGAGTTATGGTTAGATACATTACCAAACAACCCATCAGAATTTACAGTATATGTGTTATCTATAGTGCTATCTTTTTGACTAGAATCTGCAATATTCATGAAAAATAACTTGAAACCTAAAACCGTAGGGTCTTGGTACAATTTCATAACGTCACTTTTTCCAGTACCCCTTTTAAAGTCGTTACCTTCTGTCTTTGGTATCTTACTATTACTATTTTTGCTAGGATTAAATGTCATTGTTACTTCTTATTTTTAGCGATACCTGCACTATAAGGTTGAGGCCATTCCCGTCTCATTAGGTTAACTGTTTGGGTAAACTGGTCAACTCTATCCCAATTGATAGAATAATCACGAACAACATAAAATCCACTAATAAAACTATTAGCAATGAAATTTTCTGTATTTGTGTAGGCATCTCCGTCTTGGTTAGTAGTATCCCGCTCATCATCACCAAACTTCATACCCATATTAGTAATAATCGAACCTCCTTGTTCATATATTGCTACTGGTATTCTTTTATATCTCATTATACTAGATGAAATATCTTGTAAGGTAATGGTTAAACCCATTTTATTTAACTCCTCGTTGTTTTGGTGGTTTAGTATCTTAGCAAAGTGATAATTTGGGTGTAAGTTTCCCTCGTTAAGTGTTGTATATGATCTACCTTGGTATTTAAATTTATTTTGATTTTGATAAGATTCGTCTCCTGCTTTACCTTTTAGTATAACTAGATTATTTTCAGAACCCTCTGTCGTTAATGGGTCAACAAAGAATGAATTGAATTCATATGAATCCATGTCCATATGTTGACTATATCTTTTATACCCATTTGACATCCAAACCTGTCCAGCATTATTAAACAAACTATAATTTTTAATGTAGTTTGTTGTATTTCCAAACGATTGGTGATTTGATAGTACTATTTTAGTATTGTCACCTTTGATACCTTCAGATGAAGTAGTCTTATCTTGGGTTATTGTAGATATTACATCTGCGATACCATCCTCAGGAGTTTCATCCATAGAGAATAATACATTTACATTTACAAGTGTTAAGTAGTAATATAAATCTATATATGTTGTATAAAAACTATTTTCATCTTTATATATAGATTTAGATGTGTTTGATATGAATTCTTTTATTGTGTTGTTAGGATTGAATCTAGGCATCTTATCTGCAGTATTTGTATCATTCGAAGCAAATCCTAGTTCTATGTCATCACATACACTTAAAAGGTGATTGTATGAGGTGTCAGATGGGTATGATACTTGTTGTTCACTAAACAAATTAGGAACGTGCATTATACCCGATAATTTATATATAGTACTACCTTTATTAGTAACCCCAGAAATTGTAAGAATATCAAAGTTGATTCTTATCTTTTTCTTAGCATCATTATTTCTACTACGAATGTACAACTCAATTAGATCACCATCTTTAGGAAAATCATTTTGAAACTGTTTAGAAACATCTTCAAATGCTAAACTAATAGTAGGTATGAAACCCTTTGAGTCAACTCTAAATTTTATAATAGTAGAAGAATCCATTTCGTACCCATTAATCTTAATATAGGGAGTACTATTACCCATATACTTAGATTTATCTGGAACTTGTTGACTAGGGTCTTCAAAATTCCCAGTTTCTACTTGTTCTAATATGATTGCTGGTTCCTTGACCGTTAATATGTCTGAATTGTTCGCTCCTGTTATCATTATACACTGATAGTATTAGTTTCTTTGTCTATGTTAATATTAGACTCACCTGGTTTAAGTTCATTAGGTTTTACATTAACCTTTGAACCATTTTTAACTCTAGAACTGATTTTTGCAAGGGTTTCTAATCTATTAGTATCTACTTTACTTTTCTTGTTAGAGTCAATATACTTTTGTTTTGCTTCTTTAGATTCTTTATTAGGATTCTTATAGAACTTTTGTGCTTTAGTATTCTCAGGAATAACTAATACCATACCAGTTATTATACTTAAAGGGTCTGATATTTCATTACATTTTAGTATAATATCACCATAATAATCTGCACCATATACTGCTAGAGATATTAGATCAATTCTACGATCATATTCACTAGTAACTGTAATAACTCTATAAACAAGAAAATTCTCACTATCATACTCTGGTATGAAAGTAGGTTCAGCCATATCTATAATTTGAGTTATATTATCTTTGCTTATTGTTGCCTTTCTATTTAGAGTCTCCATATGCTATTTAATAGTGTTAAGAAAATGTAATATGTAAGATTTATATATTATTGACTTAGGGCTGCTCTATTTGAGGTGAAGTTGTTGTTTGCTATTAGTTTAGAAGTATCACTATTATCACCATCTAATGATTCATTTGCAATTTGTAAAGGTGTTTTTCTATTACCTGAATTGTTGTTACCGTTACCTCTATTTCTATAATAAGATTTATTTTCAAAATCTATATTTGAACCATAAAATCTAGTACCACCATAGTTAAACATTCTTTGTATGCCATACTTATCTCTAGGCATTGCATGTTTAAGTTTTACTTCTAATATAACAGTACTAGGTATATCATCAGCAGTGAAAGGCCCTTCGAAACCAAAGGATGCATCTTCCATAACTAAATTACCATACATCATTGCTGGGTTGAAAGGATTACCTACTGTCATATGCCATTCACCTGTTGGTGTTCCTGTAAGTAATGAATTCATTGAATACATTTCAGGTCTTGATAGTGTATCTAACCCTTTACCTGCTAATGCAGCACCTGCATTACCTGCTAAAGTTTTTATACCTTCCATAAGTCCACCTTCAAATGGTTTAGATAATTTATTAATTGCATCACCTGCAAATGATTTTAAAAATCCATACATATCACCACTTTTAAGTTTACTTGAATCTCCCATTGGACCAGAGTGTCCACCTCCACCATGGAATCTAACTGCTCCACCCCAGAAAGGTGCTTTATTAGTAACCATGTTTAACATGTTACCTATAATATCTAAGAATGCTACTTTAGTTGAAATACCATCATAAGAGCGAACGGCATATTTGAATTTAACAGTTAAGTCTTGTGAGAAGTTTATACCTCTATCTCTAGTCATAACCTTATCAATAACGTCAATTGGCCCCCAAGTAACATTAGTTTGTGAAGTATAAGGGTCATAATTAGTTGCGGCCTCTCCTTTTAATTTCTCTGCGGCAAAACTACCACTAGTATCTGCATATCCAAGTAAATTCATACCACCCCAACCTGTTTGAGATTTATTCATTGTTTGAATTTCACTTTGAAACTCTTTAAAATTAAGACCAGCACTAAATGAGAAAAGACTTTCAAATGTGTTGTCTTCTCCGTCAATATATGTTAATAACCTAGAAACGTCCCTATTAGGGTTTTCTAGATTGTTAAGTAAGTTGTCATTTGTTGGTTGTGGGAATCTTCTTAGTGTAACTAAGTGGTTATTTGGTACTTTACCGTAGTCCTCTAAAAATAGGAAATCTCCCCATTTATATTGCATAGCATGTTTAACTTCAGATTCATCAAATGCTGATACTATTTGAGAACCAGTTGGGTTTTTATATCCAGTTGCGTTTTCACCATTATAGTATCTACTTTCTTTATTTACGAAACTATCACTTGCATTACCTTGACTACTAAAGTCAGTATAGTGTAAAACAGATAATGAGTGTAACATTGATTGTTTACCTTCAAGATCAGGCATCATACCATCTTTCTTACCCTTTGAGTTATATGCTGGACCTTCTGGTAACTTTATAGTTCTCCCCTTTGAAGTGTCGTTAATATAATTAGTAGAATGTGCATTCAGGTTTTCGCTAGAACTCATATAAGAAAGATTTATATTATTTACTCTATAATATATTACTCTCTATTTTCCTTCTCTCTATATAAATCCCTATTTACATAATACCTAACATGCGTTTGTCTACTCTTACTAAATTCCTTTCTTCTTGCAGGTCTATTTAGGATATAATCATCAAAAAACTTATACATTCCAATTTTAGTCTTAGCATGGTGTTCATACTCAGGCCCCATATCATTAATAATCTTAAGAATGATAGGTTTGAAATCTGTAATAAATTGTTGTGTAGTTTTAGTGTATAATTTACTTGCACTTTGGACTAAGTGTTTAGATACAACAATGTCGTGTAGTTGTTTTAAGTGTTTACAAGCAGACATAAAGTTCATTTTACTAAGATATGTCATAGAATCGTAATGACTATCAAATATGAAGGCTTCATTCACCCAAAAGATGAATTTATCTGCATTATTTTTAAAATAAGTTTTGTATTTTCCGTAACTGAAATCTTTATCCTCTGTTTCCTCTACTAATTCATGGTCAACAAATGAAAACATATTAACACCTTCATTAAGAACTGAATTTTGTATGTCGTGGGATTTTACGGAAGTTTTGAACCAATTGTTATGAAAGAAGTCTTTCAATAACTCTCGTTTTTCAAATGCATTTTTAATTCTAACAACATACTCAACAGTAAAATCTGCATTAGTTTTATGTCTTAATATCTCTCCTGAAAATGCTTTTATAGTATCTGGATTATTATATGAAAATAGTAATAAGTAAACTCTATCACCTTTTTTATAAACCTTTTCTCTTAGAATATCTGCTGAATATATTCCTTGCTTCGTTGGTTTATACTTTTTACTTCCTTTAGTTGGTCTAGGCATTCTTCTTGTGTAGTTGTCGGTTCCTCTAGGTTGCAAATTTGAATATCTACACCTATTTGTATTTTATTTCTGTAACTTTCTATTGTACCTATAAAATTTTCAAGTATTACACAATCCAAAGTATCCGTATAATAAAATATAGTATGATATTTCGGGTTGTGTAAATTTACTATAGACTCATATAGTTTATTGAATAATTCACACTCCAATACACTATTGCTTTTACTTTCACCAAACAAAAGGTATTTTTCTTGTTGGTTTAATATATCAATATATGACACAGATATGCTACCAGGTTTCCTTTTAATAAAGTCCTTGTATGCTGTATGTTCTTTTGTATGGAGTATAAAAAAATTATTCATTATAAATCATCTGGTGTAAAATCATCTTCTACTATTTCTGTCTCAATGTCAGTGGAAATTATTCTATCTCCTTTAGATTCTAATACAATTTGTTGAGTATTATTACCTTGTTGAGTTCCCATATCTGCAATTTGCTTCTTTAAAGTAGCAAACTCCACCTTTGACATAGTACCTTC
>TARA_R110000796_G_scaffold145845_3_pt1 | contig 10094 bp, 16 predicted proteins | sample TARA_R110000796 | Tara Oceans TARA_R110000796 (sample SAMEA4397815) | marine metagenome | biome: Polar Biome; feature: [SRF] surface water layer (ENVO:00010504); material: water (ENVO:00002006), including particulate matter (ENVO:01000060) such as... | depth 5 m | reverse complement strand
GAGACTGTCCTGCCGTCCATCCTTGATGCCTACGACCGCTTCGCGGAGGGTGAGGCATACCAGACACAGGGCGTGCCCGAAGCGGCTGTCATGTCCGACGAGAAGGCGTTCTGGGCGCTTGCGCTGAAGGCCCGAGAGAACGACCCGAACGGTGAAGCCGGTGGGGAGTGGACGACCTTCCTGAACAAGTACCAGCCCATCCACGTAAAGCCGCCAGCCGGTATGGGCGCGGAGGGCAACCCGCTTGCATGGAAGCAGCAGCCACCCGAGGGCATCCCTCACGTTCTGTACGACATCAACGACAAGGGTGAGCGCCTGTACTACGTCTTCAAGCCGTCCGACGAAGGGCTGAAGCAGATCCGTACATGGCGTATGCTCCGTCCTGAAGTCATCGAGCAGGCCACCGTCTTCTACAGCATGATGGGGGAGCAGGAGCGCCGTGAGGCACCTCCGAGAGCCATCTTCCCGCAGCCTGTTCTGCCCGAGACGGCAGCAGGAGCCGTCATGGAAGCCATCGTGCCCAAGGTGTCGATGCCAGTGCAGGAAGCCCGTCGTCAGCAAGCCGAACTTGTCCGAGCCATTCGGTCAGGTGAGTAGTACAATAGACCCGTCAACCGTCCGAGCATGTGGAGGTTCATCATGCCCACCCGTATCACCCATTTTCTTCACCCTTCTGATGTCACCGGGAGCGAGGCAGTCGCCACCGGCTTCAACACGACCGCGCGGCACACCCACGATCTACAGTCCCATCTGGTCGCGTTCCAGAAGAACAAGCGGAACTACCGGGGAGTCATCGAGGGCATCCACGTTCTCCTGACGGCTGGAGCAGGCGGTTCCCCACCTACCAAGGTCACTATGCGACTGTGCATGGACCCTGAAGGTGACGAGGTTCTGGTCCCTGACACCGAGGCCACCATCGTCAATGGCGTGACCACAGCGACCAAGCACAGTGTTGCCTACTCAGTGCAGTTGCCAATCTTCCAGTTGACCAACCTTGCAGATGGTGGTCCCGGCAACGGCAACCTGTACCTGTTCATCAAGGTCGATGACGCCACACAGTCTCCGGTCTTCGCCCGATCCATCATCACTTGGATGGAGTAGTCGATGCCCATCGCACCAGCCTTCAACCCGGAGAGCGGGGCGAGCGGTGGGGCACCTCCCGCTGCATCGGCTTCTCTCGCGAACCTGACGCCTACAGCCATCGACCTGACCGACGGATCATGGACGCTCTACGACCCGGACAGTCTGGTCAAGTCAGTGGCCTTCAGTGGCGGGGCAAACCTCGTCACGTGGAATGAACTCGACACCGGATCTGCCGACTACAACTGGTCATCGGGCAGCACTCACAGGGCACCCCGTTGGTACAGACTGCTCACCATCTCCGGTGTTCAGGTCAAGTCCACCCACACCCTGAACATGACGACCGAGATCATCGGGGATGTCTCCGTCAACGACTTCGCCCAACAGGTTGTGGTTGGCGCTGCCTTTGATCCGACGAGCACAGCCCACACGACCATCGACGGCTCAGGCGGCATCTACAATAAGACGACCGGTGGCAACCCAGCCTACGGCACGTGGCAGTTGAACAGCGCCACCACAGGCCAGAACGCGAACAACGTCCGGGGCATCACGAACGTCATGCGCTCGAACAACGCCATGGGGTCTGGCTCGTACTTCTCCATCACTTCGGCTGGGGCAGTGCAGACATCGGGATCACGGAACAGCAACCAGAACGCGGCTGCTGGATCTGAGATCAACGTCTTCGTCATGGTCGGCATCGGAACAGCCTCGAACTCCATCACGGTAGCGGAGGACGACCAGCAGAAGTTCAAGGCGTCCTTCAATGCCATCACCATCACCTTCGGAGTCTGACCATGCCCGCTGTAGCCATTGACCAGTCTCAGGTCGTCTACGAGGAAGTGTCCAGCGAGGACACGGATGGTAGCGCCATCGAGACACCTGCCTACGTCGTGCCGGTGGTGATCCCGCTGGCAGACTTCCCCGAGTGGGAGGCGGTCTATGATCCTGCTTCCGCTTCCTCGCCCAGTGCGGCGAACTCACGGATCATCGCGAGAGCGGTGCTGGACGCCATGAAGGCGTATGCGGAGGGACCATGAGCCTCGAAACACTCATTCCGTACATCGCTGGACCCGGAGGGGCTATCGTCGTCTGTGTCCTCGTAGGCTGGGCAGTCTACCGTCTTCTCGTGTACTTCTTCGTCCCGATGCTCCAAGGCTCCATCGACCGTCATCTGGCACAGGTTGACGAGATGAACTCCCGCCACAGTGACGAGCACCGCCAGATCATCGACGCGCTGAACAACGGCGCACGATGCAAGTACGACTCGGCGGCGAAGTAGATGCCCAAGCCCAGACGCATCAAGCAGGGGGAACCCGGCTATGGCAAGAAGAAGTTCGTGGTCAAGGGCACCCACAAGGGCAAGCCCTACACCGTGAGGTTCGGGGCGGCTGGGAAGAAGAACGAGATCAAGCGGGACAACCCGAAGCGGCGCAAGGCGTTCCGTGATCGCCACGGCTGCGACAACCCCGGTCCTCCGAACAAGGCCAAGTACCACTCGTGCAAGATGTGGTCATCGAAGAAGGTGTCCGATGTCGCGTCGTAGGCCAAGGTGGAAGCGCCCTACACCGAAGCCAGCCATCGTGGTGTCCATGCCACAGCCTCGGATCATCGAGGTCGTCAACGACACTGAGACCATGAAGAAGGTCGCAGAAGACGTTGTGCTTGTGATGAACGGGCTGGAAGCGCAGAACAACACCGGAGCCTTCTGAGATGAAGAAGCCGTCATGGCAGTTGGAGTTTGACTGCTCCGGGTGCGGTGCCTGCTGCCGCGCAATCAGTTGCGTCTACCTCGACGAAGACACGGACAAGTGCTTGGTCTACGAGATACGCCCAGATGTCTGCCGGATCGGGTACTCCCGGCCACCAGATATGCCGATAGATCGGTACATTGAGATGACACACGAAGCCTGCAAGGTGCTGGAGATGACGTATGGAAAAGGCAAAACTGCCCGTGGGCAAGATCATCAGACTGGTCACGAAGACCATCAGACTGAGCAAGGGGGGCTTCACCCCGGAGGAGAGGCGTGAACTGGGCCTCGACCTGCTGATGCTTGCGGCCCATGTGCTTGAAGGCGTTGATCTCGATGACAAGCAGGGGGGCTTGTTCGATGCCTTGGATCGTTCCGATGGCGAATAATCGACCCGGCAAGTGGTTCTCGTGGAAGGAACTGCGAGTGACCTCCACCGGGATCACGAACAATCCGGGGCCAGCGGAGCGCATCAACCTCCGTATGCTCGTCTACCAGTGCCTCGACCCGCTCAGGGAGCATCTGGGGCGTCCTGTCAGGGTCACCAGTGGCTACAGGTGCCATGCGGTCAACGACGCCGTGGGAGGGTCTGTACGGTCCTTCCACACGAAGGGACTCGCAGCGGACATCAAGGTGACGGGTCTGGATTCCCACGACATCATGCGGGCGGTGATCGACTCCGACATCCCGTTTGACCAAGCCATCGCCTATGATCCGAGTCGAGGCGGGCATCTCCATCTCGGCTTCTCGATGGGCAAGTTGCGGCAGCAGAAGTTGTGGGCGAAGAAGGGCGGCGGATACGAGGTCTACGACTTCGACCTGTAAAGAGAAGACCCCCACCTGCCGAAGCGGGTGAGGGTCAGTGTCACGCTCTTACTGGCTGGCAGTGACTATGCGGTCCTGTATCTCGTGATCCGGGTCCGTGCCTCGGTGTACCCTGCATGTAGTAGGGCGACGATGGAGAACATGCAGGCGAAGACCAAGGAGCCGAGCATGATGCTCGTGATGGTCGAGGCGAGAGCCTGACCCCACGTGGCCCCTCCGAGCATGACAGCGGGTGCTGCACTGCCCAGACAGTAGATGATGATCAGGGTCCAGACGAAGCGGAAGGTGTCGCCGGTCATTTGACTTCCAGTGCGCGAGCGAGGCGAAGCAGGGCCAGTTCAATGCGCCACAAGGCTTCCGATTCAGTGAGGGGCTGACGCATGGAGTTCATGTCCTGTGCGTCCATCAGTTGTTCTTCGGACATCCCACCCTTGGGGATCTCGATGTTCATCAGGCGTTCGATGTCGGTCATGCTGCACCTTCGTTGATCATGTCGTTGAGCCAGTTGTCACCGGGCTTCAGGTCGTTGGGGTCGTTGGGGAGTGCCATGGGCAGGGTGATGGAGACGATGGGGGCCACAGGGCGGGAGAAGGCCGTCATGCCCCACTCAGCCTTGACCTGCTCGTACTTGGCGACGGCTTCACGGAGGGTCTTGAAGGTGCCGTAGGAGTAGGTCTTACGGACCCGACCATCGCGGCTGCACTTCTCGCCATGGGGACCAGTGCCGGTGACACGGCAGACCTGCACACGGTATCGGACCTGACCACCCGCCGTCATGTACTGGTAGATGCCCTTGTAGCCCGACTTCGATGCAGCCTTGCTGTTCATGCGGTTCTCGCCGGGGGTCACGAGTCTGAGGTTGGTGATCCGGTTGTCGGCAACGTCACCGTTGATGTGGTCCACGTACATCTGACCGGGATCACGCCCGGTGTGCATCTTCCACAGGACGCGGGACAGGCTGTACTGCTTGCCGTTGATGCCGACGAAGATGCGACCATTGGACTTGGACTTGTGACCGGCGAACTCGCCAGCCTTCTGAAGACCACGGCGACCGGTGAACTCGGGATGGTTGGTGAGGGTTCCGTTCTGGAAGTCCGGGATGAAGCGTTCACGGAGAACAGGAAGGGCGGGCAGGCGGTTCTTTACGGTAGGCATCTCAGTTCTCCAGTGCGTTGCAGGAGTCAACGGCTTCGAGGTACAGGGCGTAGTCACGGTCAAAGCAGGACAGGGGGATGACCCCGTACTTGCCGGTCTCGACTGCGACGTAGGACTGGGGATCACCAACGAAGTAGGCGTTGATGAAGGTGTTGCCTTCGGTGCCGTCAGGGGCGATGAACGTCATCTCCACCATCAGGACGTTGCCGAGAGAGGCATGGACCGAGCGCACACGACCGAGGCAGTTGCCAAGGTCGGAGAGGTCGGACATGACCTCAACGGCACCGGGGCCGATAGGCGCGGCCTTGCAGATGTAGTCGTCGCCACCGGCAAGGACGAAGTGGGTGTGAACGGTGAATCTCGCGGAGGGCATTGGTAGTGTCTCGCTTGTAGTGATGTGAACAGCATGTTTGCCATCCACACATAGATACTACAGCGGTACATCTACCCTGTCCACCACTTTCGGCAGAAAGTTGTTCACGCTACTTCAAGGTCAAAGTCTACGTCCTGACCGTGATCCTCCCACCGCTTGATGTAGGCATCGGAGAGCCGGATCATGCGCTGGACATCCGGGACGGTCAGGAAGTATTCGCGGTAGCGGGCACCCTTCGGTCCCTTCTTCACGCTGCGCATCTTCAAGCCACCCAGACCAAGGAGAGCCTGCACCTGACGGTGGGGAGCCATCAGGCGGTCTTCGCGGGGCTTCATGCCTGCCTTCTTCATCTCGGGCAGGGCAGCGGCGATGATGGCCGCAGCGTTGGTCCTGTCGATGATCCACCGGTCTCCAGTCATGGGGGAGACACCTGCGATGGAGAAGAAGACGGTGTTGAGCACCTGAGCGGAGGGCAGGTTGACCTTGGCGGTCATCACCGTCTGCCTTGCGTTGTGGCGGATCTCAGCCTCGACTGCCATCTTCCGCTTCTCCGGGGTGTCCAGCATCCGAGAGAGGGCGAACACGCGGGTCTTCTTCGCCAGTTGACGCTTCTTCGTATCGAAGACGATGGCGGTCTTCTCGGTCACATCAGCGGCAGCGTAGCCGTTGCCGTAGACCTGCTCCATCTTCGCGGCACGGAAGGCATGGTACTCAGCCTCAGTGTCGGCACCCGACCGCTCGACCTTGGCGCAAGTGATTTCGTCTGCCGGTGCAGCCTGAGCCACAGCGGTCGCTTCAGCGAGTTCAATGGCATCCCGCATGGCGCGGGTGTCGTTCACGAAGTCCTGATGGTTCGAGCCGGAACCCTGCACGAAGGTGTGCTTCGCCATCAGGAAGGTGATGGCCCACCGGTAGCCGCGAGCGTACCGAGAGGCGATGATGGTGGCCTGCATGGCTGCAAGGCGCTTGCTGGAGTCCTCGAAGGTCCAGTCACCCATCAGGGTCACTCCGTCCTGCATCGCCGTAGCAGCGAACTGACCGGCCTTCATGCGCTTCAGTGCCGACTTGACCTGCTCCGCTGCACTGCATCGCCAGTCGTTGATGACATCCCCGATGGACCCGGAGATCACGAAGGTCGAGGACTTGGGGTGACGGATACGGTGGAGGGCTTGCTCTACGTGGATGGAGTCAGTGACGTTGCCCCGACCAAGGAGAAGGTGAACCTCGTCATAGTGGTCCTTAACGTCATAGGAGACGCCGGTATTCATCGCATTGTTATAGACGAGAACATCGGCGGTAAGTCCCTTTTGCGTGAGGTCGTTCTTCTGGTCGTTGCTGAGATTCCGAACCCGCACCTGCACGTTGAGATGGGAGAAGCGGTTCTTCACGGTGGCGGCGAAGCCCATGGCGGCAGACCGACCGGGGATGTAGACGGCGACCTTCTTCCCGTTCTCGATGGCATCAAGGAGCCGACCACGGTGCATGAAGTCCGAGGACCGGATCACCTTCTCCTCACCCGCTTTGGTCAGGCGAGAGACCGGGGTGACGTACTCGAAGTCGAACTTGTGGTCGTCGGTGTACCAACCAGTCCACTCGATGACCTCCATGCGGTCGTGCTGCTCCTGCATCTTCTTTACGTCTTCGATGAACTTCAGGGTCGCGGGACCGGCATGGGCATCAGCCAGCATGATCTTGCCGCAACGAGCCGCCAGATGAATCAGGACGTTGTAGGTCTCACGTGCCTTGTCTCCATCGGAGAGCAGACCGACCAACTGCGAGAGAGTGCTTTCACACTCGTCAATCATCAGGTAGGTCGCCTTCAGGTTGGGACCGGAGAGGCCATAGGTCTTCGAGACGAGGGATGCGAAGCAGGCAGCGAAGGAGCCGGTACGCCAGTCCACGTTGGTCTGTGCCTCACCATGGGCGACACCGAGACGGGCTGCGAGGTTGCCTGCGAGTGCGATGGTGGGTGCGATGGCGATCACCCGCTTGTGGAACAGACCGGGACCGCACCACTTCTTCTTCTCGCGCTCCATCAGGTGAGTCTTACCTACACCTGTCCGGGCGAGATTGACAAGGCGCTCAGGGGTCACATCAGGCCACAGGGCGTGTCCGTTGGCATCCACGACGATGAAGCCGGGAGGGTGTGGCTCAGGCTCAGGGTCAGGGTCGGGAGCATCTGGCACAGGGGGAGGACCGAAGGCGCTGAAGTCGAGTTGGATGTCAGGGACAACACGGAACTGAGTGGAGCAGGAGAAGCAGGAGTAGTGCTTCTCGGAGAGGCGCTTGTAGCCAGTGCCATCACACAGCGGGCAGGCATCAGCAGACTCACCGATCTCCAGACAGGGATGGTCTGACGGCTTGTGGACGGTCGATGTCCAGTGCTGCGGAGCACCACCTGTGCTGACCTTCTTCGTGCCGGTCTTCTTCTTCGCCTTCTTCTTCGGGTTGGCGTTGCCGGGGTACTTGGCACGGAGATCATCGAGCCATGCCTTGATGTCGTACTGCTCGTCTGCCTTGCGAACCAGACGAACGACCTTGCCAGTGTCGCGGTGCAGACCACCGGGGATGGGGAACAGGCGAGTCCCGATGTCCTTGGCGCTGGAGTCCCACCACCACAGGTCAGGGTTGTGGCCCATGAACCGCTTGATCTGCTGCTTGATGGCAGCGGCGGTCCACACGTTCTTCTCAGGGTCCGTCCAGCCGATGTCACTACCAATCCAGTACACAAGGCACAAGCCGTGGCCGGTGTAGATGGTGCGGTTCGCCTCAACAGGAAGGCCAACAGCGTCACAGCATTCCATGACGACATCGGAGAAGTGGACTTCCTTCATCCACTCGATGACTTCTTCTTCGGATGCAGCACGCATCGCAGCCTTGCGGGTGGCTCTATCTGCTCCCCATCGTTCTGCGGCACCATCCCAGTCGTAGGCATCTACGTCGATGGTGATGGCACATGCCTTGACCAGATCGGCCTGAGTCATCCCGGTGGTTCCCTTCTTCCAGTCACCGAAGAAGCCACCGGAGGAGAACCACTGACGACCGTGATGACCGTCAATGTAGCGATGACGGGCTTCTGTGCCTTGCGGTGCTGGCGGGAGGATGGCGAGGGTATTATGCTTGTAGTGAGTCATTGGTAGTGGCTTAGTCCCGAGGGGCGGAGGTTGTAGTGAGCCTCTGCCCCTCTCTATTGGTGGGGAAGGCTTCCAGACGAATGTTCAGGGCGTCTTAGAAGTAGGGGATGGGGCGTCTCCGCGCAAGCGGCGAAGCGGTTGATGGAGCAGAACGTCGTTCGAGGCGACAGCCCAGCGACGGACAACCGTGTTCATGTAATCCTTCAGGCTCAGTCCGTGGAGCACTGCGCCCAGACGGAAGGTGCTGTAGGCGTCATTCCCGACGTAGACATGGACTCGCTTGGACTGGTCTTCGACTGCCATGGTGGCCTCCATGTGAACAGCATACCATTGAACTGGTCCGAAGTCATGTATATGTACCGAGAAACAGCGAGAAGGCCCGTCAGCACTGGGCTGGCGCGGTGGACACGTGATACAATCTCTCTACTATACGGAAACACATGGACATGGACCCAGCCCAGTAGGCATGGGGGTTCCCGTCGATTCGGTGCTCTCTCAGACAGGCATGGACGTACCGCTCCAGAACTGGTATATTTACCAGACAGGAGCAAACCGATGTCGATGAAGTGTCCGTACTGCGATGGCCCGACGATGGTGAAGGCCACCGGGGGTCGCCCGAAGATGGGCCGTCAGTTCCTCGCCACGCTCGCGTTCAAGTGGCCCCACGCTGTCGGTCGGCGGCGCTACTGCTTGTCGGAGGAATGTCGTCGTCGGTACAACACCATCGAGATCAGCATTGACGATCTACAGGTCATGCTTGTCGATGTCATCAAGCAGACTGCTCAGGCCCAAGGGAGAACATGATGCCGAAGAAGAAGCGTTCAGCCCGAGACCGGACCTACTTCCCAGACACAGCCTTCGATGATCTCACCCCGACTCAGAAGTCCATGGTCAAGTGGATGCACTGCAACGACGGATCACCATGGGATGCAGTACGGGCTGGCATCTGCTCCAAGGCGTCCATCGAACTGTGGCGCATCTCCAACTGCCAAGCATGGCTGAAGAACTACAGGGACTCCCTGCCTCCCTCGCCCGAAGACCTTGCCCTCACAGCACGCAACGGCATCAACGCACTGCTCCCCAATGCGCTCCGTGTGGTGTCCGACACCCTCGTCAACGGGCAGGGTGATGCGACCGCAGTGAAGACGGCGAAGTGGGTGGTCGATGGTGTCATCGCTCAGGCTGCTGCCATCGAGGCGGCGATGCCTCGTCACGGCATGGAAGCGCAAGACCCTGAAGCGGAACTGAAGGCCGTCCTGAGCATCGTTACAGGGTGAGCGTCTTCATCCCCGGCAGCGTGCCTCCTGCCCTACATGGACAGGTGGCGCAACTGATTGCACGAGCAGACCCGTTCAGCCGGATGCACAAGGTTCAGGACAAGGCGACCAAGCGGCCCATCGCGTTCATCCCGGCACCGATGCAGACGAAGATCTTCGATGCAGTCGAGGCAGGGCACAGCCGGATCGCAGTCATCAAGGCAAGGCAGGTCTACTCCACGACGGGATGCAAGATGGTCCTGCATCAGATGGCCTACGCCACGCCCTACGCTGCCATGCACGCCGTCATCTCCATGCGAGAGGACAGCGCCACCTCCTTGCTCGACGACAACCGGAGATGGCTGGAGGACGTACCCGCACTGCTGAAGCGCCCCATCCGTACCAAGGCGAGAGCCAAGGTGGTCTACGACGACACCGGGGCATCCTTGCAGGCGTTCACATCAAGGTCGGCAACAGGTCTGCGGTCCTTCACCCCGACTGCTGCTGTGATCTCCGAAGCAGC
>TARA_R110000796_G_scaffold73842_5_pt1 | contig 10121 bp, 16 predicted proteins | sample TARA_R110000796 | Tara Oceans TARA_R110000796 (sample SAMEA4397815) | marine metagenome | biome: Polar Biome; feature: [SRF] surface water layer (ENVO:00010504); material: water (ENVO:00002006), including particulate matter (ENVO:01000060) such as... | depth 5 m | reverse complement strand
AACTCGGCTCAGGACGTTGTCGCAACGGGAGAGCTAGAAATTACCGTTAAACTTGTTCCGGTGGGAGTAACGAGGGATATTATTATTAACTTAGGATTCGTTCCAAAACTTTAAGACATGGCAGATTTAACACCATTAGTTAACGGTATAGCCTATTCTTATTCCGATATAATTGTCACCGTTTTAGGTTCAGTTTTAGCGGGAATAAGTGAGGTAAAATACGAGGACAATCAAGAGGTTGTTAACAACTTCGGAGCCGGTAGGCTTCCGGTTTCTCAAGGTCACGGTCCAATAACGACCGAGGCAAGTATTAAAATTGACAGGGCAGAATTAACGGCTTTAATTAAAGCGGCTCCAGGGAAGAGGCTCCAAAATATCGGAAACTTCGACGTCAATGTTTCTTACGTACCATTGGGAGGGATTCCAACAACGGACGTTATTAGAAATTGCCGTTTTATGAATACTCCAGGGGGAGCGGCTCAAGGAGACACAACGGTTGAGGCAGAGTTAAAGCTTATGCCGTCCCATATTGATTGGGATATTTAAAAAGAACTTTTTTTCGCTAGATGCCATAATCTAGTTTTTTTTTCTATAATTAAAACCTCAACTTTAAAAGTTGGGGTTTTTTTAGTTACCTTTATTTGAAAAATTTATAAGATATGGACTATAATAGCATTTTTGACGAATTAAAGAAAAAACACAACGTAATCTATTGGCTAGATATACCGGCCTCGGACGAATCGGAGGCTAAGGTTATTTTCTTGCGTAAAATGGATCGTTTAACTTACTCGGCGGGGCAAAAGATACTTGAAAAAGACACTTTGCAAGCTGCGGAAATGATGATTAAATCATTGTTTATTGGTGGGGACGACTTAGCACCTATTTTTGCAGACTTTGACCAATTTAGAGTGACGGCGGACTTAATGGCTGAGGTAATGGCTACAAAGTCGGGAAACGTTCGGAAGTTGTAAAGGTATTAGAAAGGAATAGTTTAGCGGCCGCCTATGCAACGGGAGAAAATAGGCCGGTTAATTTCTTTGACTCTAAAATAAAAGAGTACGACGTTGATAAAAACGAGCTTTATCAATGGGACGCGTTGCTTAGGTTTCATTTTAAAATAACGGAACCGGAGAAACTTAATGACGAGGAATATTTTAAAATTTGCGCCCAATTAAAATGGGTTATTGAGGAAGAAAATAAGAAATATAAAAACTCGGACTAAATAGGGGGCACTTTCGCCCCCTTTTTGTATTTTTAATATATGAGCGAAGTTACTAAATACGAAATCCAACTTTACGACAAGTTAACGCCTGGATTGAAAAAAGCCACAAATCAAGCTTTTAAGCTAGATGGGGCAATGGGTGGGATAAATAACACCTCAAAAAAGTCGGTAAGTGGTTTCTCTAAAATGGGCGGAGCTATAAAAGGAATGTTAGGACCTCTTGCTTTAGTTGCGGCCGCTTACAAAGCTATAAGCTTTGGCGCGGATACAGTAAGAGCGGCGCGGGATTTTGAGGCTCTTGAGAACGCTATCGGATTTGCAAGCGGAGGAGCTAAGGAGGGCGCGGAAAACATGGCTTTTATACGGAAAACCTCTAAAAGCATGGGGACCGATTTATTAGCAAGTGCGGAGGGTTTTAAAACCTTAACCGGCTCAATGATGGGAACCAAATTAGCCGGACAAGGGACTAAGGATATTTTCGAGGCGGTCCAAATGGCAAGCTCTGTCATGGGGCTTAGTTCTGATAGTAGTAAAGGAGCTATTTTAGCACTGGGGCAAATGATGAGTAAGGGGAAAGTTTCGGCGGAAGAATTAAACCAACAATTAGGGGAAAGGCTTCCGGGAGCTCTTGAAATAGCGGCTCGCTCTATGGGGAAAAGCAAAAGGGAGTTAATGAAAATGATGCAACAAGGGGAATTAATGTCTGAGGACTTTCTTCCGGCTTTTGCTACGGAATTAAAAAAGACTTTCGGCCCTGGGCTAGAGAAATCAGTCAATAGCTCAATAGCGAAATTAAATAGGTTTAACAGTTTATGGCTTGAAATGAAAATAAACATAGGTAATAAATTATTACCTATTGTAAATAAAGCAATGGAGCTTTTTACCCGCTTCTTTGCTGCCATGGGTAAACAAAAAAACTTTATAAAAAGTAATTTTATAGAGCCAATAGGGCGTTATCTTCAAGTCTTTATTACGGGGTTTAATGAGGTTTTCGATATTTTAACGGAAGGTTTCACCTCGTCAATGACTTTAATGGAGGTTTTTAAGTCGTCAATTGCTTTACTAGGTATAGCTTACGACAAGTCAATACCGGCAGTTAAATTCATGTTTGAGTTAATTAAAATGTTAGCCCGTGAATTTATGTTTTGGGGCCGTGTAACGATAACAGTAATAGACGGGATTGTTACGGGGTTTAAATTCCTTTTTGGGGTTGCTACTTCTATTATCGTGAAATTAAAAACTCAATTCTCAGGCCTTAAGGATATAATTCAAGGGGCTTTTAACTTGGATTCGTCTCAAATAAAAAGAGGAGCGGACCAAATAGCGAGCGCCGGAAAAGAAGGGGCTAAGGCCTATGCTAAGGTAATGGCAACGGATACAAGTGTTGGAGGACTCGCTTCCAGGTTGACGGCAGAATTTAAAGAACTTTCTAAACCGAAAGGGGTTACTTTAAAGTCTGAGCTCCAAAAGGAAAGTAAAAAAGGCGGTTTAGCCTCGATGAATGGCGGAAAGTCAAAAGTACCAACCTCAACGGCTTCGGGAAGTGACAAAAAAGCGTCAACAAGTATCGACGGGGTTAAAAGTGGAAGGCCTACGAATATCAATATTAATATAACTAAATTAGTTGAATCTTTTAATGTTACGGCGGTTGACCTTGACGACATGAACAACAAAGCCAAGGATTTAGTCGCTCAGGCTCTACTTTCTGCGGTAAACAATGTTAATAATATAGCTCAATAATGGAAAAAATAAGCGGTAAATTTACCCCAAGAGTGGACCCCGAGGTTATTGTTAAAGGCTTCGGGCTTTCAGCTTTAAAAACGAAGTTTTATAAACCTAATGTTAACGAAGAGGAGCAAGACGAAGACGGGCCGGGAACGGTTTCGTATTTGGGTACTCCCGTTTTTGCGAATTTAATCTTTATCCCTGGGGAGTATAAGGATAAAACGGGGGAGGTTATTCAATACGGCCAAATATTAAAGAATGACGAGGAAAAGGAAAACTTTGTAATAAATACGGTTTTAATTGACGTATCCCAACAAAAACAAATAATAAAAACAAATATTCAAGGGGTTTCGGGGACCGTTAAGGAGTATATAAGCAAAGGGGACTATCAAATTACAATTAGAGGGGTTTTAGTGTCTGAGAGTTCTGTTTTGTATCCAACGGACCAGGTGCAACAATTAAAAGAATATGCGGAGGCTGAGGTTTCTATTGGAGTCGCCTCCCGTTTCTTAGACGATATTTTTGACGTTCAAAATATAGTAATAGAGGACTTTAATTTCCCTCAAGTTGAAGGAAATCAAAACCAACAATTTTTTGAGATTTCTGCCATTTCGGACGAGCCTATTGAGTTAACAGTTTTAAAAAAATAAGAATGGACCGATTAGATACAAAAAGTATTTTAAGCGGCCAAGAGTTTACTTTCTCGACTCAGATAACAATAGACTCGAGCTACGATAATTTAACGGACACGGCAAGCTTAATAATACCGAAAAGGATAAAATACCGTAAAGAAGACGGGGCAGAGGTTGACGCAATAACCAGGGGAGAAAACCCTCTTTTTAAAATTGGGGACCCGGCAACAATTGAAATAGGATACAATTCACTTTTAAAACCCTTTTTTAGTGGTTATATTTCGGGGATTCGTCAAAAATTCCCCTTACGCTTTAATTTAGAGGACCCGGTTTTTGTTTTAAAACAATCGAATTTATCCTTGTCAATGAATAACCCCAAGTTAAGCGAGCTCTTAAAAAAGGTTATCCCTTCGGGAATTGAGTACGAAGTTACCGCGGAGCAGAATCTAGGAAAGTTTAGAGTAAACAACTCAAGCCCGGCGGCAATACTTGACGAGCTTAGAAAAAAACACGGAATTTACTCGTTTTTTAGAGACGACGTTCTTTACGTTGGTTTGTCGGTTAATCCTTCGCTCCAAACAACACACCGGTTCCAATTCTTTACTCCTCAAATTATCGACGGGGACAAATTAACCTATATAGACGCTAAGGAAAGGAAAATAAAAGTTATTTGTAAAAGTATTGACTCGAACAATAAAGCCCTCGAAGCTACGGCGGGAGACGCGGACGGGGAAGTTAGAACGCTATATTTTAACAATTACACCCTTGCGGATTTACAAAGCACGGCGGACCGCTTAAAAGATGAATTAAGATACTCAGGATATTCGGGTTACTTTACAATTTTTGCCTCCTCAAATGTAAAACATGGGGACATTATAGAGCTAATCAATAAAGAAATCCCGGAGCAAAACGGCGGATATTTAACTCCAAGAGTTAAAACTCGGGCCGGTTGGGGTATTGGAGGGCGTCAAGACGTTTATATAAAGCAAAAAATTTACGACCTGGTAAGCGATGGAAACGGGGGGTATATTCAACAAAATATAACTGAATAATGGGAGGCGATCAAAACATTGCGGATATGATTCGCAAATTAGCAAAAGGAGACGAGGAGGTTTATAGTATAATTTGCGAGGTTTCAAGTATAACGGGAGACGAGGCGGACCTTACTCCGGTAAATGGAGACGCGGACCTTTTAGGCGTTAAATTAATAGCGGGGAGCTCCGGCACTCCTCTTTTAATTACTCCGGTTATTGGTTCGGTGGTTGTAGCTACTTTCTTAAGTAAAGACACGGCTTTTATTTCTTTGTACTCAGAAATTGAGAGCGTACAAATTAGAGGGGACCAATTCGGCGGTTTGATCAAAATTGAGGAGCTCGTTAAAAACCTGGATTTATTAACCAAAAGAGTTGACGGGATTATTGACGCAATAAAAAACGGTGTACCAATTCCCCAGGACGGGGGGGTTGGACTTCAAACAACAATAAAGGCCGGACTTGCTTTAATTATTCAAAAGGAAAACTTTTCCAACATGGAAAACGAAACAATTAAACACGGTTAAAACTTGGACTTTTTATAAAATTGTAGCTTTATAAATTATAACTTTATTAAATGAGTAGGGACTTAGTAATTAAAAACAACGATTTATTTATAAATCCGATAACGGGGGACTTCTTAATTGGAGACTCCGACGCTCAGCACGTGCAAGATATAATTAATAGTTGGGCCGGTTGGTGGAAGGAATTTCCAACTCTCGGGGTTGGTGTTAAAAGATATCTAGGAAAATCCGGGGGGGTCCAGGTTATTAAAAGAGCTATAAAAATTCACTTAAAAAGTGACGGGTATAGAACGGATAATATTATTATTAAAGGCTCTGAGGTTTATATTACGGGCGAAAGGGTCCGGAAATAATGGCAATATATAAAACAACAAGCGGACAAACGATTTGGGATTTATCAAACCAATTATTTGGAGACTCAAGCCACGCAATACAAATATTGCAAGAAAACCCAACCCTCGGGACAATTACCTCAGCAATTACACCGGGGACGGTTATAAACTACACCCCAATAATAGGGAATGAAATCCAGGGTTTTTTTAGTAATAATAAAACACTTGTAACAACCGGAGGCGGTAACCCTTCGGAAAGGAGGGGAGTTGATTTAGGGTTTAATTTAAACGGATTCAAATAAAAACACAAAAATGGCAGTAGTTAAAAACACGGCAAACTTATTGGCTGAGGCTTCGGGAAATTTACCGGATAACACAACCCAAGAAATAAGCCCCCAGGATATAAGAGAAATAACGGAAAACGTTATAATTAGCTCTTATAATAAAGTAACGGACGACGCTCTTGTTGGCTTGAAAAATTACGACGTTTCGACAACCTACCAGGCGGGCCAAGGGGTTATTTATTCCGGGGAAGTTTACGAAAGTAATGTAGTGCCAACCCCGGGAGCTTTTAACCCGGCACAATGGACGAGTTTGGGGGGTGCGGGAAGTAACCTAGGGAACGCAGATTTAACACAAACAGACCAATTTAGAAAATACACGCTAGAAAGTAGTAACCCTTCTTACCTAGAATTCCAAGCGGGTGGTGGTTCGGACGCTATAAGGCTTACCGATGGATTAGATTTATTAATGCAAGCTAGCACCTCTGACCCTACTACAACATACCTTACTAGGATGAGTAGTTTGGGTATCCAGTTTGGGAGTGGTAACTTTGAAATCAGACATAATGGACCATCTCAATTTTACATACAAGGAGCAGGAGCGTACAATGGTAAGATACAATTAAGCACAGGGGTTATATTACAAGCACCTGAAGCAAATAGAGCGGTTGAATTAGGGGGGCATTTCATAAAGTTTAAAGATAGAACGCTAGGAGTTGAACACGCAAGATTTGACCAAAACGGAAATTTCATGTTTGGGGTGACTTCTTTATTTGGGAGTGAAAAATTCTCAATAATCGGAGAAACTAGAATTGGCGGAAAATTAGAGATTAACGGAACGGGAACAACCAATGCTACGAATGCTATTCACGTAAAAAACGGAGCGGGGACGCCTTTAAACTTGTTTATTGTAAGAGATAACGGGGAAATAAATACGGCTAATTTACCGACAAGCTCCGCGGGGTTGGTTGCGGGGGATTGGTGGAATAACTCAGGAGTTTTAAATATAGTATAAAAACAAAATAACAATGCTACAATTTACAATAGATCAAGAATTAAAAGACGCGTTAACAAGTAACAACGTGCCGACGAACTTAACAGTAGGGCAAAAAATAACGATTATCTTTTATATTAAAGACACCAAACTAGACTATTGGTACTTTACAATGGATATGTTTATTGGGGACTTTTCAGACGTTGGAACAGCTTTGGCTTCGGGTAATTACATTCGATTCGATCAAATCCCTTTTGATAAACAAGTGTTCTTATACAACGAGGACGGAACAGATAAATATACCTTGCCAACTTCAAGCGCGGTAAATTACGGGAAGCCTATCGAAATGATTGCCGGACCTTTAAGAATGGACATAATGGCTTCCGTTCCTTTATTAAAAGACAAAGTAATTAGCGGGGGTTATTAATGGACCAGGAACTAAGAAATATAATAATAAAGGAAGCGCGGGCAAAAGTCCGGGCCTCTTTTCCTATTTATAATATCCCGGTAGTTTACCAAGACGTAATACTTGAGGCCTTTGATTCTCAAGAGTGGGATATTATGCAAATGGACGGTTGTACCGGAGTTTTTGACTATTGGCCTAACAAGTTTAGCCCGGCTTGTACTCCTCACGACTTCCAATTTAGAACGGGCCGAGGGGGGCACGTTTCAAATATTATTTTTCATGAAAATTGCAAAAGATACGCTTTGCCTCCTGGAAAATCTTACCGTCGCTTTTTAGGTACGCAATTTTTTTGGGCCGTTTGGTTTAAGTGGAAATACAAATTTTCCGGAAATGTTCAACCAATTACTAAAAAAATGCGATTAGCTTATGAGTTTACCAAAAGAAACGGTAAATTTAAAGCATACAAAAACTAATATTTTATGGCAACAATTAAAAGAAAGTTAAAAATTAATAACCTGGAGGAGGTTTTTACCGCGGTTTCATTGATTAATAACATACCAGGGCACGGGCACGCTTACGAGCTTAACAAGGTAATGTATATTATTAAGCCACTTATTGAGGGGTTTCACAATAGATTAAATGAAGCGAAAACTCCCTTTTTAATGAAGGACGAGAACGGGGTTATTTTAAAATTTGCAGCGAAAACCGGAGAAATAGCGGACGAAAAAACCCCCGAGAACGAAATTGGCGGGCGTTTTATTAAGGATAAACTTGACGAGGTTAATATAATGTTGAGTAAATTTAGAAATGAAATTTTCGAGGTTGAGCTTGAGCAATTGGACGAGAATAAAATTAAGAAAGTTTTTAAAAATTCAAAATTTGAGGGGGTTGATTTTTCGGCTCTTTTCGGTGTTATTATTTAATCAATGGAGCAAGAGGAAAGTATTTTTAATTTAGTAAATGGTTTGTTTGCCGTCGGTGGTGGTGGTGGTTTAACGTTACTTGTTAAGTTAGGTTATAATTTTATTAATAATGGTTTTGAGTCAATTAAACAAAGTCATAAGGCGGGATTTGACGAAATAAAAAAAGACTTAAACACTCAAAAACAGGATATAACAAACTTATCGGATAGATTTAACGGCTTTAATCTTACTATTCAAAAAATTGATTTCACTATGACCTCAGTAGAGCGGGACCTTGACAAGGCAAACGAAAACCTAGGGAAAACAAACAACTTAGCGGTAAGAAACGAGAAGTTAATTGAAGAAAATAAGCATCAAATTGAAGGTATTAAAATAAATTTAACCAGGTTTATTGAAATAGTTGAGAAATACGATGAAAAAATAATTGATCTTAGTAAAAAAGTTTTTATTCTAGAAAATGAAAAAAAATAAGCTTATAATATTAGACAACGGGCACGGCGGATACAAAGACGGCGTTTACGTTACCGCTCCAAGTAAAATGCACGTTTTTGAGGACGGTTTTACAGTTCACGAGGGATATTTTAACCGCGAGGTTGTTAAGAAAATAGCTTTTAAATTGGCTTCTTTAGGAATCCCATTTATTAACCTGGTCCCAGGGCCGGAAGATATGCCTCTTAAGGACCGGGTTGTAAAAGCCAACGAATTAACGGATCAATGGAAAGGGGAGGCAATTTATATATCCGTTCACTCAAACGGCGGAAAAGGAACCGGTTTCGAGGTTTACACCTCCAAAGGGCAGACTAAAAGCGATGAAATCGCGGAGTTTTACCTTGAGGCAATGGCGGAGGAATTTCCGGACAAAGCGGAGCGCCGGGACGACTCAGACGGGGACGGAGACAAAGAGGCTAATTTCTACGTACTTAAAAATACAAAGTGCCCGGCAGTTTTAACCGAGTCCTTTTTTATGGATAGAAGGGAAGACGCGGAACTTATGATGAGTTATGAGGGAATGAGGAAAATCGTCAACGCTCATGTAAAAATGATTGAAAGGGCTTTGAGCGGGAGGAAGGAAATCCCGGTAATTATCCCAAACCCGGACGACATTAGAAAGGAAAAAAACAGAAAAAGAAGGGAAGCGGAAGCTAAGAAAAAATCTTTATCTAGTGGAAAAAAATAACATAATACTCTCTTTAATTATTGCCGTTTTAGCTTTCTTTTTACTAAGGAGCTGCGACGAGGCGGAGGAAATTAAAGAGGTTATTAAAATAGAATATTTAAAAGGCAAGTCAGACACTATCTTAATAGATAGAATAAAAGTAGTTTATAAGGACCGAGCTCCAAAGGAACTGCCCCAGGAAGTCGAAGAAAAGACGGGGGACACTTTGAGAGTTTTTAAAACTAATTTCTCGGATTCATTGGCGGAAATCGTTATAACTTCGAGAGTTAAAGGTCAATTAATCGGTTCGGATATTCTATTTAAACCCAAATTTCCAAAATATATATTAAGGGTTGACACAATTAAAGAAAGCCATGTTTTAAATAAATACGAGCTTTATATTGGGGGTCAGGTTGGACATCAAACATTTCAACCGGCTATTATGTTAAGAACAAAGAAAAACCTTGTTATTTCAGCGGGTTACGACTTTGTGGGGGAAAATTGGGCCGTAGGTGTTTATACCAGGATAAAAAAACGCCATTAAAAAACGGCTCTATAACAGCCGCTAAAACGCCACCTAAAAAGGCGGTCGTTTAGCTTGGTGTTATAAATCAATTGCTAGACCTCCACAATTCAAGCAATGTCCTGTTGTGTATTTAATGTTTTGGTTTTTACATTCCGTATCTCCCTCAAAGTCGCAACGGATTATAACAGCATCTAAAACAACATTATTAACTTGTTTTAGCTTCTTTAATTCTTCCAAAAGATTCACTTTTTTAGGCGTCTTCAATAATTCTACATTAACTTGGTATTCAAGCGTACTAATTAATTTATCTATTTCAGGAGTTTTCATTTTATCTCTTTAATTCGTTAATAACATTGTTTAGTTGTAGCG
>TARA_R110000796_G_scaffold13094_3_pt1 | contig 10162 bp, 25 predicted proteins | sample TARA_R110000796 | Tara Oceans TARA_R110000796 (sample SAMEA4397815) | marine metagenome | biome: Polar Biome; feature: [SRF] surface water layer (ENVO:00010504); material: water (ENVO:00002006), including particulate matter (ENVO:01000060) such as... | depth 5 m | reverse complement strand
AAGCCAAATCCGAAGCCCCAGTATATATGACAGGACCACATATTACTTACCTTTCTTTCCGTAACCTTTTTTGCCTTTACCTTTGCATTTCATAGTCGCCTCCTAGTAAATTAATATTTATATCTTTTTAAGTAATCTTTATCTTCTTTATCTACAGACTTATCACTATTTATACCAAACCTCCATGAATTAATTAATTTTAACTCATCTCCTCCAGATTTGTCTTCATGATATTTAATTATTACATCAGCAAGACGTTTATAATCTTCCATATCTTTTTCTGATATTAGGTCTCCAGATCCTCCATATTCATACTTAGGATCATATCCTGGTTTATTAGGTTCATTACCATACTCAAGAAACTTTTTAGATTGATTTAAAAATCTATCAGTATAATCCATTAATTCCTCAGGTATAACTTTTTTATCTTTCATATCTTGTACAAGCGTACCAGTCATTTGAACAGGTCCGTAAGCAGAACTACCTCCAGGTGCTAAGTTAGCATTTGTTCTAATAAAAGCATCTGCACCTTCTAAGCCTAATGTTTCTGCATTTTTAAATTTATCATAAGTAGATTTAGGTTTAGTTTTTGATTCAGGAATTAATCCTTGTAACTGCTGTGGATCAGCTTGACCCATTCCTAATAACCCTGAAAACTTTGATAACTTTGCACCAAGGTCTTCTATATTTAATTTGTCTAATAAACCTTCCATTTAATTTGCCTTTGCTAGTTGTCCGCCAAAGTAGAACTCTATAATAAGAGTAGCCCATTGGAAGATCTCATCAAATTTATACAATCCTTTTACTGTCTCAAAGGTTGTGCTATCACCTACCGTAAATAATCCTAGGAAACTCCATCCTTTATTTGTTACAGGGATAATAGTTTCTATATCAAATATACCAGCTAGTGGATAGATTGCTACCAGTGATAGTATAACGATAATAAGGAAACGTCTGTTCCATGCTGCCATACCTGACTCTTTACTGGCTGCTTCTCTTGCCGAATCTATCTGCATCTTTTTAGCCGACATGGCTTGTAACATCATTGTTTGTTGTTCATGCGCCTGTTTAGATTTAATGGCTGCAAGTTTAGCAATGAAGCCTAATGCTATAGGAATGATATGTGTCAATATGCCCATTTTTTATCCTGCAAAAATTTGGAAATGGCGTTTCATTAATCAATACCTGTAATGACTTTAATATTAATGGGGGCACCCCCTTCTCCAGTTAACTCTGTGGTATTTTTTTCAGACCATTGAGCACGAGTCTTAAGCCAGAATATCATAGAGGAAGTATCACCCTGCTTAGCCTTCTCAAACAATGTGCCTGCGATAGCAGCATTAGCTTCTATACGACCAAGCTCTAACTCTTTCTTATAATACTTGGTGAGAGTGTCGTGAGAGATTCCTAGTACAAGTGCGATGTCTTCATACCTAGTACCTACTATAGACATTTGCGTGACCTGATTTCGGGTGTCTGCAGATACAAGGTGCGTGGGTCTCCCCCGTTTCCTTTTCTCAGGTTTTTCTAATTGAGAATCATTCTCATTAACATTACTTGATAGCTTAGCAACTATATTTATTTTGCCACCTTCTATTATATTATTCATATCGTTTTATATTATTACTCATTGGTTAAAGATTAGCCTTCACAATCGCATTGTAAGCGATTATCTTTTACTTAAGGATACATTGTATCAGAAAGCGTTAAAGTCTGGCCTTGCCTCTCCTGGGGGGCTTCATGGCGATTTACCTTATTTCTGCAGCATGTAACATTTATTTTACTTTTATAGATAAAGCGCGTATTATTCCCTTACTTACTTAGATTTATAACGTCTATGTGAGTGAGAGTAATTATTATTAGTACTTTTAATTACGCTTAAATATTAAACCATTGATTAAAAAGGATATTAAAATTATGTTTAACGAACCATTTCTAACTAAAAAAGAATGGATTATATTAATAATATGCTTCATTCTGCCTTTCGCTTTACCATTCACTTTATACTTAATATATTAAAAGGATAATCAAAAATGAATTATAAACACAATGAAATAAAAGAATACTTTGATAACTATTTAATAGAAAATTCAGAGTTTATAAATGAAATTCTAGAAAATGATGATAGTTACGATTTACATCATCAAGCCTTTAATACTGATTATTATATTACGGGTACTTACAAAGCAACTCAATGGTTAGGATCAGAGGTATTTAATATTATCCAATTCATAAAAGAATATGAGATGGATAATTTTGGAGATGTAAATACCGATTTTTCAAACCCTGAAGCAATTGTCAATATGTATGCTTATATTATTGGTGAATCTATTGTGCGCGATTATTCAGAAAAAGATGTTATCTATCCAAGGGAGATAAACTATGCTAGTAACTAAAAACTACAATGGTTCGGTAACAATCTCAGATATAAAAGACAATCAATATTATAATCAGACTTACTATTTTTATAGTTTGAGAGAAGCTAAAAAACTATTCAGACAATATTTAAAAGGGGTTTAAAATGAATTTAAATGATAAAGAAAAAAAACTAATATCAAATGTTATCCATGATCACATTTGGAGGCAATACAATTTCTATAGGGGTTCTGATAAAGAATATTTATTTAATTTAATAGAAAAGGATGCCTTGAAACTTAAAAATAAATTATTAAAAGGGGTTTAAAATGTATATAAGAGAAAATAGTTTTATAGAAAGCCTATTAAATAACATTGAGAAAAATACAGATAATAATCAACATTCTGAAAATGTTATGCTAATCGTTTCAAACTATGGCACAGATGTGCAAAAAGAAGAGTGTTATGAATTGCTTCAAGATCATTTAAAAGAGGGATCTTTATCTTCTATCACATCAACTGCTAGAAAGTATCTATTAAAAGATGTATTAAATAATATGGATAAATCACTTTCAAAGGCGATAAACTCCAAACTATAACCTTTCACTCCAAATACGAAGCCCGTAATCAACCGTTACGGGCTTTTTTTTGTCTACTTGATACCTTACATCCACCGAATAAATTAAGCGCTTAGAATTGGATTATATGATTTTGCAGCAATGGCCACATTTTGGCAGCCTAGAAAGAATGCTGCTAGAATATGAAAAATTTAACTAAAAAGAATGGGGTTTAAAAGCTGATCTTACCCGGTAATTACCCGGTATATTCATTACGTTTCTTTGGGGTAGGAGGTATCGTTAATAACGTTATTATACCATAAATAGGATTAACTTACAATGGAAGAATGCACCGATCTACAAAGAATGGTGCTAGAATTAGCACCAAATAGTAGGCTCAAACATCATGCCTATGATAAAATGTTAAGTTCAAAAGCTAACTGGTAATCAAGATTAACACTTTATAAATCAGATGATTCAAGATTCCTTTGGGGGAATCTCTCATCATCTCTCTAATACAAGTAGTATTTTATCATGTTTCGCTATACCTTTCAAGTACACCAATAGAATAAATTAATTTCATAATAACTATTGCACTAAAGTAAAAAATACTTTACCATTGTTTTGTAGTAAAAACTTATTAACAAGATAAGGAAACATTATGAGATCAGATATGAATGATTATTACAAGCAACTAGAAGGTTATAAAATCTCTAAATTCTTAGGGATTACTACTGAAGAAGATATAGATGGATTCCCTCAATTTCTCTTAACTAAAAAAGGGTATGAAGATATCATGATAGAAATATCTAGAGATGAAGAAGGTAATGGTGGTGGTTTTATGTTTATCGGAGAGCCTAAATAATGAAAGACATGGACCTGAATAAAAAAGAATTAGAGGGTGTGCTAGAGATATTAAAATATAGTACACGTGTTGATGTATATAAATCTAAGATTCTATCATCTGCGCTTCAGAAATTAGAGGCGCAACTGAAACTAGAAGAGTTAGTAGACCATGCCTTAGCAGTTCGTAAGCAAGACATAATGAAGCAAAGGAGGAAGAATGATGCCTAAAGAATACGGAGATTATCATGGTGATGAAGATCAGATTGAAGCAGAAAAACAAGAGAAAGAAGAGAATGATCCAAGGCATGAGCCAAACAATGATGATTGGGAGGTAGCGTAATGAGTACATCCAATAATGAAGAGTTACTAGAGGATTATTTTACTGAGCTTTATGACCTATACCTAGCAGATGGTTATCCTATTATCATGGCAGAACATATGGCATGGGATGGCGCTAGAGAACGATTAATGGAGGAAGGACGATGAACGTATTAAGTTTATTTGATGGAATGAGTTGTGGTCAGATTGCATTGAAAGAATTGGGAATTAAAGTAGATAATTATTATGCTAGTGAGATAGATAAATATGCTATGCAAATAACGCAAAAAAACTTTCCTGATACGATACAACTTGGAGATGTTACGCAAGTAAATAATCCCCACACCAATCCTATAGATTCCTATGTAGATTTACCACAAATTGATTTGTTGCTAGGTGGTTCACCTTGTCAAGGATTCTCTTTTTCTGGTAAGCAATTAGCATTTGATGACCCACGTAGCAAACTATTCTTTGAGTTCGTTAGGCTATTAAAAGAACTTAAACCTAAATATTTTCTACTAGAAAATGTCAAGATGAAAAAAGAATACCAAGACATCATCACCGATCAATTAGGTGTTGAGCCTATCTTTATCAATAGTGCATTAGTTTCTGCACAGAATAGACAACGATTGTATTGGACTAACATCCCTAACATTACTCAACCTGATGATCGTAATATACTGTTAAAAGATATCCTGCAGCATGAGGCAGAGAACGAATATACCGAGCCTTACGTTAAGTTAAATGGCAAGGAATCAGGTTGTGTAGGTTATGTAGGTAATAAGCCTGCGCAAGCAACAAGGATATATTCTGATGATTATAAATCCCAATCGCTATTAGCAAATGGTGGTGGTCAAGGGGGTAAAACTGGTCTTTATCAGATTAGAGGTGGTGCATACCGAGGTAGGTATGAACCAGATGGTAGTATCAAGCAACAGTTGGAAGTCCGTAAGGATGAAAAGACTAATACATTAACCTCAGTTCAGAAAGATAATGTATTGGTGCATGAGATGGTGGATAGAGATAAATCTTTTTGTATTGATGCCAACTATCATAAGGGTGGTAATTTACAGTCTTATTATGGGAAGCATAGAAGGCAATTAGTTTTTAAAGGTACAAGCTTTTTTTATCGCAAGCTAACACCTGTTGAGTGTGAGCGTTTACAGACTGTGCCAGATGGATATACTGAGGGTGTATCTAATACACAAAGATATAGGATGTTAGGTAATGGTTGGACAGTAGAAGTTATTAAACACATATTAAAGGAGATCGCGTAATGAAAGATAAAAAAAATAATTTTGACGAAGGAGTCAATGATTTTGACAAAGGGTATGATTTAGCATTGGAATTAGTAGGTAGTTTGGGTGATATTCTAGCTACCGATAAAAAGTTAAATAGAAATCATTTAGCAGGAGTTATTACTTGCATATTAAACTTTTCATATGTATTTGCTCCTTCTGAAAAGGCAGTAAACGAATTAATAGATTTTGCTAAGGAGTTTGCTCTCAAAGAAAGTAGAGAATATAAAGAGCTTGATAAATATCATAAAGGTAAAGTTAAAACTCAATATGTACAACATTAAAGGAGAGTAATTTGAAAGCGATAGAGATAGATGACATCACATTAGATGTTGCATTAGATGTTTTGGGTATGAATATACCTACCTTAGCAAAGAAGTTAAAGGTAACAAGGCAATGTTGTTGGCACTGGAGGAAGAATGAAGTTCCTCTAGGGCGCAAGTATCAGATAAGAGAAATGATCTATGAGAAGGTTAACAATGATTGAGCGAGGCGAGATACTAGCACGCTTTGAAAAGGTGTATAAGTCTGGTGAGGATGAGTACCAATGCCTTTGTCCTTCTCATGATGATAGATCTGCTAGCTTAGGCCTCAAGTTTAAAGAGGACAAGCTAATCGGTAACTGTTTCGCAGGATGTTCATGGGAAGATGTATTGGGTGCGGCAGGATTGTCATGGGAGGATGTTATGCCTACCAGAATAGACAATGAGTGGAAGCCACGCAATCGTATAAAGTTTAATCCTTATGGAGTATTGAAAGCTATCAAGGATGATGTATTATTCATAGCCCTGTGTAGCAAAGCATTGAATGATGGGGAAGCATTGGAAGAGGAAGACAGACAAAAACTGTTTAAGTTAACAGGAAAATTAAAGGGAATATATGACAACATTAGATGAGAAGTTAACCCAGATGGTTATATCTGATAGTGAGATAGGGAATTATTTTGAACAACGGGATAATTCCGAACACACTAAGATCAGAAGAGCTAAAGATTATAGCGGTGAGATCATGGATTACTTCAACGAAGATGTAAATGGAGGACGATCGCTACCTTTTAGCAAGTTTGAGAACCTGTTCCGGGTACGTAACCATGAAGTAAGTATTGTTACTGGCTATTCAGGACATGGTAAGAGTGCATGGTTAAACTTTGTGATACTGCATTTCTTAAAGGAATATAAATGCCTTATTGGTTCATTTGAGATGCAACCACGCGCAACCTTAGGAAGAATGCTGCAACAAACAGGTAACGCTATACCTGAGCAATTGGCAGTAGATCAGTTCCTTAATAAAGTTAATGAAAATTTATTCATCTATGATTCTGAGGGAGAAACCACACCTGAGAAGGTCATGCACGTGATTTACTATGCAAAAGAGAAACTTGGTGTGGAGATTTTTATTATAGACTCATTGACCAAGGTAGGTATTAACTCAGATGATTACAATAAACAAAAGGACTTTGTTAACAAGCTTTGTGTATGCGCTAGAGACTTAGGGGTACATATATTCTTAGTGGCACATAGCAGAAAGACCATGTCTGAGCATCAACAGGCTAGCAAATTTGATGTGATGGGCAGTAGTGACATCACCAATTTGTGTGACAACGTCATCTCAGTATTCCGTAACAAGAGTAAAGAGCAAGACCTAGTTAAGCTTGATGACAAGACACCAGAAGAGATAGAAGCGATAAAGAATAAGTATGATTGCTTTGTTCAAGTTAGTAAGCAACGACATGGTGTCGGTTGGGAGGGCAATGTAGGCCTATACTTTAAACCTGAAACATTTCAATATAAGGAGACACGCTTTGCAACAATCTAAAATGACAGTCAATGAATTTATTAAAGAAGTAACTAAACTGTTCGGATCTGTAGAATACAGAGCAACCAGTAAGGATGGAAGAGTATTTAAAACACAAGGGTTTGACAAAGCAAGAAAAAAGATTAGCAAATAGTTTTAACTTATGCTATTATAAATGTACATTAATTTTTAAAGAGAAGATTAACATGAAAACAAACCAATATATACTTGATACCAATCAAGCAGACCTAGAGCAACAAGAACAACTCCACACACTATATTCAGAAATAGAAGAAGCCGAACGCAAGAAGCGATTAACTCAAGCTTGTCGTAGCTTTAATCTTTTTGCAGAGATAGATGCGTTCAATAAAATTTATAAGGAAATAAAATGAGTATAAAAAATGCTATGACTGGCTTCTTTAAAAAGCTAAGAAGCTTAGATGTATCACAGTTTACTGAAAAGAAAGGTCGCTTCACTTACTTAAGTTGGGCTCATTGTGTGGATCAGCTGCTTCTTGCGGATGAACAGGCTACCTGGACTCACAAAGAGCCTACTGTTTACCCTGATAATACTATGATGGTATGGTGTGATGTCCATGCTTTTGGTAAAACCATGACAGCTTACTTACCTGTACTAGATTTTAAGAATGCACCAGTTAAGAATCCTAATGCTATGCAAATCAATACGGCTATGCAAAGATGTTTGGCTAAAGGTATATCGCTATATGGGATTGGTTTATACATCTTTTGTGGAGAAGATATTCCTCTAGGATCTCCTTCTGAAGCAGTACAGCAAACATTTGAGGAGCAAGGCATAGAAGGTGCAAGAGCTTTGTATAATAAAATGAATGAGAAGGATAGGTCAGAATGCTTACCTATTATTCAGGCACTCATTAAGAAATCGGAGAAAAAATAATGAGCAAAGCATTGAAGAGTGGTAACTATAACAACAATGGTATATTCTCTAGTCCTTCTCGTTCTCCATTGATTCATACATCCAAACCTTCTAACACTCTTTCCGAGGAGGAAATTAAAGCTTTAATAAATAAGGCTAATGATTATATGAAATTAAAACCTTGGAGACCTAAATCGGCAGTAGCTAGATATATAGGGGTAACTGTTCCATGTTTAGTTCGTTGGTCAAAGGAAGGTAGGATTGAACTTCCATTACCTCGCAGACCTAGTGGAGGGGAAAAAGGTTTAAAGTTAATACCTATATACAAAGAACTTAAGTCTTCATGGGGGAATGTTTAATGGAACAACGTAGCCCAGAGTGGTTTGCTAGCAGACTAGGTAAGGTAACAGCCAGTATGGTTACTACAGTAGCTAGTAAGACAGTTGCTAGAAAGAAATATTTAAACCAATTGATAACAGAAAGATTGACAGGAAGTACTGTTCCAGTTTATGTTAACCAAGCTATGCAACATGGCATGGATTACGAGGATGAAGCAAGGAACTTATACATAAACAAAGTAGGGTTGTTAAAGGATGTAGATGTTACGGAGGAAGGGTTTGTTGATCATCCTACTATTGATATGGCAGGCGCAAGTCCTGATGGATTAGTAGGTGACATAGGATTGATTGAGATTAAGTGTCCTCAGTTGTTAACACACACAGAAACATTAGCAACTCACGACATCAATATAAAGTATCAACATCAGATACAATGGCAGTTAGCTTGTATGCCAGAAAGACAATGGTGTGACTTTGTTAGTTATCATCCAGACTTTCCTGATGAACACAAGCTCTTAGTATTAAGAGTTGATAGAGATGATGAGCTTATAGCTCGTTTAGAAACTGAAGTTGAGAAATTTTTAACTGAAGTAAGTGAAGCGGTAAATTTTATAAACAATAAGGAGAAGTAAAAAGATGGCTGAACAATACGATAACACTAACAGGTTTGTATTATTTAAGAATGATAAGGGTGACAATGCAAATCGTCCTGATTATACTGGAACTATTACACTTGAAGGTGGTAAGGAAATGTCATTAAGTGCTTGGGTAAGAACGTCTGCTAAAGGAGTTAACTTTATGTCAGGCCAGATGTCTGAGCCTTATAAACCAAGTGAAGTGAATATTACTAGAAATGCTCCAACAGAAACTGTTGCTGCGGTAGCTGAGGATATTCCTTTTTAAGAGGAACTAAGGGTTACACTGCCCTCAAGCGGCATATGCCGGCCATTATAGTTTGGAATTGGTTCAGACTATAATGACGTTGAGAACTTGAGGGTTAGTGTATTACATGTATTACATTTTGAACATTAATTACTTATTCATTACATACATTGTAACTTCAAAGCCAAATCTCATTTCTGTAGCTGATGGTTTTGTCCACATAATAGTAGTCCTTATTGGTTAATCAAGACTCTATTATAACAAACTTAATAAGTAATTCTTATGATCTAAGTATGAGTAAGGAGTAATTATTATCATGAATAAAATGACAGAAAAACAAAGAGAATTTGCACTAAGATTTTCGTTATGGTTAGGCATTAGTATGTATGTATTATTATTAATAGCTTTAGGTATGTTACTAAAGATTCACAATTATATTTAAGGAGATGTTATGAACATTACAATAACAAGAACAGTAGCAGTAGTAGTAGCGGTAGGATTTTTAGGGGCAATACATTACGCATCTAAAGCGCCAAAGCTTAGCGCGTATGGTGAAGACATAGTAACAATAGAGATTGTTGGTGGTGGTGCTAATGAATTAGATGTTATCCTTCCTTACAACGAACAACCATTACCTCCATTACAGGAAGGTCAGTATGCTAGTGATGATTTGTTTGAATCAGATATAGCAGAGATACTACCTGAGATGCAAGGCACTCCTTCACCAGAAGAGTGGGAACTTCCTCACCTAACATTACCCCCACTACAGGAGGTCTAGTCATGGCCGACAATATAAACCCTGAGCATTACAAGGCAGGAGGTATAGAAACTATAGAGTACCTTCAAGCAAAGTTAAGTGATGCTGAATTTTATGGTTAT
>TARA_R110000796_G_scaffold97631_2_pt1 | contig 10177 bp, 20 predicted proteins | sample TARA_R110000796 | Tara Oceans TARA_R110000796 (sample SAMEA4397815) | marine metagenome | biome: Polar Biome; feature: [SRF] surface water layer (ENVO:00010504); material: water (ENVO:00002006), including particulate matter (ENVO:01000060) such as... | depth 5 m | reverse complement strand
TCTGGATGAGAGCTTGATCCTAGATTGCATGCAGTGCCGCATCTATAAAAATGATCGTCAGGTGAAGCAGAAATTTATATACTGGGGACTGGACCGGGAGAACCCAAGAACAATAATTCGTGTCCGCTCATGTGATGTAAAAGATATTCCAGACTACCTTGTTATCGGTAGAGTATAGGTAGTCGATAAATTATAACGGTAGAGTATATTATAATATAATATATTAGGCGGGAAAAATATGACCCGTTGACTGGTGCCGTTTTTGTCTCGTATGATCGCCGGATCAGAGTAGGAGAATAGCCGTGCAAATCGAACAACAAGTTCGTGGCGAGGCTTACAGATTAGGGCAAGGACAACACAAAATAAAATGCCCAAGCTGTAGCCATGGCCGCAAAAACAAACACGATAAAACGCTTTCTCTCCGCATAGAACAAGACAAAATACTTTTTAACTGCTGGCACTGTGATCAGGAGGGAATTGTACCTATGCGGGAGAAGTTACCAGAGACTAGGAAAGTGGAGCCAATGTCCGTAGCAAAGAACGTAAACAAGATGCCTCTATCAGATGCTGCATTAGCTTGGTTAGCTAGTCGTGGTATCAGTGAAGCCACTGCCTTAAAGGCTGGCTTAGTATCAACCAAATCATGGATGCAGCCTGTCGGTAAGGAGACAGATAGCATCATGTTCCCTTACACAAACAAGGGTCAAGAGTACGCATACAAAGTTAGATCGATTGAGACCAAAGCATTTATCTGCAACGGTGCGCCTCAAACATTCTTCAACATCGAAGCGGTTCAACGCAACGACGATCTCATAATTTGTGAGGGGGAGATGGACGCGCTGGCCTACATGGAAACAGGATACGAGAGTGTTGTTTCAATACCGAATGGCGCGGTGAACAAGATAACTAACGGTGCCATAGACCCCAAAGATGATAACAAATTCAAGTTCTTATGGGCTGCAGAGAAGAAAATAAAGTCGGCAGCTCGTGTGATAGTGGCACTCGACAACGACGAAGCTGGTCAGGCTACGTCAGAGGAAATAGCTAGGCGTATCGGCAAGGATAGATGCTTCAAGGTTGAGTACCCAGAGGGGTGCAAGGATGCCAACGATGTGTTAATGAAGCACGGCAAGGAAGCTGTTGATGAGGTCATCGTCGGCGCAAAGGCATGGCCCATCGCTGGTCTGTTTGATGCGTCCCATTTCTATGAAGAGATAGATGACATCTACGAAAAAGGTATGGGCCGAGGCGAGAGTACTGGGTACGATAACGTCGATGAATTATACACCGTTGTCACAGGACAGTTGACGGTTGTTACAGGACATCCATCATCAGGTAAGTCAGAGTTCATAGATCAGATCATGGTGAACATGGCACAAAATATCGGATGGAAGTTTGCAATCTGCTCATTTGAAAATGAGCCACGCATCCACATCGCAAAGTTGATAAGCAAGTATACGCGCAAGCCATTCTTTAAAGGTGCAACAGAAAGGATGACTGAGAAGGAGCTGACTGTCGGTAAGGATTTTGTTCAATCGCACTTTTCTTTTCTTTACCAAGCGGACGGATCGCTATCCTCTGTCGAAAGTATCATAGAAAGGTTGCGGGTTGCTGTGATGCGGCATGGTATCAGGGGTGCCATCATAGACCCATACAACTACATCCAAAAGAATGGAGACATAAGCGAGACCGATTGGATATCAGAAGTCCTGACTAGGCTTCGCGTGTTCGCTCAGTCCCATGGCATACACCTTTGGTTTGTTGCACATCCCACCAAGATGATGCGGGATCACACTGGCAAGGTGCCAGCACCAAAGGGATATGACATATCAGGGAGTGCAGCTTGGTTTGCTAAGGCTGACGTTGGCCTAACAGTTCACAGACCAAACCCATCTGGCTCTAGAGTTTCGGAGGTGCATGTGTGGAAGTGTCGGTTCTCTTGGATAGGCAAGCAAGGTGATACCAACCTTGAGTTTGATGTTCCGACATCGACATATAGGAAGCATGTACCCGATCCTATACTGGATGCACCAACCGCATACACCGAGGTGGATAATCCATATCCATTCTAGTGTTGACGGTTCTTTGTTTCATTGCTAGATGTTGTGCCAGTACATTGCTCCGCTTCTATATGTTCGCACACGTTTTAGAATGCAATGTTCTCCACTCTGAACTTCAGGCCACCTTCGGGTGGCCTTTTTTCAATGAATAGTATTGTATCCATTACCCTCCATTATGTCCCTTAATGTTTCACCAGCCATGTGAGATATCATACCCCACTCACTTTGAAGGTTGTATGCAAGAACAATGTTTGTGATTAACGCGGTCACATCTTGAGGGGATGCCTTTTCAGGCATGGACGATAAGATTTTTATTATATCTTCGTAACTTAATACACTATCCATTCCTGAACCCATGTCAGCTTCTAGATCACTCAATTCATCAGCTCCCTCATTACGGTATCCTTTATTCTTCTGCGTAGCAAACTCTCGCAGCGGGAGAAGTCTTTTTGGTACGCCAGTACGGCACCATCTGATGTTTTGTATTCCATTACCCAACCATTTTCTATGTCTGGTTTCTTTCTTTTGATCTTCATTGCTACGACTGACCAAGCCTTGATGCCGTCATCGTTAATGCGAGACAATTTGCGTTCTTGAGAGTCCATGACGAACCGCATGCCATCACCCGCCCTAACTTGTGCGATACCTTTTTCATAAATTTTCTTTGTCCATGTGACAGGTAGATGAACATCGACATCTGACATGTAAGACTTTTGCAGACCAGCGGATACCCCATCGTTAAGGCTTGATGTGACGTACCAAGACATAGATGGAAACATGATCTTTAACTCTGTTGATGCATACAGTTCTGTCGCTTCCATGGCTTTGTCTATAACAGACTTTTGCATGGTGCCGGACTTCATTCTGTCTCTGATTTGACGCAAGGAAATAAATAAACCACCACCGTACTTAGCGGTCAATCTCATTTGACTTTCTGGTAAGATAGCTAATCCGAATGGAGCGCCATCATAGTCAAAACTCTTCCATTGGTACTGGTGGGGATTTTCTGATATCTTTTTCCTCTCTTCAGGAGAGAAGCCGTTCACCATCAGAAATACTTTTATGTTCGCTTTGAGCTGTTTTATTCTAAGGTAGTTTCTTAATTGCACTTCCATGTTCTTCACTCCATTTTTATTTTCTAGTGGCAAGTTCTCCACCACAACTGTAGTAGCCACATCCATCAACCCAGTTATCTATATGCTCTGGGTTTGATTTTATTCTTGCTGCTTTCAGTAGAGACATCATGACCGAAACATCTACGGCACTCACATGAACGCCCAAATGTATTGACCAGTAAGCACCTATAGTTTCAAAATTATCTTCCATATTACCGTGGTCGGATGCTCTGTCTTCCGTCACATATTGTTTAGCCTTGTCTAATATTTGACCTCGCGTCATGTTCGTCATGGTTTACTTCCTTTATATATTTATGCCCTGTGTTCTGAGCTTGTGTGTGTATTCTCTTAACTCAATTCTGGCACGTTGCAGGTCTTGTTGAATATTGGGATGAGGCACGACAAGATTAGCTTCAAACTCCCGCTTGTTCACCTCGTTTCTTAGAAAAGTAAGCTCCGCTTTTTGCTGTAAGTTTAATGACTCATCACCCATTGTATTAACTCCCATATTTGTTTAACTTCTAATCGAGGCCAGTCCCGATTTAACTTAATCCCTTCAACCAGCATTCAGTTAGACCGCTGCTGGCTGGCCTCACCACCGCCCTCCTTGTATCCAAGTAGATGTAAAACTTCCCGCACCATTTCACGATCAAAGCTGTCACCCTCAAAATCTGTGTCTTTTCGTTTGAATAATAAAAAACATGCGGCAACCATAACTTGGTCAGAAACACCCATTGGATATACTGCATCATCATTTGAGTAAAAAGATTTGCAATATTCAATAAACCTTTTCAGATCACATGGCATAGGAAGCTGTATGAACTCCTCTTTCATCTTACCCATCACCATTCTCCCAAATGAACTTATTCCCAAACACTTTGCGGAAAGCCTCGTCCAATATCTTGTCCATATCACGATCACTCATCATTTCTCTCCAACTTCTTGGGCCTAAGTTTGGGACGCAGACTGGTTACAGGGGCCAGCGACTTGTCATCGTAAAATACATGCGAACCAATCGTACCCAAAGCCTCTAGCTCATGCCGCCATACAGGATGCACCTTCGTCGAATGGTAATATAAAGCCCCAGTATTCAACGTGTCGCCGCCCATAGCCCCGCGTGCTACAGCCTCTGCTTGAATGTACAATGAAGGGTCCGTCTTATACTTCTTACCAGCCTTGTAGAAACTAAACTGGCGTGGCTGCTTGACCACTTCGCAAGCAGACGAAGGCCAGCGATGATCAGAAACCCTGTTCATAATAACTTCAGCTACAGCTCGTTGACCCATGGTACTTTCCCCCCGAGCCTCGAAGTAAACAGCCATTGCTATGCAAGATAAAGTAGTCAACATTAATTCTCTCCTCTCATCCACTTTATGTCTCTTAGTAATTCGGACTTTTCTTTGGTTAACTTCTCTAGTTTTTGGGTTAACCTTGCAATCTCAGTTCGCTGAATAGCCAGCTTGCTTTGCAGTTTCGCGTTCTCTTTATTCATTGCGCTCTCAAAAGCCCCAGCCCACATAATTTTTTATAAAGTGCGTTAGGTTTTTGCTCCAATACCATTTGTTCTTTCCCTTCACTCTCCACCTCCCAGACCTCAATGCGTAAATATATTTTTTATTTATAAGCACTGTACCCGGTCCATCATCGACCCACTCAACACCACTTATGATCAGTTCTCTTTCAACTTCTAGCCTAGCCAGCTCATGACTTTCACCCTGCCCATACTGAAGTTTATCTCTATTCTCCAACGCCTGAAGTCGGACAATCTCCTCTTGTTCTTTTATCTTTCTATCTATTGATTTTAAATTATCCATTACTCGAACCTTTCTGTTGGCAGGTTGTAACGCTTTTTTATTTTAGAGACGCTGTACTGGCTTATCCTTAATGCTTTGGCTATATCCTTCTGATGTATCTTGGCCTTCAAGAACGCATCTATCTGCTCAACCATCTTGGGCTTATCAATAGCTTCAATATTTGGACGCATAGCCCCAGCCCCAGCACTTTTCCTTCGTGCCTCTTGGACTTTGTGATTAGGCAACTGACCCTCTGCGCTACAGAGACGGCGCATGCATATTCCATACGCCATCTCAAAGCCGATCCCATCCCTCATAAGTACTTTGATTTGTTCTAAATCCATGTCATTTATCTCCTAAGTTTTTAAGGAACACCGTCTCCCCGAATGGGGCTGGCTTGCCGATGGCATAAGACGATACCCACATTGTTGGGTAATGAGGCTGATCTGGGTAATCGAATATGCACATGTCTGAAAAATACACCATGTTATCCACATTGATATTATTTTTTTCGACATAGTCGAACACTGGGCGGACTTCTGTTCCACCTCTACCATTGACCTCGATCTTCTCGATCTCCTCTCCCTGTTCGTACCGCCTTACAGTCTGGATAACAGCATCACATGTGATTACTGTCACTGACCGGGGCTTGATGTCTGCGCTGATTGCGTTCATCTCGCCCAAGAAATAAGACAGCTCACCGCTCGAAACAGACCCGCTCGTATCGATGCCGATCACAACGTCCCCGGCACCAATCTTCTGTATGGATGGGGCTACGATCCTAGATGTGTGGTACATCTTGCGGTGCGGCTTGCGCATGCTGTAGTCATCTGGCTGATCGCCTCCGACAAACCTGCGCATGCTGTCACGCCAGTCCACTTGGCTGCGCTTCATCTCCTCGATCAGAGACTTGATTGCACCGGGCAGGTTACCCACTGCCTTAGCCCCGGCTGCAGCCATCATAACCTTGCTGTCTATGTCCGCTTCCATCTGCTTGGCTTCCGCCTCTGAGAGGGGCTTACCGTTGCCGTCAGACACATCGCTGACCTCACCAAACCCAGCGCCGCTGCCATACTTTTCTTTGGCATCCTCTGGCAGTCTGCTGTAGATGGTCTCTGCACTAAGCCCCTTGTACTCTGGCTCATTGAGCGCACCCTCTGGCAATACAAAGCCACCCTCGATTAGTATCGGGTTGATCGCTAGATCACAGGCGATATTCCAAAGCTCATGATCACGCTCACCGCGCCGCATCATGTGCTTGAACGTGACATGCAAGACCTCGTGTGCCATGACACCGACTGTCTCTTCCTGATCCATCCCATCAACAAAGGATGGGTTCCAGCGTATTGACTTGCCGTCAGTACACATAGTCGGGATGCTCTCATCTGGTGAGACATTCAATGACAGGGAAATTGACCCAAAGAATGGGTGCTTAACCACCAACCTCGTGATGGCACGAGAAACTTTCATCTGTTCTTCCATCATTCTACTCCCTTCAGATATTCATTAAGGTCTTCGATCCACTCACTAGGATCGCACTCACCCTCATCGATGTCATCCTGTATCCAGACGACAATCTTGGTTGCCAATTCCTTTGCAGTCATTGCGCATACTCCTTCAAAAAAAGTTCAATAGAACTATAAAAAATACAGGGCATACAGAAACCTGTCACCCCATATATGAACATCAAAACATTGAACTATAATCGTACTGGATAGTTAAAGCTCGTTAACTATCCGCGTAACATCTTGATTTATAGTATAAGGTTTTTACCCTGACGCATGATCCAACTGCGGATATCTTTCGACTGCTTCAGTTCCTTGTGACGATTGACGCCATCCTTGATGACGAACGCCGCGAACTCTTGCTGCGGCAAGCGGTCAAGATACTTGATCACGTTACCCGCATTCTTTGGGTTCATCCTTGATGATATCGCAGCACACACCGCATAAAGCACGGCTGGATTGTCAGGGATGTCCGCTGCATCAGGCGCAGCAATCAGGGCATCGATGTCTGGCACACTGTCATACATCTGAAGGAACCCGGTGAAGTCGGCTGTCGCAGCACGCCCAACCTGACCAGCGATAGCTTCTAGCTGGTTCATTGGATCAAGACCCCATGACATGATCGATGCCACTCGTTCCCATGACCGTGGCGATGGCGATGCATCTGCATCACGATCAAACTTGTGCAGCCACTCAGGGCGGAAGCGCAAGAACGCTGACACACGCTCATCGATACGCTTGCTGTAGTAGTAAGCGATGGTGTCCTCCATGTCCGCTTCGATCTCCAAGAACATCAACCTGTCTTTGAGGTGAGATGGCATGACGTTAGTGCCAGCACGATCAGACATGCGGTTGCCAGCAGCAACGATGACCCAGCCCTCTGGCAGGTGATGTGGCCCAACACGCCGTTCGTTTGTGATCTGAGCCGCAATGTTCTGATTGGACACTGGTGCCTGTGGCAGCTCGTCCAAGAACAAGATGCCCTTGCCTTTAGTCGGCATCCAGTCGGGACGTTTGCGCACCATGGTCTCGCCATCATCTGATGGGACTGCCCAACCACCCAGCTCACCAGCATCATACTGGGCAAGTGACAGTATCTCGCAGCCAATGCCCTTGGACGCGGCAATGTCTTTGACCAAGGTGGTCTTGCCGATCCCAGCGCCAGACACGAGGTATGGCACAACGTACTGAGCATCACGCCCGTTCTTTGTGTTCATTGCAAAGTCGATAGCTGCTTCGCAGATAGCTTTAGCTTGTGTTAGTTTCATGACATTTCTCCAATCTGTCTGACAGATATTGCATATTTTATATTATGGATTTGGATAGATGCAGTTTCTATCTCATCATTGTATGATCGCAGGCCCGTCTCTGTCCTGCGTCTCACCGCTTCGTCGTATCTTTTCCGCAGAGCCAGCATCGTCTGATCTAACTCAGCCACACTCTTGTCGCCATACAGTTTAAGTATTCTTTTCTTGTAGGCTTCGATGTAGTCATCAGCGCCTTCTTGTAATCCGACAACGTAGTTTCCCATCTTACTCATTACAGTCCCCAATTCGCTACGCAGACAGGGCCGATCCCCATCTCTATTGATACAGGATCAGTCAGCTCTCTGCCGCAACAGGAGCAACGCCCGGTCTCACGACCATGCTGCACTGCCTGACCTCTAGGATCACCTGCAACACGCACTACAGCGTCCGCTGTGTCGCTCTGGCAGCTACTCACAGGGATGAACTGACCCTCCATGATCTTGCCTTGATAGTCTGGTCCACGCTTGACGTAGACGGCACCAGCATTCTTGCCGTGCAAGGGTGCCAGAGAGAAGGCCAGCTCTGCCGCCCGAAAGACAGGCTTCTTGACCTTGGCTGTTTCGAGCAGGTCTTTGATCCGCGACACATCCACGGTGCGTGACATCTCTTTTCTGAACAGAGCCTTTGCTTGGACGTTCAGGATAGTACGCTCTGCAGCATCCCATTGCTTCTGCGATAGGTCACCCTTCGATCTGTACTGCATGACCAGCGATGCTGCGAAGTTATTCCATTCAGCCATAGCTGAAAGCTCTGTGATCATCTCTTCTTCGTCCATTACGAAACCCTCCCAAGCTCACGAATGTAAGCGTCACCAGTGTGGTGCTTTTCAACAATATCGAAATCAATTCCCTTAGCCGCGAGAGCGTCCAAGAACATTGACATGTGGCAATCTTCTTCAAGGTACAGCGTGGGGATATAGGTATCTCCCTCGACAGTTGCGTAGCTGTAATCTTTCACCTGATCAGTGGTCAGGCCAGCGAGGCGGAAGTCAGCGTATGGAACTTGCAACCACCCGTGACCGTTGTCGGTGTGGTATGTATATGTTTTCATTTGGAAGTCTCCTCATTTAAGAAATTCGATGACCGCTCCCGCAGTTCACGCAGGTAGCCATGCTCGAATGGGCTGTCCGCAGGGTCATTGCCAAAAGACGCAATCGCTTCCGATAAATCAAATTCACCATCCAACATGTCTTGCTTTGCGTGGGCGCGGCCTTTTTCGTAATGATTGTAATTTGTCAGGTCTAACTTCATGATGACCGCTCCTCATTGGCCCAGATCAATACCTTGCCGATCACCTTTGACCGCCGATCAGTCCGGCCCAATATCTCTTCCACGAAATACTGTTCCAGATCAGCGAAGGTCTCGAACTCACACCGCTGGTAGGTTTTGCCATGAGCGGTGATATGGCTTATTGCTATATTCATTCGTCCAGTCCTACTTCTAGCGTTGCATATTCAACAGCTTCACCAAATGTCTCAAACGTGCGAGGGAATACATCTTGCCCTAGTAGGGTAAACACACCGTCCCATTTGCCGTCTTTATTTTGAAAGATACTTACAGGTTGTGAGGAATTAACTCCCTCATACATCCTAGCACCATCGACATTTTTAATTTTAAAGCGCATCATTTCTATTCTCCACTTCTTCAAAAAAGTTCAATTGAACTTAGCGTGACGGCCCCGAAAGGCCGTCCAACAAAGCTCACCATGCCAGCATGAATATCATCATGCCCACTGCGAAGGCTGAGAAGGCGAGGCCAGAGGCCACACCTTCCAAGAACGCCCAGCGTCTCTCCAATCGCTTCAACTTGCGATAGCTCATGACGCGATACCCAGAGCATCCATCATCTCAACCACACAGGCATCAACAGTGTCGTTCTCGACAGCCGCGCTGTCAGCCGCAGCCTTAGCCGCAGCCGTGTCGCGGTAGGCTTTACGCGCAGCCATCAACTCACGCATGACGTTCTGGAACTCATCAAGCTCCTCATCATCAAGGCCGTCCCGAAAGACATCGCCCTGAACCATCTTGCCGTTCTCATCTTTCTTGTTTGAGAACTTGCCGACAACCTTCTCTGCCAGCATCTGAGCCTTGGACTTCTCGCCCTCACCCTTGATAGCCTTCGCTAGCTTGTTCTCGCTGTCGATATCCATGGCGACAAGGTCAGCAACCACGGCGGAGCCAGTGTACTGAGACGGGATGTCACCGATCTTCTCTTTGATCAGGCGAACGGCACCAACACCGTTCTCGACATACCGCTTGACGGTAGCGTCTTTGAGGCCAGCTTCCTCAAGCAAAGCCTTGCGCAGCGTCTTTGAAACAGAGCGCGGCAGGTTGCCCTTGACCAGCTTGACCTGAGCGATAGAGGCGATGACCTCGCCGTAGGCTGTCATCTTCTGGCT
>TARA_R110000796_G_scaffold4244_6_pt1 | contig 10192 bp, 8 predicted proteins | sample TARA_R110000796 | Tara Oceans TARA_R110000796 (sample SAMEA4397815) | marine metagenome | biome: Polar Biome; feature: [SRF] surface water layer (ENVO:00010504); material: water (ENVO:00002006), including particulate matter (ENVO:01000060) such as... | depth 5 m | reverse complement strand
CGCCCCCATCGCAGCCGCTGACATCATCTGTGCGCGGGCTTCGATATCGGAGCCGTCTGCATATGCGCGTGGCAGATAATCAATGACCAAACGCATGCCCTCTAGCGCGATACCCTGCGACATCGGATGATAATGCGGAGAGCTGAACGCTTCGACACAATGGGCGAACGCATCAAGACCAGTGCCTGCTGTAATGTGTTTCGGCATTCCCACGGTCAGCTCAGGATCGCAAATCACGACCGTGGGCAGAACCTTGGGATGGAATATGATTTTCTTAACGTGGGTCTGTGAATTGGTTAGAACCGAGGCTCGCCCGACTTCCGAACCCGTTCCCGCCGTGGTCGGCACCGCGATGATCGGCGCAATGGCATCTGCGTCGGCACGCGTCCACCAATCGCCAACGTCCTCATAATCCCATACGCCGAGCGTTTGCCCCGCCATAAAGGCGACCATCTTGCCCAGATCCAGCCCCGATCCGCCGCCAAAGGCGATCACGCCGTCATGCCCGCCTTCGCGATAGACTTTTAGACCTGCTTCAAGGTTAATTTCAGTCGGGTTGGCGTCGACTTCGGAAAACATCGCGCGGCCAAATCCGGCGGCATCCATCAGATCAAGCGTGCGTATGGTGATCTCCATCGGCGCTAGACCCTTATCGGTGACCAGCAGCGGTTTCTTAATGCCTGCGGCAACGCAGGCCTCGCCAATTTCGGAAATACGGCCCGCGCCAAAACGGATAGCAGTGGGATAGGACCAGTTGTTTTTCAGTGCCATAAGGATCAAGCCTTTTTCAGATGGTAAGATTTTGGACGCGTGAGCGCCTGATAGCCAAGCTCGGACAGGCCCGCGCCCTGCCCTGTATCCTTGCAGCCCGTCCAGCACAGGGCGGGATCAAGGTAATCGCAGCGATTCATTAACACTGTGCCGGTTTCAAGCCGCGCCCCGATGTCATCAGCAGCCTCGGCATCTTTGGTAAAGATCGCAGCGGTCAGACCGAATTGGCAGTCGTTCATCAAAGCGATCGCTTCGGCGTCGTCTTTGACGGACATGATGCCGACGACTGGACCAAAGCTTTCGTCACGCATCACGCGCATATCATGGGTCACGTTCGTTAGAACTTGCGGCGTCAGATAGGCACCGCCGTCATCCGCATCAAACGTGTCGATCAGAGCGGTTGCCCCTGCAGCCACAGCCTCATCGATCTGGGCACGCACTTCGGTGGCGAAACGCACATTGGCCATGGGGCCGATGTCTGTGGTCGTATCAAGCGGGTTGCCAAGTTTCAGCGCGTTCACCCAAGCCACGGCCTTTTCAACAAACGCATCGTACAGGCTTTCGTGCACATAGATCCGCTCGATCCCGCAGCAGCATTGCCCCGCGTTGAACATCGCACCGTCCATCAGCCCATCAACTGCGGCATCTACGTCTGCATCTGCCCGCACATAGCCCGGATCTTTGCCGCCCAGTTCGGTTGCTACAGGGGTGAAGGTGCCTGCGGCTGCGATCTCCATCGCTTTGCCGCCCCCGACAGAGCCGGTGAAGTTCACAAAGCCGAACTGCCGTTCAGCGATCAGGGCCGAGGTCGTGTCGTGATCCAGAAAGACGTTCTGGAATACATCGTCGGGGATGCCGACGGCGTGGAAGGCTTCGGCCAGCCGCTCGCCGACTTGCAGGGTTTGCGTGGCATGTTTCAGCACCACAGCGTTACCCGCAATCAAGGCTGGCGCGACTGTGTTGATTGCCGTCATATATGGGTAGTTCCACGGGGCCACCACCAGCACGACACCGCGCGCCTCGCGGGTGATCTTGCGGGTGGCTTTGTCGCTGTCTTCGACGATTGTGGGGGCCAGCGCCTTTTCGGCGATATCGGCCATGTAATTCCCACGCTCGGCAAAGCCATTAAATTCGCCACCATACCGCACCGGACGGCCCATTTGATGCGCCAGTTCCTGCGCCATGCGGTCAGTGGTTTTGCCCACTTCCGCAATGGCCGCGCGGACCAGTTGGATACGGTCAGCCAAAGGGCGTGCGGCCCATGCGGACTGTGCCGCCTTGGCGCGGGCGCAGACAGCGCGTGCCGCATCCAGCGACAGGACCGGGCGTTCAAGATACACCGATCCGTCAATCGGTGAGATACATTTAAGAGTATTGGTCATAATTTATGCTCGCTCAAATCCGCGGTTGATTTCCCAGTCGGTCACGACCTTGTCGTATTCCTCCTGCTCCCATTCTGCTGCGCGGGTGTAGTGGTCAACCACGTCGTCGCCAAGGGCTTGTCGCAGCATAGCAGAGTTGCGCAAAGTTTCGGTCGCGGCACGCAAGGTACGGGGAATTTCGGTGACGCTCGCGTCCTCATATGCATCGCCCTTCGTCGGTTCTTGAAGAGGCAACTTTTCCTCTATCCCTTTCAGACCCGCCGCCAGCAACACAGCTTGCGCAAGATAGGGGTTCAGGTCGGACCCGCCGATGCGACACTCTACGCGGATGCCCTTGGTCCCGTCGCCACACAGCCGGAAGCCCGCGGTGCGGTTATCAACGGACCAGACGGTCTTGGTCGGGGCAAAGGTGCCTTTGGCAAAACGCTTGTAGCTGTTGATGTAGGGGGCGAAGAAATATGTGATATCAGGGGCGTAGGCGATCAGCCCAGCCATGAAATGCTGCATCATCTGCGACATCCCCAGCTTGGCCTCCTTGTCATAGAAGGCAGGCGTGCCGTCTTTCCAAAGCGACATATGCACATGGCTGGACGACCCGACCTTATCCGCCGCCCATTTGGGCAAGAAGGACGCCGAGAATCCCTGCTGAAATGCGATCTCTTTGATCGCTTGCTTCGAAATCGTGTGGTTGTCTGCGCAAGCCAGTGCATCGGCATAGCGAATGTTCAACTCTTGCTGGCCCACTTCCGCCTCGCCCTTGGTGCACTCAATAGGGATGCCTGCAGCGACCAAATGGTTGCGCAAGGGCTGCAAGAAGCTTTCCTCCTTGGTGGTCTGGAATAGGCAGTAGTCTTCGTTATGACCGTTCAGCGGCACGAGGTTCGCGTACTTCTCTTTCTGCAAGCTGCGGTAGTCGCCTTCGAACAAAAAGAACTCAAGCTCGGTCGCCATCATCGCGTCAAAGCCCATCGCATCCAGACGGGCGATCTGCTTTTTCAGCATGGCGCGGGGGGAATGGGAAACGGGTTCGTGCGAATGGTGATCCAGTACATCGCCAAGCACCAGCACGGTTTTTTCCAGCCATGGAATATGGCGCATCGTTGCCAGATCGGGGCGCAGCACATAATCGCCATAGCCGGTTTCCCAGCTGGTCGAGGCAAAGCCCTCGGGCGTGGACATCACCAGATCGGTGGCCAGCAGATAATTGCAGCAGTGTGTTTCCGCGTGCGAATGGTCGATGAAATTCGTGATGTGGAAACGCTTGCCCATCAGACGGCCCTGCATGTCCACCAGTGCTACCAGCACGGTGTCCACCTCGCCCTTGGCGGCCAAATCCTTGAGCTTGTCGAATGTAAGGTTGCCCATCTGCAAACGTCCCTTTTTAGAAGTGAGCGGGCGGCACAGATGCGCCGCCCCATAATCATATTTTGAAACGGTAATCAGCCAAAGGTATATGGCGGGCCCGCTTTGGAAATCACGTCGTTATAGTCGCGGAAGATTTGTACGATCTTGGCGGCTGTCTCGCCTTCTTCGGCCATCTCGTCCCAGAATTTGACGGCGGCGTCTTCGACGATTTTCCACTCTTCCTGAGGTACGGATGTCAACTCTAGCTTTTCGCCGGACGCCCGCAAGCGTGCCTCGCCGCCCCAGTACCACTGGTTGCGGTAGGTGTGGCTGGCCTCGATCGCGGAGTTCACGATCTGCTTGAGGTGATCCGGCAGCTCTCCCCATTTCTCTGCGTTTACAAAGAACGACCCGATCCAAGCACCCGAAATGTTGTTGGTGCAGAAATAGTTGGTCACATCGGCCCAGCCGACGGTGTAGTCTTCGGTGATACCTGACCACGCCATCCCGTCCAGCTCGCCGGTTTGGACGGCAACCTCAGCGTCCTCGTAAGGAATGTTAACCGGAACAACACCAAATTGCGACAAGAAGCGACCCGCTGTCGGGAAGGTATAAAGTTTCAGACCTTCCATATCGGCCAGCGATCTGATTGGCTTGACGGTGTTAAAATTACACGGATCCTGCCCGGCAGCGGACAGCCAATGTACACCGACCTTAGCATATTCGTCGCGCCAGATGTCTGCCAGACCGTATTGGTTAAACAGAACCGGGACGTCGAGCGCGTGTTTGGTCGCCAGCGGGAAGTATCCGCCAAAAGACCGCACGGGCGTAGGTGATGCCATTGAATCGTCGTCAGAATGCACACCGTCAATGGTACCGCGTTGAAGCGCTTGAAACAGTTCACCAGTAGGAACGATCTGGTCGGCATAGAACAGTTCGACCTCAAGCTCGCCTTTTGCAGCAGCGTTAATCGCGTCGATCGCTGGCTTTGTTACCTCTTCGCCCAGCGCTGCACCCGCATAAGTCTGGAAACGCCAGCGGATCGGTTCTTGCGCGTGAAGGATCGACGGTGCTGCGAGAGTTGCAGGACCAGCAATTGCGGCCCCTTGTAGAAACTTACGTCTGGTTGTCATCTCAAATACTCCTTGTCGGGTTTCGGGTGAATCGGGCCAGTTGATCCAGCCGCTTGATTGTTGATCGTTTATTTTCCGTATACGTAATTTGGCAGCCACAGCGCGATTTGCGGAAAGATCATGACGACTGCCAAGGCCAGAACCATCACCCCCACGAAAGGGACAATTGAACGATAGATATCACGAATCGTGATCTCGGGTGGAGCCATTGCGCGCATCAGAAACAGGTTATAGCCGAACGGCGGCGTCATATAGGCGATCTGGCAGGTAATGGTGTAAAGCACACCGTACCACACCAGATCGAACCCCAAGGCACCCACCAGAGGCACATACAGCGGTGCCACGATGACCAGCATCGCCGTGTCATCCAAAAACGTTCCCATGATCAGAAATGAAAGTTGCATCAAAATCAGGATCACCCAAGGGTTCAGGCCCCACTTTTCGGTAAAAAGGTTTTCGATTGCCTTGACCGCCCCCAGCCCATCGAACACCGCACCAAAGGCCAGCGCTGCAAGGATGATCCACATAAACATACAGGTGATTGCAAGGGTCTGGCGCACGGAAGTTTCAAACACCGTCCGAGTCATCCGCCCCTTGAGTACCGCCGCAACAAAGGCCGCGATGGCACCGATGGCGGAGCTTTCGACGAGCGATGTCCAACCATTCACAAAAGGCACCATCATCACGGCAAAGATCACCACAGGCAGCAAACCCGCGCGCAACAGGCGCAGCTTTTCGGGCCAGCCGACATCTCGTTCTTCAGGCGACAATGCCGGCCCTAGCTCGGGATTTATCCGGCACCGTATCGCGATGTAGATGATGAACATCGCAGCCATCATCAACCCCGGTATCGCCCCCGCCAACCACAATTGGCCTACTGGTTGGCGCGCGATCATGGCGTAAAGCACCAGCACGACCGAAGGCGGCACAAGAATGCCCAAACTCGACCCCGCCTGAATGACGCCCGTTACCATCAGCTTGTCATAGTTCCGCTTGAGCAATTCAGGCAGCGCTATGGTCGCCCCAATCGCCATGCCCGCCACCGACAACCCGTTCATTGCCGAGATCAATACCATCAGACCGATCGTCCCGATCGCCAGGCCGCCGCGCAAACCGCCCATCCAAACATGGAACATCTTGTAAAGATCGTCGGCGATTTTGCTTTCCGAGAGTACATAGCCCATGAAGATGAACATCGGGAGGGTCAGTAGCGGATACCAACGCATCAACTTGATTGCGGCAGAAAACCCGATGTCATAGCCACCTCGGTCGCCCCACAAAAACAGCGCGGCAATCACAGCGACGAAACCAATCGCACCGAACACCCGCTGCCCCGTCAGCAACATCAGCATCATGGTCGAAAACATCAAAATGGCGATCAGTTCATAGGGCATCGCGGGTGTCCTCACCGGATTTGAGGAAAAGGATGTCCTTGAACAATTCAGAGACAGCTTGCAGCAGCATCAGGGAAATCCCGATGCACATGGTCACCTTGACCGGCCACATATAGGGGCGCCACGCGGTCGGACTTCGTTCGCCGCCGTATTTAAAGGAATACATCGTAGATTCGACCCCACCCCATAGCAGGATCACAAGATAAATAAGCAAGAACACGACGGTGATGCAGTCAGTCCAAGCCTTTTTGCGTGGGGTTAGCTCAGCATAAAACAGGTCCATCCGCACGTTGGCACCCATCTGCATCGCATAAGGTCCGCCGAGGATGTAGTAGCCCACCATCACGAATTGCGCCATTTCCAGCGTCCAAAGCTGGGGCGACGCAAAGGTTTTGTTGTACGAGGACCAGAGCAATATGCCCATCAAAACGAAGATGCCGTACATCATGATGCGGCCCAATCCGTAGTTGAACTTGTCCACTATGGCGATATATCTGCGCATCGCATTCATACGGCGGCCTCTTTTTGCAGGGCAGAAAATGCTTTGGTCAGGGTCTGACACAAATGCCAAGCCGTTTCCTGAGCTTTGATTGGTGTGTCGATCAGGTCGTTGCGAATTTCCAGCATGATCGCATGCAAACCACGCGCCTCGCCGTGTTTTGCCAAGGTATAGGTCACACCATCACTTGCCGCATACGGTTCATTCAACGCAGACCGGAAACGACCTTTTGCTTGTTCAACATCCAGAACGCGCTGTGCTGCTGTGGGGTTGCTGTGATAAAGAAAGCCCAGTTCGACGTCGCGCTTCACGCCGTTATACACGGGAGTGAAACTATGAACTGTAATCATGACCGGCGATGTCTGCCCGTCAAGAACCTGATCTATTGCATCGTGAAACGGCGTGTGAATAAGATCGAAACGCTCGCTTCTCTGACTATCGGTCAAACCTGCATTACCGGGAATATCATACACTTCACTGCGCGCCGGAATACTGTCTGGTGCGGTCAGCGGACGGTTGCAGTCATATACAAGCCGCGAAATACCGCCTGCAACCAAAGGGGCGTCCAACATCTTGGACATCGCCTGTGCCACATCAAGCGCACCAATGTCCCAAGCCGCATGTGATAGATGGGCCGCCTCGGATAAGCCAAGCCCCTCCAGATCGGCAGGTATCTGACGCGACGCGTGTTCGCATACCAATAACCACGCCCCCTGTCCCTTGGGGTTTATAACCTGCGCTGCTGTCCAATCACGATGTATCACGAGGCTCCTGTCATCTTGCTCTACACCAATCACTACAGAATTTTCTAGCGTGTCAAGATTATTTCTGTAATATTTACTTCAAAGCGCACCACTCTGTAGTAAAAGGAACATTCCTTGCAAAAAAAAACATTGGTTCGCGATTTGCTGAAGGAAAAGCAGGCTGAGCTTACTGCGGCCGAGCGTAAGGTGGCTGCTGTACTTCTGGACGAACAACTTCTTACGGGGCTGCAATCCATTAACCGCCTTGCCGAATACGCCGAAGTGTCATCCCCAACAATCATCCGCTTGGCACGCAAGTTGGGGTTCGACGGTTTTTCAGGTATGCAGGATGCTATCCGCGACGAAATCGCAGCCCGGATGAAGCAACCCTTGGCCAAATTGGACACCAGCAAGCAGATAGGCGACAGTGACCACATCATTTCTAGGTTCATTGAAGCTGTATCAAGTAACATCAACCGCACCCTAGAGCGACTGGACCTAGCAGAGTTCGATCAGGTCGCAGGTCTTTTGTCTGACCCGACGCGACGGCTGTATCTGTTGGGCGGCAGGATAACGCGGTCTAATGCGCATTATTTCTTCAACCATTTGCAGATCATCCGGCCTCAAGTCACGCTGCTTGATTCCTCCCCAAGCGTTTGGCCCCAATCACTGCTGGACATGGACGCGGGTGCGGTACTGATTGTCTTTGATATCAGGCGGTACGAGAAAGAGCTTGAAAAGCTTGCCCACCTTGCTCTCAAGCAAGGTGCGAACATCGTTTTATTCACCGATGCTTGGGGCTCCCCCATCGAGAAATACGCGCAATACTGCTTTCGAGCCACGGTCGAAGTACCCTCGAGCTGGGATTCTACTCTTGCGATCAATTTTTTGATCGAAGCGCTGGTGGCCGAGGTCCAATCACGAAGCTCGGATCAAAGTGCCGAACGCATCGCTTCTCTTGAACAGATGATCGGCGAATCCCGGATCTTCCGAAGCAACTAGTGCAAACAAGGCCTTGATATAGAGCTACCGGGGCTATCTGTCTGACTCACACCAGAGTTGATTGATGGTTTGCGTTACGGGGTGACATCCCCTAATCGGAACCGGCATTTGCATGTGGTGCTCCTCGAAAGGATTTTGCCGTGAAAACTCCGTATTATCTCATCGATAAATCACGACTTCAAACCAATATGGAAAAGATCGCCTGGTTGCGCAAAGCGTCAGGGGCCAAGTCCTTGTTGGCATTGAAGTGCTTCGCGACTTGGACGGTCTTTGACTTCATGGCGCAGTATATGGATGGCTCGACGTCGTCGTCACTGTACGAAGTCAAGCTGGGCTACGAGAAATTCGGCGGCGAAACCCACGCTTATTCGGTCGCTTACGACGATGATGAAATTGCAGAGGTTTTGGCAAATAGCGACAAGATTATTTTCAATTCGATCAGCCAGCTGAACAGGTTCGAGACCGCCGCGCAAAACCACGTATGCGGGTTACGTATAAACCCCGGGGTGTCGACATCGGAGTTTGACCTTGCCGACCCTGCCCGCCCGTTCAGCCGACTGGGTGAACATGACCCGGCCGAGATCGCGGCTATAGCAGACCGCATTAGCGGGCTAATGTTTCACAATAACTGTGAAAACGATGATTTCGACCGGTTTTCAGAAATGCTAACGCTGATCGAAGATCGGTTTGGCGACATAATCCACCGGATGAGTTGGATCAGTTTGGGCGGCGGCATTCATTTCACCGGGCAAGATTACCCGCTGGACCGCTTGGCCATGCGGCTGAAGAATTTTGCCGAAACCTTTGGCGTACAGGTATATCTTGAGCCCGGCGAAGCCGCCATTACAGGCGCGGCTACGCTTGAAGTCACTGTTCTGGATACACTGCATAACGGCAAAAATCTGGCTATCGTCGACAGTTCGATAGAGGCGCATATGTTGGACCTGTTAATCTACCGCGAACCGGCAAAGGTCCACCCTGACATGGGCGAACACCAGTGGATGATCTGCGGAAAATCATGCCTTGCAGGAGATATTTTCGGAGAGTTCCGCTTCGATGCGCCGCTAAAAGCCGGCGACCGGATTTCTTTTCAAGACGCCGCAGGCTATACCATGGTCAAGAAAAACTGGTTCAACGGCGTGAAAATGCCCGGTATCGCCGTACGCGAACTAGATGGCACGGTCACAATGGTGCGCGACTTCGATTACGAAGATTTCAAATCCGCGCTTTCCTAAACTTCCTAAATAGACGAGGTCTTTTGAACACATGAAACGCAATGTTCTCATCATCGGTGCCGGTGGCGTCGCTCAAGTCGTGGCGCATAAGACGGCGCAAAACAATGATGTACTGGGTGATTTACATATCGCCAGCCGCACGGTTTCCAAATGCGACGCCATCATCACCAGCGTGCGCGCAAAGGGCGCGATGAAACAGAGCGGCGTGTTTGACGCGCATCAGCTTGACGCCATGGACAGTGACGCCGTCGAGGCGCTTGTTCGGAAGCTCGGCGTGCAAATAGTGATCAACGTGGGCTCTCCGTTTGTGAATATGACCGTGCTTGAGGCCTGTATCCGCACCGGTGCTGCATATATCGACACCGCCATTCACGAAGACCCAGCAAAAATTTGCGAAACGCCCCCTTGGTATGGCAATTACGAATGGAAACGCCGCGAGGATTGTGCCGCAGCAGGTGTTACCGCTATTCTTGGGGCCGGCTTTGATCCCGGCATGGTCAACGCTTTTGCACGCTTCGCCATTGACGCGTTCATGGACGAGGTAAAGTCTATTGATATCGTCGACGTCAACGCTGGCGACCACGGTAAGTATTTCTCGACCAATTTCGATCCAGAGATCAACTTTCGCGAATTTACCGGCACGGTATACAGCTGGCAGCAAGGCGCGTGGCAGGAGAACGCCATGTTCG
>TARA_R110000796_G_scaffold152162_1_pt1 | contig 10201 bp, 6 predicted proteins | sample TARA_R110000796 | Tara Oceans TARA_R110000796 (sample SAMEA4397815) | marine metagenome | biome: Polar Biome; feature: [SRF] surface water layer (ENVO:00010504); material: water (ENVO:00002006), including particulate matter (ENVO:01000060) such as... | depth 5 m | reverse complement strand
CCACCATCGAGGGTGGATACGGTTGGGTCTGCCGCTCCTGCTCTTGACGCCGCACCCCTACCCATGCCTCGTCCATCTGGGTCCAGACCGCCAGTCCTCCCTCCAACAGCAGGTTGTCCCTGGGCAGGTGCTCTTACAGACCGAGATGCGGTGTCATCCGCCGCCGTAGCAGGTTTAATAGCGTCTGGGTCGTTCGCCGCTCCTACATCCACATTAGGAGCAAAGGCACCTGATTTATTTGGACCGTTTCCACCGAATTTATTATTAGGACCCAATACAAAGGCATCATCTGCCTGTCCTGCTGTTGCCTTACTGTTAGTATTACCCACCAAATTATCTAAATCCATTTCTTCATCGTCATAGGTTAGGTTAGAGAAATCACCGTCTTCATCAACCTTTTTAGCACTTTTTGGTGTATTATCTGGGAATTGAGATGCTGGAGTGCCAAAGTTAGGGTCATATTTAGGAGGAATTCGTCCTGTATCTATACCTTGTCCTACTCGTAATCGAGCATTTACAGATTTTAATTCATCAGCATTATGCCAACCAATAGATGACTTTGCGGCAGAGATATCTTGAGTAGGAGCATTTAATGTTGGACCTTTTGATGGTTTGCCATGTAATAATTGACCAGCACCATCGATTTCTGGATTTAATGAGGCACCAATATTTAATCCTTTTGCGTCTGGTGCCACCGCCTTTGGTCCTGGATACGCTAATCGTCCATCACTCGCATAAATATCCGCCGCCTTGACCTTATCACCAGCACCTACTAATTTATTGCCTCTTGGAGTAATACTTGGATCAGGGGCATCTTTGCGTAATGAGGGGTCTAATAGTGTTGCTCGTGCCTGGTCGTAGGCGTCTTGTGCGATACTGCCGTCGGCGTCGAATGCGGTGGAATCGAATGCCTTATTACTTACTTCAGCAGTATTAGATACACCCATCGGTCGCCGTTCCTTTGCCGTCAATTGTCCAGGTACATCTCCGCCACTGCCGTTAAATTGTGGGATTGGTATATCTCCTCCCATTTTAGATGAAAAATCACTTCCAAATTGACTGAATTTTCCTCTCGCATCACTCAAGAAATCACTGAATTCAGGGTTTTCTTCTAATATTTTTGCCTGTAGTTTTGCTGATTGTTCCTCAAAACTCAATCCTTTTCCTTTTTCTCCTATACTTTTAGCAAAACCATGTGCTCCCATCGCTGCTGCTGAAACAGCACCACCAATCATCTCAAATCTCTGTGTAATCTCATCAAATTTCTCCTGATTTTCAGCAGATAATCGTTCCTTTGTTCGTCCAATCATTGATGAAAAATTATCCCTTTGTGCCGACAAATCCTCGCTGTATTTAGAAATATCCTCAAAATATGACATAATAATATAAGCAAATAAAATAATTTCACAAACATTATATTAAAGATAATAATTGTATAACGATATATATGTTAGGATATGTGTATAAATTAGAATGTCCAGAAACAGGGGATGTGTATTATGGTTCGACTATATGTATGTCAAAAAGGAAGCAAAAGGGTTGGTCTAAGAATGTTCCAGATACTTTTGTAATCGACGAACCTAAAATAATTGAGAATTGGGAAGGTGAATGTATTACGGATTTGAGGATACGAGAACAATATTACATTAAAAATTATACCTGCGTCAATCGTATTGATGCCCACCGAACCAAAGAAGAGGTAAGAGAGCAGAGGTTGGCGGAATACCACCGTAATAAATTGAGCAGGAGAGCAAATGAAAAGAGAAAGGAGAAGCGTTTTAAGTGCGAATTTTGTAAGGTTAATATTAGATGGGACTATAGACATCATCATTGGAAGACCTCGAAGCGTTGTATTAATATAAGAAAAGAAATAAACAATATTAAAAAAGGGGTACAGACAACTTTACCCTTTTCTAAAGGGAGGAATAAGAATACCTGCTCAAGTCAGTGGATTATCCAAAAACCCACGCTTGAAAACGCCCAGCAGATTATTGTGGTATAATCCTCCTAATTATTATGTTGGATTATAATAAATGGCAGATAATAAAGGTTTGAAATACCAAACTCGTGATTTCGAGCAAGAAAAAAAGGATAAGAAGAGGGACAGTAAGAAGAAGGAGCATGAAGATTTGAGCATATATCCAGTCAAAGTAGAAGAAGATAAGAACAATCAGGGCGATCCAGAATTATTTTATCCATTATCTCCAGAAGTCCATTTACACCTAATCGTGGGTCGTGTGAAAGCAGGAAAATCTACATTACTGAATTCGTTGTATATGAGTAAGAGGTTTTATGCTGATGTATTTAAGGTAAGAATTTTGATAAGTTCGACCGCTTCTAATGATGCTGTGAATAAATATTTATTGGAAGATTTTGATTATATTTTTACGGAATATACACCTCAATTGATGGAAACTATTATCGAAATGATTGAGCAGGATGAGGAAGTCGGCAGATATTTAGTGATTTTAGATGACATTATTGGTAATGTGAATTTTAAGAGAACAGGGAAGGTAGATGAGATTAGTAGTTTGGTAAGTAAGTATAGACATATTGGTAATGAAGTCCAGGAGGGCAAATTGTCCCTATGTATTACGACACAGTATTGGAAGTATTTTCCTGGTATATTGAGAAATAATGCGACGGCATATTATTTGCTCGGTTCCTTTCCAGAAACAGAATTAAAGAAAATGGCGGAGGATTTATCCTTCTTTGGTGGGGGAAACAAGGAATTTATACAGATATTTAATGCTTCGAGGAAGGAGGATTTTGATATGTTGTATTTATCTGTACAGAACCTTGAAGCAAGGCGTAATCATGACCAATTACTATGGAGTAAGAAGGAGGGTATGGTCGGTGATACAGAAAAGGAGAATGTAGATATAGACGATGCTAGCAACAGCGTTAATACGGACGAAATATTTTCTAATGATAATAATAATGAAAGGGAGGTATAATTGCTCGGTGAAAAATAGTTCCCTTCGTAATTTGTTGAGTGATAGTCATTTATTTGATTTATGGATAGATTGGAATACACAGTTTGATAGACATTATAGAGTAGTATGGAATAAATTTAATAGTGAATGTTTCTGGATTGAATTTAGGAACAATATTACATTAGAATTTCTGCGAATTTGTAAGTTAGAAGAACTCGTCCTAAAAATAAACAAGCAATTTATTAATTGGGAATCCTCCCAAAAATTAGGGATATTTGACAAGGACAGCGAGGACCCCCCAATCCCTCTGGGTGCCGTGGATTTTGGGTAGATTTTGGGTTTTTTTTTCTCCTATTTATTTATAACAAAATGCCTGTGTATAAAGATAATGCTGCTAATCGAAGATTGGGTCGTGTGGGTAAGAAATTTGGTAAGGGGGTTAAGACAGGACCAGAAGAATCGACAAGGTATGGGAAATTTGCGAAGAAGGAGGAAACTGAAAAGACTTCTAATTGGAGCGATAAAAATAATACAAAAAAAGAGAAACCGAAAATCATGAAGAAGGAAGAACCTGCGGCGACAAAGTCGAATACAAAAAGGAGGAAATTAGAGCGTATGGACTTCAAAGGTGATAAGAAGGATGTACCGTTGCTTGTAGCAAGAGGAAAAAAAAAGAAAAAAATAGCGAAAGGGAAGAAAACGAAACTCGATGAAGCAGGGGTGAGGAAGGGAATAAAAAGAATAGAAAGGAAGAAATACGAGAGCGACCGAGAAGATAGAATATCGTATGACCCTGACGATAGGAGCGATAAACTATACACCAAAAGAAAACCTGGAGGAAAACCGACGACGCTGGTGGAGGACGCATTGAGCAAAGATAGGAGAAATGAGTTAGCAAAGGCGAGGGATAAATCGGCATATGATAGGAAGATGAAAAGCAAGAAAGTCATGGGTATGTCCAAAGAAGAATACGAGAAAATGCTTCGCAGGATGAAATATTAGTTTATAGTTTTTTATGAATATTTTTTTTATTATGTTAATATAAATGGCAGCAACCGAAATCATTTATATCGACGCAAATAGGCAAATGTCTAAAAAGAGTGATACTTTGAATAATGTATGGGAGTATCAATTAAGTGATGAGGCGTTGGTCCTCCCAGCAGGAACGCAAATTACGATTCAGGATACATTTGTGAATAAACGAGGTGCTGGGGGACAATCTATAGAAATTGAGGATGATATTGATGAAATGATTGATTTTGGATTTTATGTGAATGACAGTCCGCAGTGGGTTCCTTTGGCGGAAAGTGTAAGCGACCCCAATGTCGAAGATTATGAAAAATTATATGATAATGCCTTGGTTCCTCATAGCAACAACAATACTGCTATAAGATTCAAGCGGAATCCTGCTAAAAATTATATGGGAACAAATCAAGATTGGGGATACGCAGACACGCATGGCAGGTCAATTACATATTTTCCTGAAAAATTAGGAGGTTCGAATACACCTCTGCCGTGTGTCCAGATGAATGGGGGTGGTGGGAAGGATATTGACGCAGATTACAAAAACTGTGATATTCGCCCATTTACAAAGGAGGTTAATGTATTTATACCAAAGGGTGTATATGGTCTAACCGAATTGTCCCTATTGATTACAGACCAGATGACTGGCAAACTAACAAATGTGAGGAATGGTGATTATGTGGAGGATTATGTCAAACGGAGATTAAATCGTCCTACTGTAATTATGAATCAGGATATAAACGAGAACGAAACTACCTATTGTAAGAAGAACCCAATACATTCAGCAGGGCAGACCTCGACCACGGAAAATTTTACAAACGCATATGTCAATTATGGAACTAGCAGCGGACAATTTAAATTGTATGGGTGTTCGACACGAGTTCCTGTAATCCCACCAGGAGCAAATAGACAGATTGGTATTCCTTTTGTTGAGGATAATATAAGAGAGATAGACATTATTGGTATTTCCCAGGCACAATTGACCGAATACACCAATCCAGCACCAGCACCAGGTGTTAATCCGCATAAAATGATTAATATTAATGGGGAATATTTCACCTATGAGTCAGTAATTCCATTTAGGAATGATGGGACCTACGGCGACCTTTCATTTGCGTCGTTTAGGGATGTCCGTAGAGGAAAAATGAGGGGTCTGGCAAGTGGCGATGGATATACAGGATGCGATGTACCATATCAGTGGTTAGACGCAAAGGCACCCACTACGCACCGTAGATGGAATCCTACCTTTCGTGAAGCACCAGCAGAATTAGGACCGACAGGTGTGGGGCAGATTGTATTAATTGGGACACAATTTGGTAGAGCAGATTTGTCGAACCCAAGCGGACGAGCAGGGGACAATGTCAATATGCGATTTCCAGGGGAGGATGTCGCCTTATTTACTACCCCTGAATCATATAGAGAAATGATGAGGGATATGAAAATGCCTGTTTCAAAACCAGAATATATAACAACAATTAATAGATACAAGGCATCAATCCAATTACAACCACGAATGTTTCCTCCCACTATTTTAGGAGATGGAGAAATTGGTGCCGATAGTTTGGATTATAATTTTGGTCGTCCATATTTCCAGATAGACTACATGGAATTATACAGATTTGATGACTTATCACGCCGAAGCACTTTTGGCGACCAAGCAAAAAACTTTGATTATAACCCAATGAGAAGGGGTATATTTTTAGGAACCCCTGACCTCGAATTAAATTGGGATGATTCGAAATCCTCATTCACATTTAATTACCTCCACCAATCTCATAGGATTCCATCACACGACCAATATGCCAACCCTATCGAGGGAGATGGGACAGAATGTATAGAATTTAAAAGATTAGCACAGAAATGTAGGACAGGTAGTCCTAATGGTGCGAGCGAGGTTTATAATGACTCATATGTACATCCATCCGTTGCTGGTTCATTTGAGAATCCGCAGAGAAGATTGGGAGGTATTATGATTTATAATTGGGCGAGAAATATTGCCCAAAAATATAGTGATATTGATTGGAGAAATCCAGATATAATGAATCAAGAATGTGTGGGTAATGGTCCAGATGACTTCCATTCAGGACATTATCTAACCTTTGAGGATTATTTTAGTTCCCCAGATAAAGCAAAAGCGGCATGGACAAAAACAATCTGGCATAAATTAGGATTTTCATATAACCAGATGGCAAATGAAGCGTCCTATGAGCAAGAAAGGAGGATGGATGTGATCCCAGATGACCCAAATGACCGCAAAACACAGAATATGCGATTATATGGTATGACTACAACAGGGGATATGAGTGTAAGTATCAATCCTACTATTTCGACGACATATAATGATAATGAGAAAATCTACCACGAGATGGCAGTAGCAGGGAATATTCGTGCTTATAATAATCTTGATATAAATACCCCATACCTGCCATTTACGACAGATGGGACGATTACGAAGGCAGAGGCAGGAAGAACTGGTGATGGTAATTTGCCTGGTGATTTGGATAATAGCAAATCGTATTTCGGTTCAATGTATGAGTTAATGAGCACGGCACTGGTTTCTACACAGGGAAGACCTATTCAAGCACAAAACCTCCCTGTATTAAATAATAATGGGTATTTAATTGTTAATAGCGATATAATAGATACTCATAGTGATTCCATTAAGAATGGGCAGAATATGTGTATGCTGGGTATTATACCATTAGGGACATTTTCCTCCCAAGATTTTATAACAAATTCAAATCAAATGGTTCATATAGTAGGACAAACAAAGATACTCAATAGTATAAAAATAAATATTGTTAATCCAGACCTTACCCCTGCCGACCTCGACGAGAATTCCTCAGTCATATTGAAGATTGTTCGACCTGTCCAACAACCAGAACACATAACAAACACGAGGGTTGAGGCAGCAGTCAAATAACATAACACATACCGATTTAAAGGTATAACGATAGTATATCTAACAATGGATTGGGACGACCTTATCGACCTGATCGCACAACTAAACACAGACAAGGAACAGCAAGAATTCCTTGGTAGGTGTATTACGGCATATAATTCATATATTGACGAGGTAGAGAATAGGGAGCAAATCCGCAAAGATAAAAGGGCAAAATACATCCGTGATAGATTACACCAGAATGAAAACCTACGACTAAAGCATAATCTGCGTATGCGTATGTACCGTGCTAAAAAGAAGGAGGAATTGACTACTCTACGACAGCAGGTCGCAACCCAAACAGTCCAAGCAATCCAAGCATAAACTCTCCAGAAAATTATAGTAAAATTATCCTCCCAGATATATAGTATATTTTTTTTTCAGTCTTATTTCCTTATCTTTTATTCACAGATAAAAAAAAGGGACACCATCCTGTTAGGTATGGGTTTTTAGTTAGTGATTATCCATCCTATTAGTATATCACGATGGCGACCAAACAGACAGTAATTGATAACAGTAGCGATGACGAACCAGACTTGGGTAGGTTCCAAACAAAAAAAACAAAAATCAAAAAACAACTTAAAAAGAAAATAGATAGTAATAGTAATAACGATATGACTAAATCTACCTTGATGAATACAAAACCCAACTCTACTGAGGACCTGCTCCATTTGTGTGGGGAAGGTGCTATACCTCATAATATATATTACAATAAAAAGGTGGGTAGGAAGCAACCCTCCTACATACACCAGAAATATGGCGTTTATAGAAAATTTGATAGAGATTGTATGGATAGACACGGCAAGAAAATCAAGAGCAGCGATGGTCTATTTGGTTGTCCTTTGGAATTGTCGCATTATGGTAGTAATGAATTTGATACACTAAATAAATTTTGTGATAAACTACCTGACAAGGTCCTGAAGGATATGAATTGTTTTAGTAAATATTTGTGTAATTCCGTGCTATTTGTAATCGATTGTGATAGTGTTGAGTCGATGAAGAGGTGCGAGAAGATAAAACTATTGGAGAAATGCCCTTATACTACCTCCTATTCAGGTAAGAGGCATTATTGGGCGAGGCGATTGCCGAAAGAAATGAAGGTCGCAACTAAATTACTTGCTAAAAATTACTACCTATCTGTGGCGAAGGAGGAATTCCCACAGTCTAAAACTCCTATTGATGATTACATGGAGAAATACCCAGAGAACAATATTGACTATTTATATAGTGGGAATTTGTTTGAGATGCGATATGATAAGAAAGGGGACGCAAGGGTCGTGGATAATTGGGACGGTAAATTGGAATCAATACCTACTATTTCAATAGCAGAAATCCAAGAAACCTTCGGTGTACGAATTAATATTATGGGTAGTAAAAGGGATAAAGAGATAGAAACAGAAAATACGAGGATTGCTCGTGAGGCGTGTAAAACGATTGAGGACGATAATTGGTCTGGTGCTTGTTTCGAAGTTCCTGCCGATGCGGAAGTAGTGATAAAATTACTTGGTGCTGTTCCTCTTGATTACCTTGTAGATTTCAAGGGTTGGCAGACTGTTGCCTATATTATCAAAAATCAGGGGACGGCGACCAAATCCTACCTTGATGATTTCAATAGGAAAATGGAGGAGGTCTTCAACTCTGTAATGGGTAAGGATAAAAAATATAAGGGTAATACATTCCTGGTGTGGAAAAATGAGAACATCAAATTTTTCGCACAGAAAGAGAAGGATTATACAGGTCCCAAACTTACAATTCATACACTATGGAAACTCGTTTATGAGAGCGACCGTAAGGCGTGGTCTAAAATTCGTAATAAACAGGGAGGTCTTCCTTCTCATCGTCTTATGGCGAGTTTGAAATATTACGACGAACAGAAAGAATATTTTGAGAACTACGGTCATTATGTCATTGGAGAAACCGAACCTGTCGTAGTCGTCCAAAATTATAGTCTAAATAAACCTATGATAATGAAAAAGGCACAATTTAAAAATCAGGTTTGGGATAAGGTGGGTTCATATAGGCGACAACCTGTTAAGAAAGATGGAGAAATTGTATTAGTAGATGGAAGACCCAAAATGGAAGATAAATATATTGGGGATTTTCCAGATGTATGGTTAAAAGATGTAGATGCCAAGGTCTATGAGCGTGAGGTTTTCCTACCAGATGGATATGAGCATTCGAATGATGCCTATGCGAAAGATGGGGCAACAGATTTGAATGTGAATACTTGGAAGGGTCTTGCGATAAAACAGATGTTAGAAGCGAAGGATAGTGGATTGAGCGAGGCGGCAGAAAAACAGATGGCGAAGGACTTGGAGGATCATGATGATAAATGGTATTCAATTAGGAAGATTAGAGAACTGTGTTGGTATTTGTGCGGTCAGGAAAAAGATACCTTTGAGTTTGTAGAAATGTGGGTTTCATATAATTTAAAGTATCCAGGACTTCTTACAGGTGTAATCCTACTATTTAGTTCCGTTCCTGGTTGTGGTAAGAATGTATATTGGGATAATTGGATTGGGAAACTGATAGGGAGCGACTACTACCTGTCCTCTGGTAATCCTCAAGCGTTTTTTGAGAAGCACGCCACGGCGATTGAGAATAAGGTATTGGCGTTGGTAAATGAGATGAATTATAAGATTATGAAATCCAACCAAGAGGTAATTAAAACTCGTGCGACCGAATACGAGGTCTATTTCAATCCTAAAAATCTACCTGCGAGAGAAGCGAGGAATTGTTGTAATGTGGTAATGGCGATGAATGGGACTAACCCACCTTTGGAACAGGATGATAGGAGATACTGTCTAATCAGGTCCTCGAGGTCGCATAAATATAAACCAGGATATTTTAGGGATGTGGTAGAAGTGATGGATTCCCAGATTAATCAGGTAATCTATTTGAAATATATGGAGGAACAGGTTAATTGTCCTTTCGACTATCCATTTGAGAGGAATATACCCAAGACCGCATTTCATAAAACAAGGGCGGCACAAGGTATGGATGTCGCTATAAAATTTGGTATGTATCTTATGTGTCTATACAATCGTGCTGTCGAGCAGAAGGTAAAGAAATGTGAATGCTCCAGTTTTGCGTATGATGATAGTAAGGTAAAATGTAATTGTGTCTATGGTATTGTTAGACCTGGGACAGATGATACAGAACTTACTAAAACTTATAGTCTTTGGAAAAAATGGTCTGCGGAGAAAGGGGAACTCGGTGGAGATGCTGGGGTCAAAAACTTCTCTTCATTCAAATCGGCAATCGCATCACATACGAAAAAGGAACCGATAGAAAGCAAAGC
>TARA_R110000796_G_scaffold182865_5_pt1 | contig 10212 bp, 9 predicted proteins | sample TARA_R110000796 | Tara Oceans TARA_R110000796 (sample SAMEA4397815) | marine metagenome | biome: Polar Biome; feature: [SRF] surface water layer (ENVO:00010504); material: water (ENVO:00002006), including particulate matter (ENVO:01000060) such as... | depth 5 m | reverse complement strand
TTGAAAAATACGCATGGATATCTAGTGTTTACTCAACAATCAATACACCTTTATACATTTGCATCTGACAATGAAATGGATACTCCCCCTTTTCCAGAGCCGGTAATGATATCGTCGTGGGCTTATCCAGCGCTAAATCCTGGCTAATCTCCAAGTCGGGTAGCAGGACTGTGGCTGAACATCCGGATTTATCTTGGCGTAAAAAAGTTATCTCTGTTGGTGTATTAGCCGAAATTTTAATTCGTGCAGGCGTATACACACCGTCTTTAACCAGTATCAATGTACTAGCGTCAACACTAGAATCTTTTGTCGGTTTATATAGCCAAAACCACCAAATGATAAAACCGATTAATGCGATACACAGTAAATTAATTAACATATTGAAGCTCCTAGTGTTCTTTGGCTTTAAACAAACGTAAACGGTTAGCGTTACTCACTACGGTAAGTGATGAAAAGGCCATCGCAGCCCCGGCAATCACTGGATTTAGCAAAATACCAAAAACAGGGAAAAGCACACCTGCTGCTAAGGGAATACCCGCGACGTTGTAAATAAACGCGCCAAACAAGTTTTGTTTAATGTTGCGCAGCGTTGCTTTACTAATGGCTATCGCATCGGCTAAGCCATGAAGTGATCCGCGCATTAAGGTAATATCAGCGCTTTCTATCGCCACATCAGTGCCTGTTCCAATAGCAAAGCCAACATCGGCTAACGCTAATGCGGGGGCGTCATTAATCCCATCGCCGGTCATACCAACCACTTCATTTTGTTGCTGAAGTTCAGCCACTTTATTGGCTTTATCTTCTGGCATGACTTCTGCGAAAAAATCATCAATACCGACTTTTTTAGCCACTGCGGCGGCGGTCGCTTTATTGTCCCCGGTTAACATTATCACTTTGATGCCACTGCGTTTCAGTCTCGCAATCGCTTCGATTGAATCAGGCTTTATCGGATCTGATACCGCAATAATGGCCAGTAATTGCCCTGCAAGCGCTAAATACATTGGTGTTTTAGCATTTTCAGCTAACACTTGGGCCTTAGCTTCATTGAATCCAATATCAATATTTTTGTCTTGCATTAATTTTAGATTACCAAATAATAATATCTGGCCATCCACTTCAGCTTCTACACCTTTACCTGAAATGGCATTGAAGTGCTCAGTGTTAATGGCTTCAATACCTCTATCATTCGCACTTTCAACAATCGCTTGCGCGAGTGGATGTTCGGAGTGACTTTCAATTCCAGCAGACAAGGCAAGTACCTGCTCTTCACTGTCTGCATTAACCAAAATAATATCGGTAACTTGCGGTTTACCTTCGGTAATGGTGCCGGTTTTATCTAATACCATGGCGGTTATTTTAGACGCGGTTTGCAATGCTTCACCGTTCCGAATAAGCACTCCCGATTCAGCCGCCTTACCAACGCCGACCATCACTGACATTGGCGTTGCGAGTCCTAACGCACAAGGACAAGCAATAATTAATACTGTTGTTGCAGACACGATGGCAAATACACTCGACGGCTCGGGGCCAAAGTTAAACCACACCATGGCACTGACTATAGCGATGATCATAATGGCGGGCACAAAGTAAGCGGCTATAACATCAGCTAAACGTCCAATCGGCGGCTTAGAGTTTTGCGCCCGTTTGACCATACTAATAATGCGCGCCAGTGCAGTATCTTTACCTACACGAGTTGCTTTAAATATGATTGAGCCTGATTTATTCAAGGTGCCAGTGACCACATCGTCACCGATCACTTTTTCAACAGGCATTGGCTCACCAGTCAACATTGATTCATCAATGGTGCTGTTACCTTCAATAACCACCCCATCAACTGGGATTTTTTCGCCAGGGCGAACTTTAACGTGATCATTAAGTAATACATGAGCAATATCGATGTCGAGGTCTTTTCCATCACGGATTACCCGAGCAGTTTTAGCTTGCAAACCAATAAGACGCTTAATCGCTTCAGAGGTTTTACCGCGCGCTTTAACTTCGAGTGCTAAACCAAGATTAATTAAACCAATAATCATTGCGGTCGCTTCAAAGTAAACATGCCTTGCCATCTCGGGAAATAATTGTGGAAATGCAACTATCAACATAGAGTAAACCCAAGCAGTACCGGTACCTAAGGCAATGAGGGTATCCATATTGGCGTTATGGTTTAAAAATGATTTCCATGCACCGATATAAAAATGCCTACCTGATATCAGCATAATCGCAAGAGTCACCACACCAACCAGTCCCCACACCACTTGTTCGAATAGGGTTGATACCGTCATTTCGCCAATAAACAGTCCATAAATCATCAACGGAATACCGACGGACAAAGCGATAATGGTATGGCGTAATAAACTTTTATAATGTTGTAAATCAGCCTGTTCTTTCTCGTTCATGGCATCTTCTGCCGACTCCGCCTGTATTTGAGTAGCATTATAACCAGCGCTTTCAACCGCTTTTATAATCAACTCGGCAGATGCTTTACCGTTAACCAGTACCGTTCTGTCCGCAAAATTCATCTCGGCCGAATCAACGCCTTCTACGCTGTTAATCGCTTTTTCAATTTTGCCAACACAACTCGCGCAGCCTGCGCCGAGGATATTGAGTTGCATAAGTGAGTTTTTTGTTTGATTCATTACTTAACCTCCGTTGACGCTAATATAATGTGGTCAAGCTGAGTAACTGTTGTTGTCTGAATATCAGCTTGATGTGTACTGTCAATCAAATGGCAAACCATATTTCCTGTAGGCAAGTTATCTGGCATAGTTGACCATTGTTCAACGGCCTGAAAAAGTCTTGCTCTTAATTTCATTGTTTTATTAAATTGTTCTTCAGTTTCATCTAACTTTTGTTTTACTAATTCACGTACAAGGTGGCATGCACTTTCACCATGGTCAGTGTTAGAAAAAATCAACTTAATTTCTTCAACCGAAAAATCAAGCTGACGAGAACTTATGATAAATTGCATACGGCTCAAATCTTTCTCGCCATAATATTTATATCCATTATCAGGTGACTTACAGGGAGAGAGTAGACCTATACGAGTATAAAATCTAACAGTGTCACTGGTTACATTGAGTTTTTTAGCTAATTGATTAACCTTCATAAAACCTCTGAAAACACTAAATTTATTTTCAGACACCAATTTGCGGTTCGATGACTCGTCCACTTTTTAGTAGTCTATTTATAAATTGAGGGTGCAGATTAATAGCACCCTCACAGTGGTGCTAATGACTCATCATTTTTCTATGTTGCTTCATGATAATAGCCATCAATTCTTCGTGATTTACTAAGGTGACAGTTTCATTACTCATACTTGCACTATTAAGAGTTATGACTGGAGATGAAATGAAGCTTTTTGCATTTTTCGCAGATAAAATATCCTTTGTACTAACCTGAATATCTTCATCATTTGTTAAATTTAAACTCCAATATAATGAGTCTGACTTAACAAAGTTAGTATCATCTGCTCCCGCAGTGAATACTTCAAAAAAACGTAATTCGACTAAATGCTGTCCTTGTTTGATATCAATTGTGCTCGACCGTTCAGTTGGCTGCCCATCAATGGATGTAAATACTAAATAGTCCGGCAATGAAATAGTGGCGGCCATAGACATAGAACTAACAGCAGATAAAAGTGTAATTGCGATAAATTTTTTCATGAGAAACTCCAGATGCTTTATGATGCTCATAAGTAAACGAGCAACGAAAATCTTTATAAATTAATATAGGTGGTTAATTAAAATAAAGAATTAAGCAATTGGAGGGGGATTTTGACTTCCAAGCGAAGCCGGAGTTGATATCCATAAAGTCGAGTTAACTTTAGAACTTGTGAATAGATCATTAACTAAATTTGAATCTGATAACAAAACAAATGCATTAGCGACTGCATGGCAATGGCTAATACAGTGGCTTGAATCTTCGGGACAACAGTTATCGGTATCATCACAATCATTGTCCATCATAACTGAATGTGACATAGAGCTAGTTTGCATACTTGATTCGGACATTTCGCTAGACATAGCATTATTTGGCATTAATAACTGTGTTATTAATGTCAATATAACTGCTAAATTTAACAAAATCTTAGTCATGCAATTGTATCCAGTTGAATTATGTGATTAACCTTAGCAAATTTTAGAATCTAATTCCATGACATAAGTCACAATCCTAGGTCTATTAAAAGAGTCAACTTACTATCTATTTCCAGTAGTAAATTATGCGTTCTCTGAATGATTTAATTTCATAACATGGTTAACCCCCCCTAACCCCATGTCTTTGAATACTGTATTTTGTCTAAAACCGCACATACCCCAAAATACGAAAAGCATTCTGAAAAACTCACAGTCAAGATTTTTTGAACAATAGAACACGTTGTATGCAACAACCAATAATAAGTTTAAGTATCTGATTAGCAAATACTTAAATTGGAAACTTTTACTATTAATATGACATTTTGAACTTTTAAAACATAGACAATTTGTAGTTGAATGAAAATATTACGTTTTCCATTAATTAACAGTACTAGCTTAATTCTATACATTGTTCTAAGTCACATTTATATTCAAGAAATTACCAGAGCTACCCCTTAATAGGTATCATTAGATAAATTTCATATACTCAGGGCGGCTTTATGACGATTTGTAGAACAATGTTTTTATCCTCTATTTTTTTACTTAGCGCATGTGGGAGTGATTCAGATAGTGCTGTGACGGTAGCAGAACAAGTATTACCTCAGGGACAATTCTCTTTAGCTATTTCTGATTCACCTATGGATGGAGTTTCCCATGTTGGTATGGTCATGGGAGAACTGGTCATGACTGATGCTGAGGGGGTAATCCATAGACATGATTTACAGGATATGGCATTTAACCTGCTCGATTTTCAGGGATTGGATAGCCATCTTGTAGTCGATAATATCGACTTACCTCTGGGTCAGTACCATGATGCCTATGTCACCATCCAACAGGGCGATGGCAATGACGGCTGCTATGTTGAAGATGGCCAGGGTCGACATGGTTTGTATGTTGACAATGGGCAGCTTCCTGTTTCAGATTTTGAAATAGTAGCTGACCAGCATATTTCCATCACGATGGAAATTGACTTATATCGTGGCCTATCATATCAACAAGGAGAATACCATTTAGATCATCAAGCTATGTGGTCCGTCGATAATCGGTATATGGGCCACTTGTTGGGTGAAGTAGATCCTCAATGGATCGCCGATTGCGAGACAACTTACTCCGACCGGACTCCGATTGGGGGACAATTTAGTCACATGGCCTATCTGTATCCTGAAGAGATAACTAATATTGATCAAATGACAGATATGAGAACCAATCCTCCTGAGGCGGTAACTCTACCGACTGCGGTAAGTCCTATGATGCAGGATATTGACGGCAACTGGCACTTTGCCATGGGTTATTTGCCAGCTGGAAACTATCGGGTCGGCTACAGCTGCTTAGGTCATTTAGATGACCCTGTCACCGATGATATGACTAGTGGTCAATTTGTCATGTTCAAAGATTCTGGTTCAATTACTATAGAAACAGGAACACAGGGAGGCCAGCAGACAGTGCATGAGTGCGGTAACGGCAATGGTGGTCATCACGGACACCATGGCGGCTAGCCAAATGAGTCAGGCTCCCATTCACTTGGGAGCCTCCACGACCAAAAAGATAGTAAGCCATGTTAATGATGATTATCATTAAATCGAAATATGAGCAGATGCCCTGATCCATTATGGTTAATTGGCAGCCCTGCATATAAAGTGACAAAAACCAAAAGAGGTCAATCATCAGCCACAACTAAAGAGTCTTTATGATTTTGTTACTTTTCTTGTTGGAAAATAGCTCTTAGTCTTCTCTTATATAGCTTACTTTCCGGACCCATACTGACTTCTTCAATAGCGTCAATAAAACCTAGTATTAAATTCATAGTCAGTTGAAGGAAGTATGTGCCATCACATTCATTATCAAAATCTAAACGTAATAGAGAGTAAATAATTTATGTGTCTAGGCTCATTTCAGGACAACTGTGAGTTACATTGGGAAGTGTTCATTTTCATATGATTCAACTAATGAAATCCATTTTTCAAGCTCAGAACCTTCAGCAGTATTAGGTATTGCATCAAACAATCCTTCAATTTTCTTTAAAGCTGCACGATACTCATCATCAGAACTCAGAGGCATCTCTTCGCAATAAGTAATAATCTCATTTCCGCCAGAAGGAGAATCAAGCCATGCAGCTAAATCATCAGCTATTGGTGCCGTTGCGTCACATTTTGAGAGCAATATATTGAGTTTAGTATTCTTCATTATCAATTCTTATCTTTCAATCATCACCGTTACAGTAGCCACTCTATAGTATGACTAAAATTGGGTCTAATCTATCCTGACACACTTTGGGGCATAAATAATCCCCCCCCTAGGCTCATTTCTGGACAAAAATACGTTAGTGCTTAGACTCTAAAATACATGGCTCGCATTATAATAAATATGGGGTCGTTCGACTTCTTTAAAAGTGGGGAAGGCTTGATTGGTATCACCAACAGATGGATGCGAGTATTTCAAAAAAATAATTTAACTAAATACCCTATTTGCGGAAAAGATAAAGATTGAGACTTAAGAATACCCAAGAGAGAATTTCCTGATGTGTAATGATACAAACTGGCCATACTTTTACCTATTCGATTTGAATAACGCTCATTACCGTTATCATGAGCGATTAATCAAAACATGTTTTTTGTATAATACTGTTTTATAACAGTATTATTAATCTTCGGAACTAAACTAACTAATTTCTAAGTAGTTTTTAGTAAAGTTACCATGTTAGAAACACAAAATATTTGCTCTTTCGTCTGTTCAAGTACTACAGGATTGAAAACACCTCTTCACATCAGCTAAAAGTATGCAATCAGGGTTAACGATATAAAACAGTTTTCAAATGATCATCTGTTAAATCAAACTCAGGATCTTTACCAGTCAACGCTTTCGTCAGCGGAACAATTTTTGTTCTGACACCCATCCCCCGAAAATCGACATAGCTATAATCCCGAAGCACTTCCATTACAATTGTGTTTCTAGGTGAACGCTGTCCAGCTTTCATTTTTTCCACCGTCATGGAGTTTGGCAACGCCCCAGGACTAATAAATTCAAGACGATCAGAATAACTGGCAACCTCAATTTCAACAAAACGCGTCCAATCACGATGTGCAAGGGCGTTTATCAATGCTTCTCGAACTGCCTCAAGGGGATAGAACCACGTAGTCTCTCGCCTCAATCCTTCATCTATCCGATCTGCTTCTTGAGAAATAAAAGGTCTCATTGCATCCATAAACCGCTCAATGATGCCGCCATCGACTAATTGTTTTTCACCATGTTTCATATCCCACCGTCCAACCATTGGACCGTCAATAATGTCATCCAATACAGCTTGGTATTCTTTCTCCTCCCCATTAAATACCATTACCCGTAAACCAGCTTGCTTAAGATGACGTCTTGGGCTTTTCCCAAATAACACCAACCCCGCGATCGTACAACACACGTTCCCTGCCGCTTCGGTTAAAAAGCTTAACCCCAGTAGTCTTGTCTGCCATTCCTCTGGGGTTTTAGGCACATCAGGATCACGCAGTATGTCTTCTATGTAGTTAGTTAAACGTGCTTCATCCAGATGACTTATATCTGTGCGGGGCACAGGCATTACTTCAGTATGCAACATGCCGCCCAATTCAAACAAACGCATCTGCTGCTCTCTTGTAGCCAATCTAGACGTCGAGCCTACTCGTATATAAACTTCTTCTCTATTTCGATCACGAACAACATAGGGTTTGGAAATCCCCATTGGGAAGCTGACAACTGCAACCGATTTTCCATCATCCAGCCTCACCTCTTCGTAGAAAGGTAAAATCATAGGGTGAATCTTGCTTTGAAAAACATCCATGACCCATTCTTCTAGCCTTGCTCGCTGAATACCGCTTATTGTCCCGTCATCCTCTACACCTAACAGTACTCGCCCTCCCTGGAAGTTGGCCATTGCTACGACTTCTTTTGCCAACTGCTCTGTACGAATATCATCACGCTTAAACTCTACACCGGAGTTTTCACCATTCGCAACAATCTCTAATAATTCTGTTTTTAACATCTCTTTCTCCCAAAGTTCAAAAATGCTTAATTAAAGCCGTATTTTTCCCGACGTTGATTAAACGCACTTTTACCACCTTCTAAGATGTCCGCAGCTAATTTTTGCACTTCCGGCATATCAATCGCACCTTGTTGTTCTGGCTTAATTAGTCCTTTACTGTCTTCAACACTGAGTACTCCAATCCACTCTGCATCACCAAATACCGGAATATTGGCGTTGTGGGTTGCGAACAAGAATTGGCGGCTCAACTTAGCCCTGCGTAACTCAGCAACAATACGATCTGCAATAAAGGCGTTATCAAGATTATCTTCTGGCTGATCGAGGATAAGCGGGTCTTGGTTATCTAATAAGAGCAAGTGCAGAACAGCCGTACATTGCTGACCTGTCGATAAATCTTCGATGGAGCGGAATACAGCATTTTGTCCCCCATGAGTCACATTAAGTTCGATAGCCATCGTATCAGGAATGACCAGCTCTTCTAGTATGAGGAGTGTGTGCTCTGGCAAACGGCATAACGCTTTTACTACCGTATCAGAAATATCAAAACTGACGGTTAAATCTGCTGCGCCCTGCCGTATGGTAGCCACTAGGTTAGCTGGTGAAAACCCACCATCTATTACCCAAGCTAGTCGCTTAACCCCGACACCCTCTAAGTTGCAGCTACTTAGAGCATCCACAAAAACCTGACGATCGCCTTCAGAATTCAAACTCAATCGGACCTTATCCTCTAACTTGCGAGTAAGGCTCTTCACTGACTTTTGCATCGCGCTGGCACGGGCACTGGTTTGCTGATCCAGCTCCAGTAATATTTTTTTTCGCTGGCTGTAAAGCTCGTTGAGTTGTGCAAGCCTGCTTTGTAATGCAGTTTTCTTTGGCCTAATCTGCTCTATTTTCTTAAGCAAAGTTTGGTATTCAGCACCAATTTGCCGACCTGTTTTACCTTGGCTTGCTGGTATGTTTTTAAAGGCATTTTCCAGCTGTTGTTCTTCCGAATTTATTTTATCAAATAACTGCTGCTGGAAAGGTAACAGTTGTGTTGATGTTTTGCCGACGAGTTGTTCGAGCTGCATTAAGGTCTGGGTTAGCGAGGTTAGCAAACTTTCCAATATTTCACGTTGTTGCTTTAAAAGATCTGCATGCGGTAATCCATCTAGGCTGGCATCACTTAAAAAAACAGTATCTGGTAAACTGTCCTTAAGCGTATCAATAGCTTCCTTAACTCTTTCAATTTCTTCATTAGTGCGCCCGTTAAGCTGTTTTTCTTTCTCCAACTTTGGTATGACTTCTAGTTTTTCATGGATACCTAATGCTTGAAACTGTTTAGCTTGTTCCTGTAATTTAGGTAGGCGCTCTACTTCTTCTTCTATATCGGCCTTCTGACTAAGCGCACGCTCAATTGACTCCCGATTATCCTTAAGTCTTGCCAACACCTTAGCTATGGCCGCATCAAACTGCTCGTGCTCACCTTCTAAAAAACGTTTAATTAGCTGGTTTCGGCTTTGCTCATCACGAGTCATCTCATAGATTTCGTTCTGACCATACAGCTCGATACCTGGCAGTAAATCCTTTGGTTGATAGGACGAGACACTTCCATTTTCGTCAACCACAATAGGTTGATTGCCATGCTTTCGGCTAATGGTAAAATGTCTGCCATGCATAGCGGCAGAGCGCACCTTCACTTCAACCATGCCTTTTTCATTGCCTAGATTGTTTTTTAAGATAGCGTCATGCTGTGCTTTTGCCGCTTTTCCAAACGGCTGCAAGTCAAATGCAAAACGAATGCATTCAAGCAGCGTAGATTTTCCCGTACCGCGGCCACCAATTACGGCATTTAGATGTTCAGAAAATTCGATATCGACACCATCAAGATAGCCCCCAATAAATCGTACCCGCTCAATTGCAGAGGCATAGTTTTGCGGCTTGTCGGAATTTAGCCTAACTCGCGAACCTGAATCTAAAAATGCTTGTTTGAATGAGGCAAAGCAGGGCTTAGTCATTTTGATTAAGCACGAAGCACTATCATTTTTAATATCTTCTGGTTTTGTAATATCAGCAGCGTTGATAGCGGCC
>TARA_R110000796_G_scaffold19137_4_pt1 | contig 10215 bp, 12 predicted proteins | sample TARA_R110000796 | Tara Oceans TARA_R110000796 (sample SAMEA4397815) | marine metagenome | biome: Polar Biome; feature: [SRF] surface water layer (ENVO:00010504); material: water (ENVO:00002006), including particulate matter (ENVO:01000060) such as... | depth 5 m | reverse complement strand
GCAACTATTACTGAATTTAGTGTAGACGGTACGTTTACTGCTAATAGTGATAACATTGTTCCGACACAGAAGGCAATTAAGACTTATATCTCTTCACAAATTGGTGGAGGAGCAGGCGAACTTAACGTTAACAGTATTACAGCAGGTTCAGTCTTTATTACTGGACAAGAAATTACAACAACAACTGAAGAACAGATAAATATATTACAGAAGGTTAATTATACTGGTGGCGTAAGCGGATCACCAGTAGCAATGAATTACTTTTTACAACAATAATGGAGAATAAATAAATGGCCACAGGTAGACTAGCAGCAGCAGATCTTAGTGCAGGCACAAATACAACAGTTTATGACACGCCAGCGGAAATATATACCGTGGCAAGTTTAAATATTACAAATAGGGCAAACGTACCTACTGTTATTAATGTTGCAATTGCCGACTTAGATACGCCGACATTAGGCGAATATATTGAGTTTGAAACTGAATTATTGCCAAAGAACATATTAGAACGCACTGGTATTGTACTAGCTGCAACACAAAAAATAGTTGTTCGTTCATCTCAAGCAGCCACATCTGTGGTAGCGTTCGGAATTGAGACGACAGCATAAATACAAGTAACAAAGGAAGAAACTCTTATGGGAAGATATATTACAAGCACACTATCTTATGCAACTACTACAGTTGTAACAGGCGTTAGTTACCAAGCAAAAACCAACGACAGAGTAATGTGTTCCACGGGAGGTATAACAATTACACTCCCAGCAGCAGCAGATGCAGTTGTAGGCGACACAGTACAAATTATGGATGTCACTGGTGCATCTGGTAGCAGCAATATCATAGTAGCAAGAAACGGCGCTGAAATTCAAAATTCAGCAGAAAATTTAACAATTGACATCAACAATGCGGCACCAGTATTAGTTTACTCGGGTGCAACATACGGTTGGGTCCTAACAGGAAGCTAATACATGCCAAGTTTACGTTCATTATTATCAGATCTCGCACCTGTTCCAATTGGTAATCCAAACAAAAGTTTTTATGTTAGGACAACCGAAACTGGTGCAGGCAGTGGCGGCTGTTGTTGTTTATGGACTACACCAGCTGGCGTAACCAGTGTTAGCTTTGAAATGTGGGGAGCAGGCGGCGGCGGCCCAGGAGCTAGATGTTGTGAACGTGCAGGAACGATGTCAACAGGTGGATCATATGCACTCAAAACTGTTTCTACAGTAGCAGGATGTCAGTTTAGAATTTGCAGTGCTGGTAGTACCAGCTGTAACGGCTGCTGTGGCATTATTGGCAGGGCTAGTCCAAGTTATGTAGTAGATATAACAGCCGGTTCTACAATTGGTTGTGCGATAGGCGGAAGTGGTGGATGTAGTCAAATGACAAGAGGCGGATTTTGTTATGGTTATATTTGTTGCTGGGGACTGACTTCAGGAACAGGCCTAGGAGACATTGTAATGGACGGCACTGGCGGCACAAGTATTACAACATGTCATTGCAATACCGATATACACATGATTCGTGCAGGTGGATTTGGATCAGAATCAAAATCATCCGGCTGGTGCGCAAAAACTGCAACAGGTGCCGGGGACTATCATATGTGTACTGTTCCAGCTTGGCCAGCAGGAGGCGGCGCCAGCGGTAGAGCATGCGGCGGTGGCTTCTGTCATGGACAACACGGTTCAGCTGGCTTTATAAAAGTATCATTTACATAAGAGGAATTAGAAATGCCAACACCAATTACAAATATAACAGTAAGTTTTACTTACCCAATTGCAGATGTACTGTATGGTTCGACTACAACAAATGCAAGAACAGCTTCTGCTTCATATACAGGCCCCGATAGAATTTGGATGTTTGTAGATGAAACTACAGGAACACTACAACGAATTCAGCCACCGTTAACTACAGTTGACGACGGCGCAGACGTGCCAACGCCAGTTGGGATGCGTAAAGTTGAAGTTGTAGCAGCGGATGATCCTGCTGTTATAAGTATAATATTAGAAAATTTAGTAACATATGCAGATACATCAAAAACAACAGATGACTTGCCAGATGGCAGCACATGTGTATATAACACTGTAGCTGACTTGTGTGAAACATATGATATGGATAACTTAGTATACGACAATGCTACTAGCACTTGGGATAAAGGTGCAATGGACTCTCCCCATGTAGTTTGGGAAGATATAATTAATGCAAGAAACGGAGCCCTAACAGCAACGGACGGAAAGATATCACCAGATATGCCGACAGCTATTAAACAGCCTTGGATTGACTATAGAGCAGCACTACGTAATTTACCGGCTACATTTGGCTATGGTACTGATAACGAAACTGAAGCATGGAAAGTAAACATGCCAGATCACCCAGAGGATTAATATAACATGGCAGGTTTAAGAACACTTTTACAGATTGGCGGCGACAGTGGCACAACGCTTGATATAACCGAGACGCACATATTTAATTCAAATAAGACTACGCAAAATAACGGCGGTACATGCTGTTTATTTACAGTTCCAACAGGCGCAACTTGGTTTGCTGTAGAGCTATGGGGCGGCGGCGGCGCTGGAGCAGGCGCCTGCTGTTGTAGAAGTGGTTGGCCTGGCGGAAGCGGATCATATGCTAGAAAAATTATAACAGGACTATCAGGCGGCGAAACATATACTATGTGTGCAGCAGGTTCTACATATTGCTCACAATCATACTGCAAAGGTTGCAGCGGCAATCCGAGCTTTGTAAATATAAACGGCGGTGCAGTACAAGTATGCGCATCAGGCGGCGGCCAAGGCTGCTCACAATGTTATTTCCAGAATCAGTGCCAGTGCAGAGCTTGCACACAACAACAATGTGGTAGCTTCACAGGTACAATGGGATTATGTGGAGTAACAGGCGCTGCTAAAGGAAGTTCATTCTGCGGAGCAAATTCTTGGGGATACATGCCAAGTGCGCCGTACACAACCGGAGGTAATAGAGGAACTATGTCTTTTTGTACTAATACTAGTGGAAATGGCAATGGCGGCAACGCCCATTGGCCTGGCGGTGGCGGCGCGTCTGCTGTAACAAGTAGTTCGGGCTTTCAGTGTGGAGCAGCTGGTGCTGGCGGATTAGTCACAATATTTTACACAACACCAGCATAACTAGGAAAAAAATAATATGTCAAATTTAAGAGATTTTTTATTCGGATATGAAACTGGAGATCCAATTACTCCAGGAGAGTTTACAGTAGTTAATAACGATAGAGCCCGCGCAAATGGAGGCTGCTGTCTTTCATGGACAGTTCCAACAGGCAAAAGCTACGCAGTATTTGAAATGTGGAGCGGAGGCGGAAGCGGCGGCGGTGTTTGTTGCTGTCAACAAGGCGGTGGCGCAGGAAGCGGCGGCTATGCAATTAAAGGTGTTAACGTAAATCCAGGCGATAACTTTACAATCTGTGCTGCAGGATCTGGCCAGTGTACCGACCCTAGTTGGGGTGAGGGATGCTGCGGGTGTTCGACGTATATTTGCTCAAATGGTGGTGGCGGAAGTCCATCTTGGAAATACTGCTTATGCGGCGGCAACCGCGTCTCAGTATGTCGCAGATGTCAATTCCACGGTAACTGCTATGATTGTTGTTCAATGTGTTTTGGATGCGGCGGCAGATCTGGTTGTTCAGACAGTAACGCAACTCCGGACTTTCAAATATGTGGCACTAATGGGGGAATTCATCCTAATCAGTATTGCTTTAACTCTGCGTATTCGGTAACTGCAAACGCACCGTTTACTGCTGGTGGCTTTAGAGCAGGACCAGGCGCTTGCAGATCTTGGCATGCCAACTGTGGATGTGGTATGTACCCAGGCGGCGGTGGCCTTTCTGCAAACAAATATGACAGCCAATGTTGCGGCGGAGAACACGGCGGCAGTGGCCTGGTCTACGTTGTATTTTATTAATAGGAAATAAATGATGACAAATATTACAAAAGATTTTACATACAATACAACTGATGATCAGTATTCTATGACAAATCATAATGCTGAAACGGCTACATTAACATATTCAGGCCCTGCTGTAAAATATGCAGTATTCGACAGTTCGACTAATATGATGACAGGAGGTACAATTCCTGAGATACAATGGGACAACGGAGCATTTAATGAGCAACAAGATGGCTATTATGCAGCTAGAATTGATTGTAATGAACATACTTTAGTCTGTGCATTAATGGTAGGATCAGGCGGCATTAATCCTGAAGACGTTCCAGAGATAGACGAGCCAGTTCCTGGATCAGCTTTACCGTATCGCAGAAATGATCCTATTCTTCCAGATCACACGTACGAAGTGCGTGAAATTGAATTTGATCCAGTAACACAAACGTTTGTAACACCGTTCCCGTGGAAAGCACCTATTGAAACTTGGGAACACTTTATTAGCTTACGAAACAAAGCATTAAACGCATCTGATCTTAGAGTTACTGACGACTTGCCTACTTCATTATATAATCAGGTAGTTAAATATAGAAAATATTTAAGAGATCTGCCTGAAACGGGCGGCGCAGCGTGGAAAGTTACATTAGGCACTGATGGTGATGGTAATACACTAGGTACCGGTTATAGTGTTGGCGAAGGTCTTTTAATAAATGATCCAGCGTATAAAAATGATACCTCAGCACCTGATATTTTATTAACTGTAAACGAAGTAAGTGCTACAGGCGTAATTACTGGATTTACAACATCAAGTACACACTGTTACAATTATTATCTGCCAGCAGCTACAAAAAATAATATGTTTTACACAACAAATTCAGCAGGCTCTGGCGCCCAGATTAATTTAACAAAGACAGTAAATATTCCACCACATAAAATTACTTTAATAAGATGTCCTATAGAAAATAATGATCAATTTGATGGCCATTCACCTGCAATAGACAATCTTCCAGATTAATACATAATACATTTATTAGATAAAAAACGCCTTCGGGCGTTTTTTTATTGGGTCCAGATTAATCCAAATGTTGTGTAATCGGTTAATAAATAACTGCATATATAACTTAGAATAGGACTTACATATGTCAAGAAATACAGCATTTTTTATTAACGGCGGAGCCGGCAGAGTAGTATGTTCTATTCCTGCATTAGAATTATTTGCAAAAGAAAATCCAGATAACGATTTTATTATTGTATGTGAAGGTGGCACAGACTTCTATAAAGGACATCCGTTATTACATGCAAAAGCATATGATGTTTGGCACAAAAATCTGTTTGAAGATAAATTAAAAAATATGGAATTAAGTAGTCCAGAGCCATATAGAGTCTGGGAATATTATAATCAACAAGCAAATCTATCACAAGCATACGATATTGAAATAAACAATAAAGGTGTAAGGGATCTGCCCAAGCCTACTATTAAGTTAAGCAAGCAAGAAAAAATGTCAGCAGCTAAAGTAGTAAAAGAAGTAAAGGAAAAAACTAAAAAAGACAAAGCAATCGTATTTCAGCCATTTGGCCGCGGCGTAATAAATGAAGATACAATGATTACTGATTTTAGTGGAAGAAGTTTTGAGCCAGAAACTGTTGTTAACCTTGTTAAGGAACTATCTAAAGACTATGCAATAATCTTTATGGGAGAAATTGCAATTGAATTTCAAAAACACGGTGTAACTTCTCCTGTTGCAATCCCCCAAAATATTGATTTACGTACTTGGACAGCAATTATTAGTCAAGCTGACCATTTCTTAGGATGCGACAGTGTAGGACAGCATCTTGCATATTCTTTAAAAATTCCATCAACTGTGGTCCTCGGTAGTACATTTAAAGAAAATGTATCTTATCCAAACGAAGAAACATTTAATCTGTTAGATATGGGCGAAGGCGAAAGAATTTATAGTCCTATACGTATTACTCAAGATGAATATACAGACAGAATGAATGAAGGCATTATGTCCATGAATGATAAAATAGAAGAGGTTATTATTACTACTGTAAAAGATTCAATGACTGATAAAAAGAAAGCTAGTAAAAGTAAATAATATGTCGAGATTGTTTACATTTGGATGTAGTTTTACTAATTATGCTTGGCCAACTTGGGCAGATTTTTTAGGCTTAGAATTTGAATATTTTGAAAACTGGGGAGTTCCTGGTATTGGAAATATTGCTATTGCAAACAGGGTTGCAGAATGCTTTGTAAAAAACAATATCACAGAAGACGATGTTGTAATTATTCAATGGACTAGTCACATTCGGCATGATTATCATTTGTTTAGTGAAGAAACTGGCAAATACGCCGCTAATAGTTGGAAAACTAAAGGAAGCATCTTCAGCCATATAAATGCAAACCTGTATGATAAAAAATGGCAAGATAAATTCTTTGACGAACAGTCTTATGTAATGCTATCATTAAATGCAATATATGCAACAATGCAACTTGTTAAGTCTAAGAACTGTAAATGGAAAATGACTAGTATGGGTGCGTTTGATAAGTTAGGATCAGATTACACAATAAATCCTATAAACTACGGCGAGAATAAATCTACCTATTCGAAAAACTTATGGGAAGATGATTTATTTTTACCGTATAAATCAATTTGGGATGATAAAAATTGGCTCGAGCCATTAGGATGCTATGCATGGAAAAATGTAGAAGAGTTGTATAAATGGGATGTTGGAAAGAATCAAAAGCCATGGACAGATCCGCATCCTTCACCTAACCTTGGCATTGACTGGTTATATAATATAGTTAAACCTAGTTTAAACCTAACAAACGATAAATTAACAACACAACAAATAGAATGGCTTAAAATTTGTCGAGACTTGCGATTAGACAATTTGCATTTAGAAGAATTTGCTACTATTTTGGAATATAAATTAAATGACTACGATAAAAGATATAGAGGATATTAATATGAAAAAACCTACTTGGATTGCCGGCATTGCTAGAGGACATAATTCTGGTGTATGTCTTCTTAAAGACGGTGAGATTGTCTTCAGTATTGAAGAAGAACGATTAACTAGATCAAAATATGACGGCGGCCCATTAGCAAGTATGATAAAGATTTTAGATTATACAGATAAACTAGATTTTTTGTGTATTTCTCATACAACTCCACTAAACACAGCTGGAGTATTAGATTATACTGGCGAAGATGTGTATAGTGGACTAGCAAGAAAAATAGGATTAATTGACAGATTGCCACTTGACGAAAACGGAAATCATCCGCAAGTAATCGACATGGCAATGTATCATCACAAGATGCATGCCGCGATGGCATTTTATCGTAGCGGATTTGAAGAAGCAGTTGCAGTAATTGTAGACGGAGCAGGAACATTTTTTCCACTTCAAGTTAACGGCGATCAACTAACTGTATTTGAAACTGAAAGTATATACAAGTGCGAGTATCCTGCAACTATAAAAACTTTACACAAAACAATAGGCGCAAAAGATATGCTAGTACATGCATATATTAAAGATTTTTCTGCAGGCGAATGGGAGCCTGATGCAACGTTTAATTTAAGTTTGTCTGATAAAGCAGGTATAGTTAAAGCATACGAAGCAGTAACAGAGTATTGCGGCTGGAGTTCAATCGAAGCTGGAAAAACTATGGGATTATTTCCGTACGGACAGCCAAACGATGCATTTCCGAATATTGTAGACGAAAACGATCTTCCTATACCTACAGTAAATAGAAATTTAATACTACCAAGATACCCTAACGGAGCTGTCGTAAATGCTGCACCATATAATTTTCTAAACGATCACGACGGCGAAGACGTTACGCTAAAACAAAACAGAAGAGATTTAGCATACTCGGTTCAAACTGAGAGTCAACAAGCAGTTGCTGATTTAATTAGACATGCTGTAAAAATTAGTGGTAATAATAATGTTGTTATTAGCGGCGGCTATGGATTAAATTGTGTTGCAAACTATTTTTATTTAAAAGAACTTAAAGACGAAGGTATAAACATATACGCAGAGCCGATATCAAATGATGCAGGTACTGCAATGGGTGCAGCATTAATTTGGCACCACCAGCATACTCAAAGTTCAGAAGTTAGAACTCGTGCGAATGATGTATACTTAGGTCCTGTACATAGCTATACCGATGAAGACATTAATAATATTGCATCAAGCTATAATGCAGCAGTTACTGATGCAACTAATGACGATATTGTTAAGTTAATGACTGATAGAAATATTGTTACACTATTCCAAGGACGTTCAGAGAACGGGCCACGTGCATTAGGCAACAGAAGTATAATGTATGATCCAACAGATCCAAATGGTAAAGATTTTGTTAACAGTGTAAAGCACAGAGAATACTTTCGTCCATTTGCAGGTAGTATACTAGAAGAAGATGTACACGAATGGTTTGATTTGCGTGGCATGGAAAGTTCTCCTACAATGATGTATGCTGTAAATTGTCAACCTGGCATTGAAGAAAAGATTCCTGCTATTATTCACATAGACGGTACATGTCGTATTCAAACAGTTACACGTGAACAAAATCCGCATTATTATGATATTATTAAAGCATTCAAAGAAAAAACAGGATGTCCAATTATCTTTAATACTAGCTTTAACTTAGGCGGTGAACCGTTAGTTGAAACACTAGATGATGCTATACGCACATTAGATAACTGTGATATTGAATATCTATATCTTCCTGAATATGGTAAGCTAATAACTGTAAAAAACTGATAAATATTAAAAATAAGGACACTTAATGCAAAACTTAAAAAAGTATTTAACAGACGGTTTAAAACACACAATTTTATTTAGAAATAATTCAGGGACCAGCCATGATGGTCCTTGGAAACAAGTGTATCCCGATACGTTACTAGATAGATGGCACGTAGGCGACTTTGCTAGTGTAGATTATACTATAAGTGCAGACTTTGATACTGAAAATAAAGAACTAATTAAAGTAGCAGTTACAGCAACTAAAGACCGTGCTAGTATAGTAGTATACGCTAGGAATAATACATTAAATGATATAGTAACTGTAACTGCTACCGTTAATGATAGTTACGTGGATATTATTTTAAATCCTATAATCGTTCCAGAAGATGAAGAGCAAGGTATTCTTGCAGCAGATTATACAGGAGCAAAAGTAATTTATACTGCACATTATTACCACACACAATCTCCTCTAGTTGTCTAACCTACAGTCAGATAAATAACATATAGGAGAACGTAAATGCCGGTAATAAGCACACCATTCGAATCGCAGCACGGCTTTAAAGGTCCAGGATTTTCTGTCGACGGATCAGGCAACATTGTTGCTAATTCCATTGTTACTGCTGGCGTAGTTGACTCTGATGCTGTAGACTTTGTAGACTTTACAGTTATTGATACAAACAATGATTTCTTTATTACTGAAGCAGGAGCCACAGCAAATCCTGCTATTACACTTGCTAGACAAAAAACTTATAGTTTTAATCTCGATGTTCCAGATTTAGGCTTTCAAATTTTACTTAGTAATACACTAGCTTCAGAACAGTACAGCACTGGATTAAGTCACTCATCAGGCGCAACTGTAGCTGATGCACAAAACAAATCAACCGGAACTTTAAGATGGTCTATACCTAATAATGCGCCTGATATATTGTATTATGCTGATACAATTAGAAATAATTTTGGAATAATTAATATTGTTGATCCAGAGGGATTGTTTAGTACAATTAATTCTACTTCCACTACTAATTCAATTAGTTCAATAACAGGCGCAATTACTGTCGCAGGCGGAGTTGGCATTGCCGAAGACTTATATGTAGGCGGGCGATTAAATGTGTCCGGCACTGGTATAGCTAAGTTAGATTCTACGACAAACTTAGATATTAACGCAGCAAATAAGATTATTCTTCAAGTTGGAAATATAAAACTTGGTGAAATAAATTCACAGGGCCTGGCGATTGCAATAAATAACAGCAGCATAGATAACACTGTGATCGGCGCAACATCTCCGTCAACCGCAGCATTTACTTCAGGAACAGTATCTAGTTTACCTACAGTAAAAACTAGTTTAACTAATAGACAATACGTAGATAGTACATCACTATCATTAGCAATAGCATTTGGATTATAAAATATGGCAAAGACGCAGATAAAAAATTATATATTTAAACCAGGCATCGGAGCAAACGATAACCTCTTTCCAAACGCTTATAGCTTATTATCTTCTAATAAAGCATACATACAAAAAGAAGCTGGCGCATATATATCAGATAAAATTGCATTAGCCG
>TARA_R110000796_G_scaffold56773_1_pt1 | contig 10228 bp, 1 predicted proteins | sample TARA_R110000796 | Tara Oceans TARA_R110000796 (sample SAMEA4397815) | marine metagenome | biome: Polar Biome; feature: [SRF] surface water layer (ENVO:00010504); material: water (ENVO:00002006), including particulate matter (ENVO:01000060) such as... | depth 5 m | reverse complement strand
TGATATTGCTTCTTGTAAGGTCTGGTTTTTTTGGTATAAGGCATTAATTAGTCCTACCAAGTGCTTTGTCGTATTGCTTGTTAAATTGACTGTAAAGTTTACTTTCATAATCAAAAAACTTTTCTTCATACTCCGCGAAAGATTTTGCGGAAATGGGAGAATTGCTGGCAACTTTCTCTGCCAACTTTCTTCTTTTTCTTACCTTGCTTAAATTAGATTCCGTTTTTTTCATAAGATAAAGCATTCGGAGATACTCTTCATTAGACTTCCTGTAGTTAGCTTTTTCTTGACCTTGAAGAGTTTTAAAAGCAGTCTCTTTGTTTTTTAGTTTAGCCACTCTGTCATAATAATCTGCCTGAGAAGTTCTCCCGTCAACCTCTCCCGTAATCTTCCTGACAAAAGGAGTCTCTCTTAGCTCTATTTCCTCACCGCTAACAATCTTATCCGCAAACTTTAATCCGCGAGAAACAAAAGTTCCCGCTCCACCTAGCGAAAATTCAAACAAATGCTCAAGAGAATCTGGAGATATATCTACAGCACCCTTTTCAAACTTACTTCCTCCACTTTTCTGCGTTAAAGCATTGGCTGTTTCAGCAATAAACTTAAATGGAGCGCCAGTTGAGCGCATACTTGACGCAGAATCAGGGCCAGTGCCGCCAAACATCCCGGCATCTTTATAAATAGGAGAGCCAAAAAAGTTTTTATTTGTAGCAATTTCAACAAACGGTTGAGAAACGGTAGGCAATGGGGATATACCTACGGGAGAAAATGACCCTAACAACGCGCCGGTAAGGTTAGTTGCCGCTTTAGTGACAGACATATTTCCCCTAGAAATGTCACTTATCGCTGTGCCTAAGTAGGAGAAGACGTTATACCCATAAGGTAAAGGAATTAAATAGTATCTTTGAGTCCCTTCGTATTCTTTTCCGTCTTTCCCTATATAGGTGCTTGATGTGTTTACCCCATCCTTTACTGAGGGGTCAGCCATAACAACCAAGTTTCTTTCTTTTATATAAGCAGGTATTTCTGAGTAAAAAGTTCTTCCTGTCTCCGGGTTTATTTCACTTTCTTCTTCGCCCATATCTGCCAGCAGTGCGGAGAACAATGTAAGACTAGCAACCATCCCTTGCTTCCTTCTGCTTGCTTCTGGGCTAAAAGGATTCATGTTTGGCCCTAATAAGCCTCTAGCAAAGTTTCTAGTACCCTGTACGCTGGCGTTGAAGAACAGGAATATACTGTTAAGTAAATCCCCTTTCATACCTTTCCGGTTAAAGTTTACCGTCAAGTTTTTAGCTAGATCAGCAGCTTTAGCAACTGCTTCAGCCCTGCTAAGACCTGAGTCAATAAATGCGTTTCTAGCAGCCTTGAAAGTGGAAAATCGAATTGCATTTTCAACGGCAGAGTTTGAATCTTCTACAAACTCCATGACCTGCTTAAATCTTTTCTTAAAGTTCCCAAGATTTTTGCCAGCAGCCATATCCACTAAATTGTCGATAGTAGCCGCTTGCTCTTCGGGAGGTCTTGTATGAAACCAATCAGCTTTTGCTCCAGCTTCCATAAACTCTTTAAAGTCAGCCAAATCTTTTGAGCTAATTCCTGTTCGATCTCCTGAGAACGTGCCATTTTCAGGGTCGAATCTCCTCAAAGATTTGTAGAATACACCCATTGATGGCATAACATCTTTCAGAACAGCGCCTACAAGCTTTTCTCTTTCAGCTTTGCCGCCCTTCATTTCTTGCTCACCAATGATGTTGTAGACTGCCGTTTGAATATCTCTTGAGAAGTTGCTTATAACAAATTCTGGGTTTAACTGAGTGTTTACCATCGACAAGAATCTGTTGACCTTGCCTAAAGTAGATATAATTGCACCAGATGAATTAGAGTCGCTAACTATTAACGCCTCTCTTAACCTGTCATCCCCTTTTATATCAACATAATATTGTTGACCGTCTATTTTTACACCGATAAGGTCTGTTGTATTCCTGTCAGGAGTAAAATCAACAGTCTCTATAAAATCTTTTTTGCTCATTCCCGGAGGTATAGAGGTAAAATTCTCTTTGATTAAATCTGGGTCTGAACCAATGTACCTGTATTTTTTGCTAAAATTCTTTTTGTACCTTGGGTTATTAGGCGAATAAACTTCCCAGAAGTCTGGATTAGGATTGTTTTCTATTAAAGAGACAAGTTTTTGACCAAACTCTTTGTTGTTTAAGCTCCTGCTTATTGTTTTTTCGGCATTGGTTATTATGTTGCCTAAAGGTGACAACGCCGCGCTTCCACGGCCTAACGCACCGACTACCTCCCTGCCTTTGACGCTGTAAGAACTACCTGTATTTCCGCTCATTGCTCCAGCAAAGTCATCTTCTATGTGCTTACCCTGCAATGGCGCGTAATATTTGTAGATAGACCTAATAGAATCAGCAGCATCTTTTGACATAAGACCCCCTTTGACTGACCTATCTAGGGTTTCGTTTATTATTTGGTCGGTAGATTCTACAATTCCAGCGAGGTTTTTTGCCTTACCATTGCCCCCATCCCAAGACTGAGTGGACTCATTCCAGCGGAGATTGTATATGTCGAGCATTCTTGTTTTTACAAACTTGTTAGTTAGAAGCTCTCCCGTAGGAAGCCGTCCAGATCCGGGTGCGGTTTCTGGGTTTCTTGATGGATCTCTTAGTGCGATTCTATTGTTTCTTTCTATTGCATGGCGAAGAGTCAAAAACTCATCAACCTGCTCTCTAGATAATCCAGACTTTGCAATTTTTTCAGCTAAAGGTTCTTTTTTTTGTCGCTCAAAAATTCTTAACTCGTTTCCAGCCTTTCCTGATATTGATTGCTCTCCAGCATAAGCTGAATCAATTGTAGATATACGGGGGAGGCCAACAAGCTCTCGCCCTTTATTGATAGCATCTTCAACTTTTTGTAGCCCTATAAACTTGTCTGCCACATTGTAAACAAACTTGTCTAATAGACCGTATGGATGGCTTGCCGTTTGAAACGATAGCGGGGGTTGGCTTGAAGACTGATAGGCGACTATGTCATCTTGCAGTTTTCCATTTTCTTCTATATATCTCCTGACTGGAGATCCTTCAGGACTTCTGTTTATTACCTCTTCAAGATATAGGGTTTCATCTCGATAGGCTTTTATTGTTTCTACTTCTGATTCTTTTTGGCCCGATATAGCTCCGCTAAAGCCGACATCTGTTTCTTCAGTTGAGAGTTGGTCAGCTTCTCTTGCTGCTTGTCGAACTTGTTCTGATCTAGATTCGGCGCTGACCCGAACCCTATTTTCTGCTGCTGAGATGTCTCGCTCACTGTACCCCTCCTCTTCAAGTAAAGTTTTTGTGGCAGATGCGTAATCTTGCCTGACATGCTTAAGCTTTACACCTAGTTTTTTGTACAAGTCCTGCTCTGGATACCAAATTAAAGCTTGGAATGCAGCAGGAGATATATCGTTACCAGTTTGCTCGTTAAATTTAACAACCGCTTTTTGAACTACATCCCGAAGAAGGTTTCTTTCTCCACCACTAGAAGGAGCGTCCCTTGTTCCTGTTAAACTTTTAACAATAGTTTCAGCGGCTTTTACAGACTCTGATTTTTCTCTTACCCCGTCATCAAACTCTTTTCGGAATGTTTTATAGTCTTTTTCATGCTGTTTTTTTAAAACAAATGCTAAATCAACTAATTGCTGCTGGGTTTCTTCAGGATTATTAGATCCTGCAAGTCTTTGGAACACCCCTTGAGCCTTGGCTAGTCGTTCTAATTGTTTTTGAAACTTTCCTTGTTCAAAATCAAGAAGCTTTCCACTCATCCTACCTATGGTTCTCATGAACCACATATCCATAGTTACTGGAGTAAAATCTCCTCTTAGGTTCGTGTAAAACCCGTTACCTACTTTTGGCCCAAAAACTGCCGAACCGTAGACTTCTGTGTCTAAATTTTCGCCCCCTACTTCGCTTGATCCTGAAAACCCTGACAAACTCCCTTCAAGGGCGTTGTTTAAATCTCTAACGGCATAATTAGTTTGCAAAAAATCTCTTAGATTTGATATTGACCCAAGGCTGTCAATTAGCAAGTTAGCTTTTTTGAAGTTTGATATCATTACGGCTTTGCTTTTGCCCGTACCTACGATTGGAAACTTTCCTGTTGACGCAAATTTTTTGTAAGCCTTTTCAGCAAATCTTAGGTTCGTTGGAACATCTAGGTTTTGTGATGTTACAGCAAGACTAACAAGCATCCCTGTTTGCATGTCAGGATCTGTTAATATTTCAGGATGCTTTAAAGACATCATCCCTATCATTCTGTCAATCGTCTTGTCATACCACTCTAAAGCGTTAGCTTGAGTCTCAGCCTCAAAAATAGCTTCTATCACCAAGTCATCAGCAATGGCAATCCTGTCTGCTTCGTTTTCTAAATCTCTGGCTTGGCCTCCAAGCCTTTCTAAGGCTCTGTTTTGCAGATATGCTGCAACATCTTTTTTAAGGATTTTTCCTCTTGTTTTAGGTATGTCAGGCGCTTCCTCGCTGCCGTTCAAAAAAGGAACAATTGATGTTGACCCTAATTCATCTTTAGAAGCTAATATGTTTTCTTCTAAAACTTTTTTAATATCTCTTGCTCTAATTCCTGTTGTTGAAGAAGCATCTAAAGGTCTGCTTAATTTTTCTGGATTAATCATCTCGTAAAGATGTTTTGTTTGACCTTCTTTTATATCAAATTTGCTTCCTGACGGGACAAGGTGAGCATCTCTTAAATTTTCAAATTCTTTTTGATTTACTACGACTGGCTCTCCAACAGTAGCGTATCCAACAAGCTTTGCTTTTTGTCCTTTTTTGGTTTCAACAATTCCTACACGCTTTCCAACATACGGGCGCAAACTGTCGGTGTCTCTTGTTTCAAGTTTCTTTTGTCCTGTAACAATTAAATCTGCGTAATTATTTTCTCCATCAGTAGCTACATTTATACCTTTAGATGCTGGCTCTAACTGTTGGTTAAAACTATTGTTTTCGTTAAAAGCGTAAACAGTATTAGCGGCGATTCCCTGACCACGCTCTACTCTAAAACCTTCAGGAGCCAAGCTTGTTATATAATTTTTAAGTTGATCCCCGTCAAATCCTTTCTGGTATACATTAATAGTTTTTCCAGCTTTAGACTTTTGAACCCATACGGCCTGATCCTCTCCTGTAGCCATAAACTTTTTAGTGGTATCAACATCTCCTTTCCACTTTCTTGTACCTATAATGGCTACGCCACCCGGAGCTACCTTGCTCATTATATCTTTAGCTACAACATTTCTAAGCTCTGGCTCTAAAACATTAAGAACATTTAAATTAACAACATTGTCATACTTTTCTTGTATGAAAGAACTATCTGTATAATCTACAGGAGTAGAGCCTCTCCAGTTTTCTGGAAATGGCTCATAGCTGGTTACCGAAAGATTTGAGTTATCTCGCATGGCTTCTGACCCCAATCCAAGACCAGCGCCATAATCTAATAGCGTTTTTCCTTCGGGATTAATTTCTTCTGCCTTCTTTGCTGCTTTTTTGTAAGAACCAACAGTGTTAGACACCTGAGTGGTGGCGCTATCTTTTTGACCTTCAATAGACTCTTGATCTTCTCCTGCCGAAGCTCTTACGTCAGCAAAAATTTCCTGCGGGTTAGAGTCAAAAAGATCTATTACATCTGCTTCTCTTCCTATTCCCCTGTCAGGAATAGCTCTTTGTCTTAGCTCTGTAGCTTTTAATGTTCTTATCTTCCCTCTTTCTCTAGCGCCTATCTTTCCAGAAGAAAGATTACCTAACGTGCTTTCAAAAATTTGGTCTAAGGTTTTAAACCCGCTACCTTTTACGGCATTAGCCAGCCTTTCAAAAAGAGAAAACATTCTTGATACCAAGGATCTGGGTTTGCCGGTAATGAGAGACTTGTTTTGCCGCCCAACTCTTATAAGCTCCGCGACAGCTTCTTCCATTTGTCCTACAGGAGACAACTCTTGATACCTTGCCCTTGCGTCATCAAAGAAAGTTACATTTCCTTTGCCGGGAAAGGTTTTTGTTTTAGCCAGCTTCTCTAGAGACTGCCATTCTTTCTTTGTCCAAAGATCCAAGTCTCTTACCGCATGAACAACTTCATGATCAAGAGTCTCTGACATCATTCTTTCTATGTTCTCAGGGGCAGCAGGAAGACCTTCTCTTTGTAGTCTTTGGACTGCTCGATCAACACCAAGGAACATAGTTTTTATTGAGGGCTTATAGTATCCCGTAACTCCTTCTACGTTTTTAGGATCGCCTTGCTCATAGATTAACGCTCCGTCAGCAGTTGTCGGAGCGTTTCTTAAAGTAGAAAGAACTCTAACCCCTACATCTTTAAGACCCATTTTATCTAAACCGCTTCTAAAGTTTTCCTCAAAAACAGTTGTGTCAGGTATGCCTGTAAAATCAGGGAATGAGGTGGGGTCTGTCTCAGAATACGGCTCCAGATCCACATCTATAGGGGCTTCTTCTATAACCTCTGCAACCCTTGGCGCTTCAAGCAGCAATCTTTCTTGAAAAACACCAGATTCATCAACAAGCCCTTCTTTCTTCATTTTTTTGTTTATTGCTGAAGCTAAAAGAGTAGCTCTTTTGTCTGTACCAACATCAGCAAGCGTTAGCTTTATGTTTTCTACAGATCCGTCCCCACTAGAAAGCGCCTCTTCTAAGGCTGTTTCGTACTGCTCTGTAGTGTAAGGGTTTGGAGTGAAGTCAGGTATAGTCGCGGGTTGAGGAAGCACAGGGAGTCTGGTAGAAAGCTCTTTTACTAAGTAAGCTTTTTGAGAGGTGGACATGCTGGAAATATCTGCTTCACCAACCAGTCTTTTAAATATGTATTGAACCTCTGGAGAATTAATATCAGAAGTGATGTTTTTCTTCTCAAGAATATTTAACAAGTCTTCTTTTACTTGCTTATCATTTTGATATTTGTTTCTGCTTTGTTCTAGCTCCTGACCAACAGAACCAAAATCCCCAAGAGTTCCTGTCTCTGTTGATTTAGCGTCAGAAAGTAGATCAAAAACTTTAGGAAAGTCTTTCCCTAGTGCCGCTTTAGCTTCAACTAAGGAAAATTCATTAGCTTCTGGCAGTCCTTTCTTCACTCTTTCAAGGTTTATCTTTTGAGCAACCGTTAAGTTAGAAAGATCTTTGTATATTTTTTCGCCTTTGTCAGTCAGCGGAGGTACGCCGTATTGACTTTGATGAAGAGAGTTTATTGAAAGATTTTCTTGATAGTTTGGCCCTGTGGTTCCTCCTGCCTCATTAAGCATAGGCCCAGTTATGGTGTCTCTATCTGGGTTATTTAACTTCTGTCCTATGAAATATAAAGATTCAACTTGTTCTGGAGAATAGTTTTCTGATGTTTCGTCTATAGAGTCTAATATCCCCCGATTTACAGACCTTCTTATTATTTGATCGTTCAGGTTAGACATAAGGTGAATAGCATCTTCCCTTTCTAAAGATGACTGCCCGTACTGCTGACCTGTTTCTGAGTGAACAACTTTAAAAGAGGTTCCTTCTGGATTTAGCTCTTCCTTTACCGTGAAGTCTCCAGAAGCAGGAAATCCTTCTCCGCTCCTCGTTGCAGCAGATGCAATCTGACTTGCATAGTTTTTTGCTTGAAGAGCCTTAACTTGAGATGCCGCTAGATCTGTCCCTTTCAGATTAAGATTTTCGTTGTAAGGCATAAGAGGGTCAAATCTGTATCTTGCGTTCTCTGCCTCAAGCTGTAAGGCTGCTCTTTCTGCTTCTTGAGTTTGTGTAAGCTCATCAGCTTTATTGTTTAAAGCGTCAAGCCTTCTCTTCCTTCTTTCTTGTTCTATTTGAGATTTTCTTTGTTCAGCTTGATCTGAAAAGTATGTATTCTGCTGCTCTTCTTCTTCCCTAAACTGAGCTTCTCTTTCTAGCTCTGCATCTTTGGTGATACTGCCTCTTTTCTTTAAAAAAGCATTGGTTAACAAGTCAAGAGTAAAGGCAGATGCACCGCCCATAGTAAAGTCATCCCACAGAGACTCGCCGACTTCTATGTCTGGATCATAAGCAACTATGTTTTTTTGTACAGCGTCTTGCAACAACCCACTAATAACTTCTTGGCTTCCCTCCTCTAGAGCGCGTGCGCCAGCGTTCCCAAGAGCCTCAATGAATTTTTTTTTCGCTGTTGTTCCTCCAACAAAAGCCATTTTTCCCAATATTTTAAAAGGAACAAAAGCTTCAAAACTACCAATAAACGCACCAAGAACATTAGAAGCATCTTCTTTACCGGAGCTAACCTCTATACCTCTTGATCTTGATTCGGCTAATCTATCTTGTTGATTGCTGGTTCCAAGCCCAGCACCCGTGATTACACTCCCGACTCCTGCGCCTTTAGCTGCTCCCGAAAGCCCGCCAGCCCTTCCCGCAAGCCCGCCAATACCGCCGCCAACAAATATGCTTCCAATAGATCCGAAACCTTCGGCTGCACCGACTAACCACCTGTCTCGATATTCATCACCTACGCCAATGCTTTCATCTATAGCTTTTTTTCCCTGATTGGCAAGTCGGATTACCTCGTTTTCTTCACCGCTGTCTATTAACTCTTCTAAGCCGATATTGTCTGTTACTGTGTTAGCAAGAGCGGATAGCCCACCAACAGCGGAAAGCAATCCCTTGCCAAATCCTCTAACAACAGCCTTGCCCGTTTCTCCAGCAAGTTCTAGATCGTAAGAGTCGTTGTCAGCATCAGGTAAATATGCTTGATCTCCGTAAAGAACAAAAAGCTGCGCTATTTCTGCCGGTGACGGCTCGTCTGGCCCCTCAATAGAGAGAGTTTTTCCAGTTTGGTTGTCTTTTAAATCGTAAACTGGCATTAGTTAGTCCGAGGTGCGGCGGAAAACCTAGACGTATCAACCGCAGGGTTTCCAGCGATATTTGGATTATTTAAATATGCGCCGCTTTTAACGCTATTTATTAGTTCTCGCGCCTCTCTAATGTACTTATTCATATCTGAAAGCTGTGTCCCTGACACAGGGTCTAAGTCATTCTTCATCACAAGCTCTAAAGCTTGATTCATCGACAAGTCCTTACCTAACCCTAACGATCTTCTTAAAGAGGCTTGACCAGTAGATTGATAGTATTTTTCCAAAGCGTCTTGTTGCCTATCTTTTCTTTCGCTTTCCCTAACTTTCAATATGCTGTCACTAGCTCCAGAAATCCCCGCAGATAAATCTCCTGAAGCTATACCAGCACCTAGCTGGGCAAGAGCAAGTCCTTCAGACATTCTAGAAACCGCCCGTGGGTTAACTTTTGGAGCGCCAGCTTCTTGAGCAGTAATCATAGCTTCTAAATCGTCAAATCTTTTATTATAAGCATTAACGTCTAAAAACTGATCGGGACTAGCTGCGGTTTTTAAATCAGATTCGACAGCACTTGTATCTAAAACTTCAACAGAAGATGGCTGCTCTTTGTTTTCAGCATTTATTTGTTCTTGAGAAACAACCTCGTCATTACCAGTGTTTTTGTTTTTAGAAATACCCCCTAAACCAGAAAAAGCATATCCCAGCTTATCAACAGCATTAATAGCGTCGCCTTCTAATCCAAGGTAGGCGTTTTTACCACGGTTAGCTAAGTCTCCTAAAACACCAAAAGGATCTCTGGCAAAATCTGATTGCCTAGCATTTTCCACCTGAGCCACAAGATTATCAATACCTCCCTCTTCTTTAGTAAGCTCACCGAATCCATCAACAACCTGATTGTATGCTCTTCTAGGCACTTCTATGCCTCTATCAATAAGAGATAAAATATTAGAGCTGCCTATAGGATCTCTGACTAACTGAGACTGCCTTGCTCTCTCCGACAGATCTGACATGACTCCAGCGCCAGACATCAAGTCTTCTGCTGCACCCATAGGTGCGCCTATTAAGCTCTGATTGCTGCCTTCATTTCTTTTGTAACCAAACCCGTATTTAGCAATGTCAGAGTTGTCCAATAGATCCTTAGCACTTTCGGTTATTGATTCAGGAATAAGCGGGTAGCTAGTCCTTCCTTTAAAGATATCAGCCTCCTCTCCAACATTATATAATTCTTGGCCGGTCATGCTTCCTTTCGCAATCATCGCTTGAATTTGTTCGTCACTATATCCTTCCGCTCTTAGGAGCCTTACTTTATCTGGAGAAATAGCAGATTTAGAGAAATCCATCATATTTGGAGTATCCCTTCCTCCTTCCATT
>TARA_R110000796_G_scaffold251204_2_pt1 | contig 10228 bp, 9 predicted proteins | sample TARA_R110000796 | Tara Oceans TARA_R110000796 (sample SAMEA4397815) | marine metagenome | biome: Polar Biome; feature: [SRF] surface water layer (ENVO:00010504); material: water (ENVO:00002006), including particulate matter (ENVO:01000060) such as... | depth 5 m | reverse complement strand
ACACTTGAAATAATCGAAAGGCTCCAGGCAATCGCGACAGCGGTAGAGCGCCTTGCAAGCCGTAGAGCCGAATTCGCTGACGCGTTCGGTCGCGTTGCTGCCACATAAAGGGCAGGGCACTACCGGGTCAGACTGGCCGGTCAGGCTGCGCTTGCTAGCACTTCCTACAGGTGGCGCGATGCCGTAAGCACGCAGGTTTTCGCGACCGGCGTCCGTCAACCAGTCGGTAGTCCAGGCGGGTGATAGGCGGCGCTGGATCAGCGGGTCTGCGTAGCCAGCGGCCACCAACGCTTCATGGATATGCTGTTCGATAACTTCTGTGGCCGGGCAGCCGGAGTATGTTGGGGTTACATTGACCACCAGCCGTCCATCAAGCCAAGTGATATCGCGCACAATGCCCAGCTCAACCACACTGACCACAGGCACTTCTGGGTCGGGCACTTCCTGTAGTACAGCCAGCACGGCGTTGACATCGCCTTCGTCACCGGCGGGCGGCAGCCCGCTGCGGTCGCTGCCGATCAAGTCGCTGGAAGGCCAGTCATCGGTAAGCCTGTCATCGCTAGACGCAGACGGATGGTTACCAGACGGTCGCATCGGGATATGCCCTCGGCAGATATTGCATTTCCGCCAACAGAAAGCCCAGGTGCTCGGTGTGATGTCCGACTTTGCCGCCGGTATACATCCAGGCGTCGTAAGAAGGCCGCTCCAGCGTGGCTTCTTCAAGCACCTCTTCCACGGTGGCTTTCCAGCGAGTGGCAACGGTTTCCAGGTCAGGCGCGATGCCAGCTTCTAACATGGCCTGATCAATCTCGTCGCCCTGCAGTAGCTCACCGGTGAACTGCCAGAGGTTGTCGAGCGCTCGCTGCATGCGGGTGTGGCTCTCTTCCGTGCCATCGCCCAGGCGAATCACCCATTCAGAGGAGCGACGTAGGTGGTACGTTGCTTCCTTAAGCGACTTGGCGGCCACTTCAGCAATGCGTGGGTCGCTGGCGTGAGTCAGCCCATCAAGCAGGTGTACGTGCCAGGCATCGAACAGGAACTGGCGCCCCATGATGTCGGCGAAGTCACCGTTGGGCTGTTCGACGAGCAACAGGTTACGGAAGTCCTGAGCGTCGCGGCGAAAGGCCAGGTGGTCGGCATCGATCTTGTCAGCCACTAGTTCAGATGCCATCAGTTCAGCAGCCAGCAGTTCAGACACATAGCCCAGCCAGTTGCGTGCCTGACCGAAGAGGTCGAGACCCACGTTCATTAAGGCCAGCTCCTCTTCCAGCGCTGGTGCCTTGCCACACAGTTGTGCGTGGCGCTGGCCGAGTACCAAGGCGTTGTCGCCAAGGCGCAGCAGGTAATCGATCAACGGGGGTTGTTTCTTTTGAGCCATGTTTTGCATCACAGCCTCCCTTACATGTGGCCGACTTCTTTCGGAAGTTTGTAGAAGGATGCGTGGCGATAGACCTTATCGTTAGACGGGTCGAACAGCGGCTCTTTCTCATCGGGAGACGAGGCGGTGATTTCGCTGGCCGGAACCACCCAGATGCTCACCCCTTCATTGCGACGGGTGTACAGCTCACGGGCGTTTTCGATTGCCATGCGGCGGTCGGCTGCATGCACACTGCCGACGTGCTTGTGGTTAAGGCCGTGTTTGCTGCGTATAAAAACTTCAAAGAGGGGCCAGTCAGCCATGAGAAAAGCCTCAGTGGTCAGAGGAGTCTCGTCTCGCAAGACTCCATGTTGTTTTAAAAGATAGCGTTTTAAAAATAGGGTTCTAAAAATTGAGTTATTGCTTTTCATTGGTGCCCAAGCAGGCGAGGCCGGTTCAGGCTGCTCGGTGCTGACGCTTGGCTGCGTGGGCCACGGCGGCTTCACGTACCCAGGCGCCGTTATCGATGGCGCTGCGGCGTGCTTCGATGCGCTCGCGGTTGCAGGGGCCGTTGCCCTTGACCACATCGAAGAACTCTTGCCAATCGATTTCACCGAACTCGTAGTGGCCGGTCTCTTGGTTATATTTGAGATCCGGATCAGGAGCGGTGCAGCCCAGCAGCTCTAGCTGCGGTACGGTTTGGTCGAGGAAGCGCTGGCGCAGCTCATCGTTGCTGTGGCGCTTGATCTTCCAGGCCATCGACTGGGCACTGTTAGGAGAGTTTTCGTCGGACGGGCCGAACATCATCAGTGCTGGCCACCAGAAGCGGTTAATAGAGTCCTGCACCATGGCTTTCTGGTCGTCGGTGCCCTCTTGCATCATGGTCAGCAGAATCTGATACCCCTGGCGCTGGTGGAAGCTCTCTTCCTTACACACGCGAATCATGGCGCGTGCATAGGGCCCGTAAGAGGTGCGCTGTAGCGGTACCTGATTGACGATGGCAGCGCCATCGACCAGCCAACCTATGGTGCCCATATCAGCCCAATTGAGTGTTGGGTAGTTGAAGATGCTGGAGTACTTGGCGCGGCCATCGTGGAGTTTGTCGATCTCTTCGTCGCGGTCGGCACCCAGGGTTTCCATAGAGCTATAGAGGTACAGGCCGTGCCCTGCCTCATCCTGAATTTTGGCCATTAGCTGCAGCTTGCGCTTGAGGGTTGGCGCCCGTGTCAGCCAGTTACCTTCCGGCAGCATACCGACGATTTCTGAGTGGGCGTGTTGCGAGATCTGGCGGATCAAGGTCTTGCGGTAGGCGTCCGGCATCCAGTTCTTGGGTTCTATTTTAATTTCATCATTGATGCGCTCCTGGAACTGGCGTTCCTCAGGGCTCATCTCATCGAGCGTTTTGAGTTTGTTAGAACCGGTTTCAACGAGCTGCGCGTACATAGAGACCTCCGCGGCGTCGATATATCAGGGAGTGTGGCTTATTTTTCCTAAAGTATAGTGATACGAAATATTTTATCAATAGGTATTTTTATGTATCACTTTAATACTTTGTGATAATAGATGTAGATAGGGCTTGGCCTTAAAAGGAAAAAAATAGCTAAAAAAAGTGATTCAAAAATGCCTGCAGAGGGAAAAATTATTTACGCTAATATGCAGAACCTCTTTTGTGGACGCTAGGTGCGGCCTGAACAGTCGGATCGAAAGTAAGGCTCTAACAAGGGCTGGCGCTGCCGTTACTTGTGGCGCTAAATTTCAGTGGAATACTTGCCTGGCTGCTTTGAATTTCCAGCCCTTTAACGTGGGGGACGGCGTAGACTCGTGATCAATTCACGGCGGTGGGAGCCTGGTATCGTCAGGTCTATAGTGGTTGCCAGGATGTTGCATGCTGTGTCACTTCTGTTGGTAAAACAGAAAGTGAGTCAGCGCTGCTAACCTGTTGTGAAATGCTCTTCGCCGATGCGGGTCATTGCAATGAGAAAAACAAGGTAGCTGTATGCTCGAAACACAACAAGATATTAAGAAATTCTTTAAACATGATTTGAAGCTCAGACACCTCCGGATCATTGCCATGCTTGCCCAGTTGGGGCAGGTCAGTCATGTGGCGAAAGCAATGAACGTGACTCAACCGGCGATTTCTAAGCAAATCGGTGAGATTGAGCGTTCCCTGAACAGCCCAATCATTCAAAGGCAAGGTAACCGCGTTGTTTTCACCCCTATCGGCGAAAGGTTGGCAGCCCATGCGACTGAAATCGTACAATTAATTGAAAGGGCTGAATTTGATGTCGATGCTGTCCACCGGGGGTTAGGAGGCCACGTTGTAGTGGGTGTGGTCGCCTCACTTGCACCGACACTGTTGCCAGAGGCCATTAAGCGGCTCAAGGTAATTGCTCCTTCTGCAGTCGTTTCTATCACTGAAGGCCACTTTAATCAGCTATTACCTCTGCTGGAAAATGGCAATCTAGATATCTTGATAGCTCGGGCATGGGAGCCTTTCTTTCGCGAGGGTATCAGTAAAACCTCGATATTAAAGGAACCTATCCTGGTGGTAGCCGGCTCTCAGCACCCGCTTGCGGTGCGAGCAACAATCGAATGGAAAGACGTTGTAGCTTGGCCATGGATTAGCCCCGCAGAAGGGTCATTAGCGAGGCAGGCCGTTGACACATGCCTTGCCAAAGCCGGTTTAGCATTCCCTTCCAGTTATATCGAATCTACATCACTACTGCTCAACTTTGAGCTGATGCGGATCGCTCCGTTCATCAGCCTCATGCCTGAGTGGTTGGCCAGACATCATGCGGGAAAGGGAGATCTAAGTATCCTGCCGTTGCAATTTGATGAAATTCTTTCGGAAGCCTACTGCTATTGGAGAAGCAATTCCTCTAATGCAACTAGCAAGCTATTTCAAGAATGCCTGGAGCAGGCAAGCCACCAGTCTCGTTTTACTTCCCATTGAGTCAGAATAAAGTGAAGCGCTCTCTTCGTATTACTGTTTGGTTATACGAAGAGAGTAATTTGTCATTTGTCTGCCTTCACATCACTGAGTATTCTCAAATAAAGACAAGTATAAGTTCTGTTAGTAGCAACGCCTTCGGAGCCTTGTATGGCCTATGCTATCGTAGCTTTTTGTGTATTCCTGTTTTCGGGTACAGCATTCGCTTATCTAGTAGGTGCCACTGCGGTCATCGCATTTTTGACGACTGGCTATCCGCAATACATAGCGATACTTCCTCAACGTATCTTTGCTCAGTTAGATGTCTTTGCTTTTATGGCTATGCCCTTGTTCATACTCACCGGAGAGCTGATGAATCGTGCTGGTGTGATGGGGTCTCTGATCGATTTTGCTATGGCTCTGCTTGGTCGTTTCAAAGGTGGTCTGGGGCATGTCAATATTATGACGAGCCTATTCTTTTCTGGTATATCAGGTTCCGCGGTGGCCGATTCAGCAGCTGTATCCAACTCTTTGATTCCAGCTATGCGCGAACGTGGTTATCCACCATATTATGCAGGAGCACTAACCGCCGCTTCATCAATGATTGGGCCGATTATTCCGCCTAGCATCATTATGATCATTTACGGAGGGCTAACAGGCACCTCCGTAGCAGCGCTTTTTGTGGCTGGCATTTTGCCTGGTTTGCTACTGGCCTGTTTGCTCTTCGCATTTAATGCCTGGATAGCACATCGAGACGATCATCCCGGTGGTAGCACTATTGATATTCCTCCACTGTTCGCTAGCTTTAAAAGAGCGTGGCCTGCTTTATCTATACCCATCATTATCCTTGGCAGTATCGTCTTTGGGCTTACAACTCCAACTGAAGGCGCAGCACTTGCTGTTATTGCGGCTATATTAGTAGGTTGGTCGATGGGAGGGATGTCTTGGAAAGTGCTCTATTCAGCCGTGGAGGCGACAGCACGTTTAACAGGCTCTATCTTTATTATCATTTGCTCTATCGCAGTACTTAGTTATCTTGCAGGACTGCTGGGTTGGCCTCAATTATTGGCAGGCTGGATAGCCTCAATGGGGCTTGCCGGAAATAATTACCTTTTGTTACTTATTTTTGTGCTTCTTGTTGCCGGTATGTTCATGGACACACCTGTGGCACTCACATTACTCGTACCATTGCTTGTGCCTACAGCGCTGTTACAAGGTTTCAATCCGGTACATCTAGGTATTATGGTTTGCTTCAACCTTTGTATTGGATTGATAACACCTCCTTTTGGGAAATGTTTAATTGTGGTTTCGGGGATTGCGAAAATAAATTACTGGAACCTTGCTAAAGCAACACTACCCTTTATTGGAATACAGTTAGTAATATTGTTGATAATTGCCTTTTTTCCGAATATTAGTCTCTTGCTTCCACGGATATTCGGGTTCAACGTGCTCTAGATTAAAAAAATCACAACTTCTATCGATAACAAGCATAATGGAGACACTGTATGAAATTGCTAAAGATTCTCGCAATGGCGTCAGCCCTAATTGCATTTCCTATGTCGGTTCTTGGTAGCGAAATCAAGGTTGCTCTGGATAGTCCAACGGACTTAGAAAGGTCAGGCTCCTATGTTTGGGCACATAATTTTACTGAAGCTCTCAAAGAGCGCGGCTTAAATGCTCGAGAAATACCTCGAGATGCTATGGGGGGAGAGGCAGAAAAACTCGACCAACTTTCAATGGGCCTGCTAGAAGTATCTTTGTCGGACGTAAATTCAGTCGCACGCATCGATCCGTTTATTTTCGGCGTACGTTTGCCTTATCTTTTTGATGGAGTGAGCCACATGGATCGAGCTCTCACTGAAGGTGATGTTCTGTCACGCATCAATGAAAATATTAAGCATGCTGGGGTTCGTTTATTGACGCTCGCACCGCTTGGCCCTCCCTCCGGTATTATCACAACACGCAAGGCTGTCACTCAGCCTGAAGACATGGCCGACCTGCGGATGCGTGCCATCGACGATGTACAAAACGCGCTCTATAGAGCTTGGGGCGGAAGCGGAACAATTGTTGCCTGGGGAGAGGTGGCGGCAGCAATGCAGACAGGTATTGTCGATGGCTATATTAATACTTCACTTGTCCCAATTATGTTTGGACAAACGGACATCATAAGCTATTACACTGATACTAATGTTATGAACGCTTTACGTGCGGTTCTGGTTTCTGACGACTGGTACCAGGGTCTGAGTGAGCAGGAAAGAAGTATTGTCGATGAATCCGTTGGTATTGCTAATCAGGCCAACCGGGCATGGCTTCAAGATATTACACCCAAGGTTTTAAACGAGCTTAGGGAAAATGGTGTGGAAGTAACAAAATTGTCGGCAGAATCGCGTGATAGATTTCGTGAGTTATCTCGCTCGGTTTACGATCAGACGGAGCTGACACCCGCACAAGTCGAGACGTGGACTGATCTTGCCGAAAAGACGCGCTAAATCCAGCTGTTAGTTGCCCTATCCAGTTATATTAACCTGGATGCAGGGGGGCTTTTCTAGTGATTATGCTGAGCGTAAGGTGTATACAATATGTGCCGTTCAATAGTTATCCTCAGTGATTGTCTAGATTGGCTTGCTCGCCGAGTATCAGTATTGTGCTTAGTGTTGATGCTGCTATTCGTAGCAATCCAAGTGGTGGCTCGATACGCTTTTAACGCACCGCCATCATGGACAGAAGAAATGGCTCGTTACATGATGGTGTGGGGCGGGCTGCTCGGCGCTACGCTTTCTTTTAAGTCGAAAGATGACCCTGCGCTTTTTCAGGGGGCCATGCACTTTAAGAGCTTTTCATTGAGGCTTTTTTCGGCACTGTTGCGCGGTGTGGCAGTGCTCATCTTTTTTGTTCCTATTATCTATTTCAGTATCTTGGGGTCTGGAATGGATCCGTCACGTGGTTTTATCGCACGTCAGTCACAGATTAGTGCAGATACGTTGGGATTTCCGATGTCATGGGTGGTGTTATCTGTGCCAATTTGTGCAGCTATTATTTTGGTGCATCTGCTTGCTCGTGCTTGTGAATCGAAAATCAGCAAGGAAGGATCTACTTTCTATCATTAATGATTTTCTATTAATTGTTAAGTGGAAATGTGGTTTTTTTAACTTTCTTACCCATGTTTTAAATGATCGTTGAGATAGTATTTTGATGTCAGTCATGCTGAAAAAGATAAAAGTGACGTTCTATTGGTGATTGTTTTATGTATCGTAAAGATTTTTGTCATTGTTAATGATGGTGGCTATTGTTTTTAATAAAAACCTGGTTTTAGTGGGTATGTCTTTTAATAAATTACATAAAGGAAGATGTTTGAATGATACCTTGTGATTTGAGTGCTACTCAGGCTCGTCGCCTGCTTTCTTCAAAACAGCTCTCTGCTGTCGAACTTGCTGAGAGCTGTATCGCCCGAGCGGAAGCTGTGAACCCGGCAGTAAATGCTTTAGTTAGCTATAATCACGACTTAATGCTTACTCAAGCTCGCGATGCTCAAAGGGAAATCGACCAAGGTAAGCCTCTTGGTGTACTGCACGGTCTGCCATTGTGTGTAAAGGATATGGTCGATGTAGTTGGTTTTCCTACAACTTATGGTAGTGAGTTATATGCCGATAATATAGCTACGTCAGATGACCCGATGATCACCCAGCTACGCCAAGCAGGTGTCGTCATTATGGGTAAGACAAATAACCCTGAGTGGAGTGCTGGAGGAAATACTCGAAATGCGGTGTATGGCGTCACTGCGAATCCCTTTGATTTATCTCGTTCTGCAGGTGGTTCATCGGGAGGCTCGGCCGTGGCTGTTGCCTGCGGCATGGCACCTTTGGCGACTGGTTCGGATACCGGCGGTAGCCTGCGAAGCCCAGCGGCATTCAATGGTGTTGTTGGCTTTCGTCCCTCGCCTGGCGTAGTTCCTGGATCGCAGCGTTCATTAGCACTGCTTCCTTTATCTACCAGCGGGCCAATGGCACGGACTGTAGCTGACACCGCACTCATGCTATCAGCCATGATTAGACCTGACCGAAGAGATCCATGGGTATCGGTAGTTGAGGAAAAAAGCCACCATAACCCTGACTCTTACACGCATTTACCCTCTTCTGATCTGAGTAGTGCTAGAGTTGCGGTTACCCATGATTTTGGTTTTGCGATAACAGAGTCGCTTATTGCTGAAACCTTCCTTGATAAATTACATCGGTTCGGTCATGTATTTGCTTCCTTAGAGCACACCCACCCGGATTGCCATGGTGCAGATAGGGCTTTTTCAGTTTTAAGAGGATTGTTGTTTTCCGGCCATCATCGTGAGTTGGTTAGAAACCATCCAAGTAAGGTGGGCCCGAATATCAAGGCCAATGTTAAAGAGGGGGCTTCATTCTCTGCGTTAGATGTCGTGGAGGCCATGAATTTGCAGACCCAAATATACCGGCGCTGGCAAACATTTTTCGAACGGCATGATTTTATTATTGCGCCGACTACGACTATTAGTCCACGAAACTGGCATGAGCTTTACCCCAGTGAGATAGACGGAAAACCGATGGAAAGCTATTACCATTGGCTTTCAATGGCTTATGCGTCGACGTTGGTTGGCCACCCATCTATTACGTTACCTGCCGGACGGGATCTAAATGGTCTTCCTTTTGGTTTGCAGATCATTGGCCGCCGTGGCGAAGACCTGGCTACGCTTGCTTTTGCTCAGGAACTAGAAGCCTTGTTCAATACTGTTCCAGAGCTCTCACGTCCTCAGGTCGATACTAAATCGCTTTGCAATGCCCAGCCACTGAGCTTCTCTGAAGGCTTCCTCGGCTTCGGTTAATTGATTTTCAATAAGTATCAGGAGATACGCTATGAACATGCCATTTTCTAAGTTTCGCGAAGTCAATGATCTGGTCATGCTTTCCGGAGAAGTTCCTTTAGATGAAGAAGGAAGAATTCCGGAGGGAATTGTTGCGCAAACTGATCTAGTAATGAAGCGCATTTCTTCAACACTGGCCCAGAGTGGTCTGGGGTTAAGTGAGATTGTATCAGTCACTGCCTATCTCACTGATAAAAGTGATTTTGAGCTTTTCAACAGTACTTATAAGAACTATTTTTCTGCGCCTCTGCCGGTTCGCACTACTATAGGTTGTGAGCTTTTTATCGATGCTAAGGTAGAGCTAACAGTGGTAGCCGCTCGTTCACTTTCAGCTTCACAAGCCTAAAGCTTAAAAGCCATGAATAATAAGTATTCGGGGGCTGATATCATTGCTCTAGGCTCTGTCTGAAAAGAGTTAACGCACGTCTTTGACCCGCTTGGCCTTACCCATCGAACGCATAACACTCTCTACCGGGCACACCTCGACCTGGGTGCTGATACCAATGTGCGTCTTGATGGAATGCTGGAGCTGTTTCGCGGCTTCTTCACAAGCCACAGGGTCGCGGGCGATGTCATGATGATTCGCCTCTACACGAACAAGCACCATGTCCATATTGCCTTGGCGGCTGACTTCGATCTCGTAGTGGGGAGAAAGCGACGCGATCTTGAGTAGTTGTTCTTCGATCTGGGTGGGGAACACATTCACCCCGCGAATGATCAGCATGTCGTCGCTGCGGCCAGTGATCTTGTCGATGCGTCGCATAGGGCGCGCGGTGCCCGGCAGCAGGCGGGTCAGGTCACGGGTGCGGTAGCGAATCACCGGTAGGCCTTCTTTGGTCAAGGTGGTGAACACCAACTCGCCGTATTCGCCATCTGGCAGGGCGTCACCACTGACTGGGTCGATGATCTCGGGGTAGAAATGATCTTCCCAGATGGTCGGGCCATCTTTGGTCTCCAGGCACTCCATGCCCACGCCGGGGCCCATCACTTCAGAGAGGCCATAAATATCGAGGGCGTCAATACCCAGGCGCTGCTCTAAGGCAGTGCGCATGCTATC
>TARA_R110000796_G_scaffold5063_2_pt1 | contig 10229 bp, 10 predicted proteins | sample TARA_R110000796 | Tara Oceans TARA_R110000796 (sample SAMEA4397815) | marine metagenome | biome: Polar Biome; feature: [SRF] surface water layer (ENVO:00010504); material: water (ENVO:00002006), including particulate matter (ENVO:01000060) such as... | depth 5 m | reverse complement strand
TTTTTTTTTTGGAAAGGGTATAACGTTATTTTCGTTATTGATTTCTTTCTTTTTGATTGATTGAATAAAGCTTCGAGCAACGCCAATGCTTAATCCGGTTAGTTCTTGAAGTTTTCTAGCAGCCTGTTCATTTGTTAGAAGACCTTTTTTATAGTCAACTAAGACATCAAGACTATGAGCTATGTATCCTTTATTTCCAGCCATTCTCTTGCTTTTTCTCCTAGTACTTGAGCACTTATGTTAATCTTTCCCCGAAGAGCTTCGACAATTTTTTCATCGATAGTTTTCTCGCAGATTAGATCAACATAAGTAACTGGGTTTAATTGACCAATTCTATGACACCGATCTTCTGATTGAGATCTTGTATCTAGGTTAAAGTCGTTTGTGTAGTATACGACTGTACTGGCCTCGGTCAATGTCAGGCCACGACCTGCTGTTGCAGGATTCCCTACGAAGAATCGAAGGTTCGAGTTCGGAGATTGGAACTCCCGAATTACCCTCTGTCTTTCGTCATCTGTTGTATCTCCGAAGAACGAAGCGGCTGCTCCTTCCCCGAATGTTTTGTTTAGCTGTTTGGTAATATTAATTATGTCGTACCGAAATCGGGACCAGATAATTATTTTCCCCGAAGTCTCTCCACATATATCAAGGAGTGCGTCCAATCGTTGTGTTGGAAACTCTATGAGTTCTCCCTCATCTGTTTTTAAGAACCCCGAAAGAATCTGTTGCAGCCGAAGCATTTGAGTTATGACAGCTGGTGCTGTTACCAGTTCGCCGTTATCAAACATAATCATGGCTTGCTTTTGGATTTTCTTATACATATCTGCCTGGTCCCCCGACATCTCTATACGTCGAGCGGTGAAGGTCTTTGCCGGTAGATCCAGGCAATCCTTTTTAAGAACCCGATAGCTAAACTCGTCTAACTTATTGGTTAGCTCGTCAATGTACCGAAATCCAATGACCTTTTGAAACGATATCTTACCCATCTTAATGCTGTTTAAAACAGCGTACCGAGCCTGAAAAGCATAGAAGGAAGAGAACCCCAACATCTTTTCTCCCAAGAACTCGCATTGAGAGTATAGATCCATAGGAGTGTTTGTAACTGGAGATCCCGTAAGGATTCTTTTGTACTTGAACAGCTTTGAGATCTTAATGAGAGTCTTGGTGCGTTTTGCTTTGTGGTTTTTAATTGTCGTTGATTCGTCCACGGCTATGAGTCCCTTGTCCCCGAACTTCTTTCCAAAGAACTCCCCGACATCCCGACCTTTAATTGAGGAGAACGCTTCGACGTTCATTACGAATATCTTCATTTTTCCCGTTGCTTTAATCATGCGATTGATTTCTTCTTTTCTCCCCGAAGACATAGGAGACTGCCAACTCGACATATACGTTGGTATTTCTTCCCAGAAATGAATCGGGATTTCCATCTCAACCCAATTGCGAAACACTCCCTTGGGAGCTATGATAATGGCAAAGTCTATTTGATTCTCAGTATAAAGTCGTGCAATATCATCCAACAACACCTTTGATTTGCCTGTACCCATTTCCATAAAAAACCCGAAGGCTGTCTTGCCTGTACAACGTTCTAAAGCAGTAATTTGATGCTTATATGGTTTAGTTCGAAATTTGTAGTTGACTTTCATCAGAGTTCTCCTTTATGTTAAATATACGGTAGTCATAAGATGCCGTCAACTTTAATTTTAACCTGAAGAGGATGTACTTGTCATGAAGACAGATATTTTTGATGAACAAATGTTTGTAGATCCCTCGACATTAAGCAGTGTCGATACGTCTACAACAAAGCAGCTTTCGGTTTTAGTTTCTCAAGTCAACAAGGTAAGTGAAGAGATTTCATCTACTGAGGAAAACTTGAAAAGACTGAAGGCAGAGAAGCAACGACTCGTCGTTGAAGTTATCCCTCAACTAATGGATGAAGGTTCTATCGTAGAGCTAAAGGTCAAAGATCCGATAACAGGAGAGCCTGTTGCAAAGATTGGACTGAGGCCGTTTGTTTCTGCATCGATACCAAAAGACGAAGAAGGCAGAGAGAAAGCGTTCGGGTGGTTAAGAGACAATGATCTTGGTCACATAATTAAGAACGACCTTACTTTGTCATTTGGTTTGGGAGAAGACAATGTTGCAGGAACGGTGAAAGCTGATCTGGAAAACAAAGGTTTCGTGCCTGAACAGAAGACGAACGTAAATCCGCAGACACTAAAGAAAGAGTTAAGATTGCATGTTGAAGCCGGAAAGGACATTCAGTCCATACCGTTCAACGCATATGTAGCTCGGACCGCAGTTATCACATCAATTTAGAGAAGGACAATGAATATGGCGAATGATTTAGAAAAGGGTAAGTCAAACTTACCAGCAGAACTTATGGACGATATTTTTGCAACAGCAGGTCAGGGGGTTGATTACGAAACCTCTGAATTGCAAATTCCATTTGTTCGAGTAATACAAGCGTTATCTCCACAGATAAAAAAGAATGACCCAATGTATATCAAAGGGGCAGAACAAGGAGATGCGTTTAACACTGTTACAGGTGAGTACTGGAAATCAGATGACGGGTTCGAAGTTGTGCCGTGTCTTCAACAAACCAAGTACTTGGAGTTCATACCAAGAGATCAAGGAGGTGGGGGTTTTATAGGAGAACTCTCCGCAGATAGTCCAGAGATCGCAAAGGCTGTAAGGACAGGGGGCAAAGAAATTCTTCTGAATGGAAACGAGTTGGTCAAGTCCGACCAGCATTATTGTTTGCTTTTGGGGAAGGACGGTATGTTTCAGCCTGTAATCATCGATATGAAATCGACACAGTTAAAAGTGTCTCGTCGATGGAAGACCCAGATTGCTATGCAGAAGATTAAAGCTCCCGATGGGACGTTGAAAACTCCTGCACTTTTTGCAACCGTATGGAAGTTTCATACGTTGGAAGAAAGCAATGACATGGGAAGTTGGTACAACTGGTCAATTGAAAAGGTCAAGACTGTCGATGACAAGATTCTTTTTCTTGAGGCTATGAGTTTCCGTAAATCAATTGAAAAGGGCGAAGCCAAAGCAGTTGCTGAAGCAGACACCGAAGCATCAAAGGATGATGCACCCTTTTAATTAACCAGGGGGAGTTTAACGCTCCCCCTTTTTATGGAGAAGTATATGTCTGTGATAGACCGTTTTATGACGGCATTTAAAGGTTCAGACCTTGCCCACGGACAAACAATGATTGGTAATAAGAGGCGAAGCGGAAAGACAGATGCAAAGAGTTTCATTGTTAAGCAACCACTAACACGAGACTTGATTGAGGGTCATTTAAAGGGGAACAAAGGTGTTGGGGCTATTCCGATTAACGACAGGAATATGTGCAACTTTGGTGTCTTAGACATCGATACATACCCGATAGAACACTTAGATATTCTCAAGAAATGTAGGAAGCTGAAGTTACCATTAATTGTTTGTAGATCAAAATCAGGAGGGGCTCATTTGTTTTTGTTTATGAAGACAGAAACAACTGCGTCAGAACTTCGAGATTATCTGGGCGAGATGTCTGCGGCTTTAGGATATGCTGGATGCGAAATTTTCCCGAAGCAAGACCAGATTCTTGCGGACCGTGGAGACGTTGGTAATTTTATTAACCTTCCATACTTTGATGCAGAGAACACTGTTCGATATGCCATCAAGGATAATGGTGATGATATGACTCTGGAAGAGTTTTTGGATGAGGTGGACAAGAAACGAGCCACGCTGTCCTCTCTGGAGAAGATAGACTTTGGGACGCAAAGGGAACAGTACTCCGATGCTCCTCCTTGTTTGCAGATGTTTTTGTCGATGGGAATCCCCGAAGGCACGAGGAACAAGGTCATGTTTAATTGTGGTATTTATTTAAAACGCAAGTTCCCCGACTCTTGGAAGGAAAAGATGGAAGAAATGAACCAAAAACACTGTATTCCGGCCTTACCAGCTTCTGAGGTTGTGACACTGCAAAATCAATTAGATAAGAAGGAATACTTCTACACATGCAAAGACGAACCTATGGCAAGTCATTGCAACAAATCGTTGTGCAAGACAAGAGCGTTCGGGGTTGGTGCGTCGGAAACGGCTCCTCAAGTTGGGGGCATGACTATTTTACTTTCTGAACCTCGACTGTACTTTCTTGATGTTGACGGAAAACGATTGGAGATCACAACAGAACAGTTGCAAATGCCCATTCAATTCCAGAGGGCTTGCATGGAACAGATTAACTTCATGCCCCAATTGGTTAAGCCGAGTGAATGGCAACAGTTGGTAAACAGTCTTTATGATAACGCAACGAAGATAGCTGTTTCAGAAGAACTTACGAGTGTCGGACAATTTAAGGAACTTCTTGAGACCTTCTGTATGAGTCGGATTAGAGCCAAGTTCCCCGAAGAGTTAGCCGTGGGAAAGCCGTGGACCGAGGACAGTACAACATATTTTACAATGAAGGGGTTACAGGAATTCTTGAGGCAGAGAGGGTTTACTTTATACAACAGGCCGCAGATCCAAGAACGTTTAAAAGAATTGAACAACAATCAAACGTGTCATGGTCAGTATAAGGTGAAGACGGAAGACGGGAAGTGGACAAACATAAGGGTTTGGTGGATTCCTAAATTTGAAACTAGTGAGGTAGAAATACCTTCAAACGAAAAGGAGTTTGATGATGTCCCATTCTGATTCATGGAAGGACAGAAATTATATGAAGGTTGGAGAGATAACGAAAATGTTAAACGTTTCTCGACAGACCATTTATGTCTGGGTAGAGGAGAAGAACTTTCCGAAACCTTTTGTTTTTGGCGATGCAAAGAAGAATACAACTGTTCGTTGGTTAGAAGCCGAGGTTAAAGAGTGGTTAGACAATCTTCCGAGGGGAAAGGACAGCTAGGAAATGAATAATCTTTCTACGCCACTTGAAAAGCCAACTCTAAGAATACTTAGTCTTGGTGCAGGAGTTCAATCTACAGTTTTAGCTCTCATGGCTGCTAAAGGTGAGATCGGTCCAATGCCCGATTGTGCTATTTTTGCAGACACAATGTATGAGCCTATTGGAGTTTACGAACATTTAAATTGGCTTGAAAAGGAGCTTCCATTTCCCGTCTACAGAGTTTCTATCGGTGACATAAAACAAGACTCTTTAAATGGAGTAAACAAATCTGGAACAAAGTTTGTTGCCATGCCTCTTTTTACTAAGGCAGGTGGAATGGGCATGAGACAGTGTACCAATGATTATAAGATCCAACCTCTTAGGAAAAAAACACGAGAGTTGCTTGGTCTTAAATACAGGGAAAAGTCTAAAGGTTTGGTCGCAGAAACATGGATAGGAATATCTTGGGACGAGATGCAAAGAATGAAAGAGAGTCGAGATCAGTTTATACACAATAGATTTCCACTTATTGAATTAGAGATGCGTAGATATCAGTGCTTATCTTGGTTTGAGAAACACTACCCCGGTAGAGTGTTAGCAAAGAGTGCCTGTATTGCTTGCCCATTTCACAACAATGATTTGTGGAGAGACATGAAGGTAAACGATCCAGTGTCTTTTGAAGATGCTGTTGATTTCGACAAGAAGATTAGAAACCTGCCGTCATATAAAGAAGAACAGTATGTTCATCGTTCCTGCAAGCCGCTTGATGAGGTGGACTTTGATAATGCAGAGGACAAGGGACAACTTTCCTTTCTTGATGAATGTGACGGAATGTGTGGAGTTTAACATGACAGAAAAACTTATACTTGGTCCCCCTGGATGCGGTAAGACCTATACACTTATAAACATCGTAAAGAAAGAATTGCAAAGCGGAACGGCTCCAGAACGAATAGGGTTTGTGTCCTTCTCCAAGAAAGCTATCGAAGAAGCCAAAGCTCGAACAACGGCGGAACTTGGATTGATCGACAGAGATGTACCTTGGTTTCGAACGTTGCATTCGACAGGGTTTCAATGGATGGGAATGAAGGCAGAGGAAGTTGTTTCCCGTTACGATTTTAGAAAGATCGGACTCATGTTGGGAATGGCTTTTAACAACAACACAGCGGCAAGTCTTGCTGACGGTATTCTACCTGCTTCCGTGCAAGAGGGAAATAAGTACCTGGAGATGATTGGTCGAGCCACACTTCGAATGATTTCACTTGAGGAGCAATACAACGATGCAGGTAATTACGACCTGAGTTGGCCTATGCTTAAAAAGGTTGATGAGATCTACACCTTGTACAAAGTTGATAATAACAAATACGATTATACGGATATGATTCGATTGTTCGTGGAGCAAGGTACAGCCCCCACGCTTGATGTTTTAATTGTAGATGAGGCACAGGATCTTACACCGTTGCAATGGAAGCAAGTTGAAGTCCTGAAGCAATCCGCAGATCGCGTCTGGTATGCTGGAGATGACGATCAAGCCATTCATCGATGGATGGGTGTTCGGGTTGAGCAGTTTATGGAAGCCTGTGACGAGGTTGAAATACTAAAGCAAAGTCATAGAGTTCCCTCATCGATACACCTGCTTGCGAACAGAATTGTAAACAGAATAGAGACAAGGTTCGAGAAGCAATGGTCTCCAACCGAGCGAGAGGGCAACATTGATTTTTACTCCTCATGGTATGATGTAAATATTGACCACGGTTCGTGGACAATCATGGCAAGAACAAATAAAATTATCAGCACGGTTGCAGAGGATTTAAGGGAAAGCGGATACTTCTTTGAACGGTACGGAGTGCCAAGCATAAGTCCCGATTACATGAAGGGCATTGATACTTGGAATACATTGGTCGATGGGGTTTCGATCTCGCTCAGTGATGCTCATGCCTTATACCGGATTGTTCCAAAGCAGGGAGAGAACGCTGTCATTAAGCGTGGTTCAGCAAAGACGTTGGAGTATGTCGATCCCGACTCTATGTTAAGCTACGAGGACTTGGTGGAGCATCACGGTCTTATTGCTCCAAAGAGCAGACACGCAAACAGTATTGTAAACATGTCTCTTGATGATCAGAGATACATGTTAGCATTAATTAAACGAGGGGAGGATATAAGCAAACCTAGAATAAAGCTTTCAACCATTCATGCAATGAAGGGGGGAGAAGATGACAATATCATGTTGTTTACAGAGTCAGCTTATCCTTGCGTGAATAGTAAGTTCCCTGACGACGAGCACAGGATTTTCTATACAGGCATAACAAGAACCAAAGAAAATCTGCATATAATAGAAACAGGCGCAAAGTACAGGTATGAAATATGATTTATGAATTAAATTACGAATGTTCTTGTGGACACACATGGAAAACATTTTGGGACAAATGCTCTAAAGATGAGTGCAGAAAGTGTGGTCAATACGTTAATCCAAAGGAGCATGTGAATTGAAACGAGAAGAAATACTCAGGGTAGCTGAGAATTTAGTAAATGGTAAGAGAGCCAAGGACTACGGAGATGCGTACACAAACCACGACCGTATTGCTAAGATGTGGACGGTACTGTTGGGGCATGACGTTTCCGTTGAGCAGGTCTACATGTGTATGATTGCAACGAAGCTCTCCCGATTAATAGAAACACCAACGCACGAGGACAGTGCTGTAGACATCTGTGGATATGGTGCTCTGCTTGGGGAGGCATGTGATGGTAAAGGGTAACAGTATGATAGATTTCTGGGAGCGTGAGGAGCTTAATCTTATTGAGGTTGATTGGACAGCCCCTGACGAATTTCCTGATTTAACAAAATGTAAGTATATGGCGATTGATTTGGAAACCTGCGATCCAAACCTTACGACCTTGGGGCCAGGGTGGACACGCAACGACGGCTTTATCGTCGGTATAGCCATTGCCGCAGGGGATTTTGAGGGATACTACCCGATTAAGCATGAGGGGGGTGGAAACCTCACACAGCGTCGTGTGATGGAATGGTTAAAGGTTCAATTGGCAACGCCTCACATTCCTAAAATCATGCACAACGCTACTTACGATGCAGGGTGGTTACGGTGGGCAGGGGTTCGGGTTGAAGGTAGAATTATAGACACAATGATTGCTGCTCCTTTGATTGATGAAAACCGATTTAGCTACAGCCTAAACAACCTGGGGCGAGATTATATTGGTGTGGGCAAGAGTGAAGCAAGCTTACGAGCGGCGGCCAAAAGCTTTGGTCTGGATCCAAAGAAGGACATGTGGCGACTACCAGCAAAGTATGTAGGAGCTTACGCAGAACAAGATGCCCGAATGACCTTGAAGCTGTGGAACAGGTTTGAACCTGAACTTGCCTCTCAAGATCTAAAGACAATCTTTGATCTGGAAACAAGTCTCATACCATTAATGATCGATATGCGAGAGCGTGGGGTCAAGGTTGATGTTGACGGTGCAGAACGGGCTAAGAAGAAACTCATGGGTATGAAAACGGAAATAAACGCTGACATCAAGAGAGACTTAGGGTTTAACGTTGAACCGTGGGTGGCAACAAGTGTGGCGAAAGCTTTTGATCACTACAGCATTCCTTATAAGAAAACGGAGACCTCCAATAAACCATCGTTTACCAAAGCGTATCTGCAAGGATGCCCTCATCCAATTGCCGCTAAGATCCTGAGACTTCGGGAACTGGACAAAGCACACAATACATTTATCGATAGTATCTTACGTCACGAGCACAAAGGACGAATACACTGTGAATTCCATCAGTTGCGTTCTGACGACGGTGGAACGGTAACAGGTCGGTTCTCGTCCTCTAACCCCAACTTACAGCAGATCCCTGCCAGAGAGCCTGAGATTAAGTCTCTTATCCGTGGTTTGTTTGTTCCTGAAGAAGGACACAAGTGGGGATCCTTTGACTATTCGAGCCAAGAACCAAGGCTCTTGGTGCATTATTGTGCGTCTCTAACGGAATCGGAAAAGCATGCACAGATTGAGTCTGTCGTTGAGGAATACCATAAGGGGGATGCTGACTTTCATCAAATGGTTGCTGACATGGCAGGGATTAGCCGGAAGCAAGCCAAGACAGTGAACCTTGGTATTATGTACGGTATGGGTCGGGCAAAGCTTGCTGCGACCTTGGATATTACAGTGGAAGAAGCAAAGAACCTTCTTGAAACGTATCATGAGAAAGTTCCGTTTGTTAAAGGTCTTGCTGACAGAGTTTCAACCAAAGCTCAGAAGGACGGCAAAATACGAACGATCTTAGGTCGCAAGTGTCGGTTTGATATGTGGGAACCTCGAAGCTTTGAGTACCACAAACCCAAGAAGCTTAAAGACGCACAAGCGGAGTACGGTCCTCAGAGAATACGAAGAGCGTTTACTTACAAGGCACTCAACAAACTTATTCAAGGCAGTGCAGCGGATCAAACCAAGAAGGCGATGGCCGATTGCTATGCCGAGGGATTGGTTCCGTTGATGACTGTTCACGATGAACTTTGCTTTAGTGTTGAGAGTGAACAGCAAGCAAGCAAGATTACAGAAATCATGGAAACAGGTCTACCACTTAAAGTACCGAGTAAAGTGGATCAGGAACTTGGAAACAATTGGGGCGAGGTTGGTTGAAATTACAACTTATCCCCATGCACTTTAAAGAAGCAAATGATTTTGTTAAGAACTTTCATAGACACAGCAAACCTGTCGTTGGAGCAAAGTTTTCGATAGGATGCAGTTACAACAACAAACTTATAGGAGTTTGCATTGTTGGTCGTCCCATAGCTATTAAAAAGGACGATGGGTTTACAGCAGAAATAACACGATGTTGTGTATTAGATAAGACACCTAAAGGAACATGTTCTTTTCTTTATGCGGCAGCTTGGAGAGCTTGGAGAGCTATGGGTGGAACAAGAATAATTACATACACACTACAAAGCGAAAGCGGTTCAAGTCTTCGAGGAGCAGGTTGGAAAGTTCTTCACGAAGTTGAAGTTAGAAAAGAAGGCACAGGTTGGACGAACAGACCAGGAAGAGAATGGCAACCCGTTACGGGACAACAAAAATTCTGTTGGGGTGTAGGAACCTAACCTTCAAGAAGCTCCAAGGCCGAGTCCTTTGTTTCCTTATTACGCCGAGTCCATCCTTTGCCAAAGGAATCAAAGGTCTTGAGTCCCTCGTAAAAGCCTTGGCGTTTATCGTGCATTTTCTCAATGAGTTCTCTGGGTTCGTGCTCTTCAAGAAGTTTCAAGGTCATAGGACCGATGCCCCCGTCTTGAGTGGCTCCGATAATTCCTTGCAAGGCTTTGGCACTGCGTCCTACACCGGAGTTTACAGCCCAATCGAA
>TARA_R110000796_G_scaffold217077_2_pt1 | contig 10229 bp, 10 predicted proteins | sample TARA_R110000796 | Tara Oceans TARA_R110000796 (sample SAMEA4397815) | marine metagenome | biome: Polar Biome; feature: [SRF] surface water layer (ENVO:00010504); material: water (ENVO:00002006), including particulate matter (ENVO:01000060) such as... | depth 5 m | reverse complement strand
GAACAAGATCGATCCCGAAGCGTGGCTGACTTGGGTTCTCGCCCGTGTCGCTGACCACAAAATGACCCGCCTCCACGAACTCATGCCTTGTTGGGGTGGACGGCTCCCAACGGCATCGCAATGTGCCATGGTGAGTTCGTTGTAGTTCTTAATCAAAGGAGACCGTCCGTGGAACAGATTATCCGAATTGGCATGGATACGTCAAAAAGCGTTTTCCAGCTGCATGGCGTGAACGCAGCCGAACAACCAATCCTGCGCAAGAAGCTCTCGCGGAGTGCGATGGTGAAGTTCTTCGAGAAAGCAGTGCCTACCACGATTGCGATTGAAGCTTGTGGAGGTTCGCATCATTGGGCGCGACTGTTGGGCTCCCAGGGGCATGAGGTGAAATTGATCGCGCCTCAACTGGCGAAGCCGTATGTGAAGCGCGGCAAGAACGACGCGGCGGACGCGGAGGCTCTGTGTGAGGCGATGAGCCGCCCGACCATGCGCTTTGTGCCTGTGAAAACCGCCGATCAGCAGGCTGCTCTGATGCTGGTCGGCCTACGGGAGAGATTAATCCGCAATCGGACGCAGCTTGCCAATGCCATTCGCGGTTTCGCCATGGAGTTTGGCATCGTCGCGGCCACTGGCATGTGTCGGATAGAACCGTTGTTGGAGCGAATAGCGGCTGATCAATCTCTCCCGGAACTGGCACGCGAGCTATTTGCCATGCATGGCGTTGAGTATCGAAACTTGCTCGCCGAAACGAAGGCTGTAGAGGAAAAATTGGTTGCATTGCATCGCTCCGACGAATGCAGCAGGCGCCTTGCGGAGATTCCTGGTGTCGGGCCAGTCGGCGCATCACTCCTGATGATGAAGACCCCAGACCCCCGGTTGTTCAAGTCTGGTCGAGATTTTGCTGCCTGGATAGGGCTGACACCTAAAGACCATTCGACCGCAGGGAAGGCCAGGCCTGGGGCGATCACCCGTGCCGGAGACGAAATGCTGAGGAGCGTGTTGGTGGTTGGCGCGACTGCTCTTCTTCAACATGTCAGAGCGGGGCGCAGCAGACATGCATCCCGATGGCTCACCGAGTTGCTACAGAGGAAAAAGCCGAAGTTGGTTGCGGTGGCGCTTGCCAATAAGATCGCCCGTATTGCCTGGAAGCTCATGGTGAGCGGTGAATCATATCGGTGGATGGAGGAGCAGCCGCAGGCTATATAGAATATTGGCCGTTACACCAAGCGCTACAGAATAGTTGCCGTGATGAGCCGATCAAGTGAACTTGCAAGAGAAAAGCAGATGGTGCGATCGATCGATCCAAGACGCGTGACACTCCGTCAGTTCCAGTGGCCTTTCAAGGCCGTTGCCGTGTTAGGAACACGCGTCGCGGAAACCATCTTGGCCAGTGGTTATATGCGACCACACACAAAGGCCGCACATATGGAAGCAAGAGATCCGATCAAAAATATCTGTAAAAATCACTTGCAAGTGGGAGCCGTCCACATATGGAACTGGAAGGCCCTACCCCCTGAAGCAAACAGCCAGGCCGCATAAACAGCGGTGCCAATGGCTTGGTTACGATCAAAAGCCCCTCAGCCTATCTGCGTGACTTAAGAAAGAAAGCCGAACTTGGCGTTTTATCCAGCACAGGAATGATCCAGACGTTGGAAAAAGCATCCTAAACCGGCCCTGCTGAAATCTGCAAAGGGAATAATGAGATGCTCAGGTGCTAACGTTCACAAGCGCAAAGCACCCGCACTTCGTGGCAAGATGCCTTTGACGTCAAAAACCACAGCCTTGTCCTTTGCATAGCTCTCGATGATATCCTCACCCAGAAACGCTTCATGCGCCACGGCGACGATGACGGAATCGTACCCTTTCGTTTCCGGCGTCTCCGTCATCTCCAACCCGTATTCCCGCTGCGCTTCGGCGCTATCCACCCAAGGATCATACATATCGACGTCAACCCCATAGGTTGCCAGTTCATGAATAATGTCGATCACCCGAGTGTTGCGCAGGTCCGGGCAATTCTCCTTGAACGTCAGACCCATGACAAGCGTACGTGCCCCTTTCACCGGAATATCGCGTGAAATCATCTCGCGTACCGTGCGGCCGACCACATAGCAGCCCATCCCGTCGTTGATCCGGCGACCAGCAAGGACGACTTCAGGATGGTAGCCCACAGATTGAGCCTTTTGCGTCAGATAGTAAGGATCAACGCCAATGCAGTGACCACCCACCAGACCGGGCCGAAACGGCAGGAAATTCCACTTGGTCCCCGCCGCGTCGAGCACGTCTTGAGTGTCGATACCAAGCTTGTTGAAGATCAGCGCCAGTTCATTCACCAAAGCAATGTTAACGTCCCGCTGCGTATTCTCGATCACCTTCGCGGCTTCGGCCACACGGATCGAAGGGGCCTTGTGCGTCCCTGCCGTGATGATCGAAGCATAAAGCGCATCGACCTTATCCGCTATCTCAGGCGTCGACCCTGAAGTGACCTTGACGATGTTCGGCAGCCGATGGGTCTTGTCCGCGGGGTTGATCCGTTCGGGCGAATAGCCCGCAAAAAAGTCCTGATTGAACACCAGCCCCGAAACCCTCTCAAGGACCGGCACGCAATCTTCTTCGGTCGCCCCCGGATAGACGGTGGATTCGTAGATCACAATATCACCGCGTTTCAGAACTTTACCAATTATCTCAGACGCTTTGAGCAAGGGGGTTAGATCAGGGCGCTTGTGCTCGTCGATCGGCGTGGGCACCGTCAAGATGAAGATGCTGCAATCGGCCAAATCAGTCAGATCATCAGTAAAAGTCAGGTACTTGGCCTGCCCCAGCTCTACCGCATCGACCTCGAGCGTGTTGTCCTCGCCTGCGCGAAGCTCGGCAATACGCGCGGCGTTGATGTCAAAGCCCACGACCTTGCGCTGTTTGCCAAATTCCACGGCCAGCGGCAGGCCAACATAGCCCAAGCCGATCACGGCGATGGGGGCATCATTACAGGTCGGCATCTCTAATCCCTCTTTCTAGATCTACTTGTCGTAATAGTCGCGGAACCAAGCGACAAACTCCCGAATACCGTCCTTGATATCCGTCTTGGGTTTATAGCCCGTCAGGGTCTGCAAAAGATCAGCGTTGGCCCAGGTCGCAGGTACATCGCCCATCTGCATCGGCATGTAGTTGCGGACTGCCTTTAGACAAAGCTCTTCTTCAATCGCATCCACAAAATCAAGCAAGCGCACCTTGCCGGAGTTCCCAATGTTAACGATTCTGTAAGGGGCTACTGGCGACAGGCTGTCGCCTTCAGGTATCGCTTGGTTATCGGGCCTGACAGGCGGCGTGTCGATTAACAGCCGGATGCCACACACCAGGTCAGTCACATAGGTAAAGTCGCGATACATGTCGCCATGGTTATAAATATCGATTGACCGCCCATCGAGGATTGCATCAACGAATTTGAAGAGCGCCAGATCAGGCCGCCCGTAGGGTCCATAGACTGTAAAGAACCGGAACATCGTCGTCGGCAGATCCCACAGATGCGCATAGGAATGCGCCATACTCTCGTTCGCCTTCTTCGTCGCGGCGTAGAAGGTGAGGGCGGTGTCAGCCTTCTCGGTCTCAATGAACGGCATTTCTTCATTCGCACCGTAAACCGAGGATGTCGAGGCCATCAGCAGATGCTCAACTTTCAACCGCCGGGCAGCCTCCATCACATTGAAGGTACCGACGATGTTGCTGTCGAGATAAGCTCGGGGGTTCTCAAGCGAATAGCGAACGCCCGCTTGTCCCGCCAGGTGAACGATGACGTCTGGAGCAAAGTCATCGGTGACTTGGGTGATCAAGTCATCGTTCTCGAGCATTCCTTCTGTCATCGAGAAATGGGGATTTTGCAGCAGCATCTGATGTCGACGTTGTTTCAGGGTGACGTCATAGTAATCGGTCATCCCGTCAAAGCCATGGACGCGAAACCCTTCCGCAAGCAGAAGCTGCGCGAGGTGGAAACCGATGAAACCAGCGGTGCCGGTAATGAAGACTTTTCTCATGGGAGGAGTTCCTGACTTGGGACTTAGGGTGTTGGAGTAGCTTAGAACGGGCTGCGACGGAAGGGGCTATGGTTTAATCGTGAAAGTTCACAGCTGCGAACTTTCACGATTCTCGATGGGCTTTGCACGTAGGGGCGTCGTGTCTGCGTTTGGGGCAGGGGAGCTGGGTTGACACGCCTTCGCGATAGAGAACGTAGGCATGAAGGGGATCAGTGTTTAGATTGTTCAGTTGATGCAGATTGCTGCGCGCGTCTGAGCTCGGCCACTCGATGCGAGCGCCTTATTTGAGAAGCGTTCACCCTAACCATTCCCCGCCAACAAGCTTTGAAGCTGATCGCGCGCACCTTCGATTACCCCTGACCCAATCTTGGGTGTCGGTGAGCGGTGAAACAGGCCGACCATCGACGACGACGACGTAATGCAGATGCAGGCCGGTTGAAGGTATCAAGACCTGCCTTGGAAAGGAGGGTGTCCAGACTTTCACCATCCCCGACAACGCGGGACCATGTCACGAGGGTTTCGTTCCATGGCGCGGTTTCTTCGGCCCACTCAGCGTCTGATGAGTTTTTAAAATGGGCTGGTTCGCTGTGGTCCGTCACTGTTTCAACTGGGGCAGCGCTTTCCTGCACACCGGTGGAGGGAGCATCAGCCGGTGATGTCTGCCGCATTTCGCGACGGGTTCAAAGGTAATTTCTAGGTTGGAGATCAAGATGCAGATTGAGCCGAAGCCTTTGGCGGGTTCGTTGTCGGCGCTTGTAAAACTGATGCCGCCCTGAGGGTAGCTGGGTGGTTGACCAAGGCCTGACCAGGCTGGATGCGAAGCGCCGCATAGAAGGGTAGCTTCATCGTCGTGGAGAGTGTCCGATCTTCTGAGTATGAGTAGTATGGCCCATGCTTCACTAACGAAGTAGTGAACTACCCCCCGAAATTCGGACACTGACGTAAGCTGCTATTTGTTGTCTGCCGATCCTCAACAGGAAGGAAATCAGATATGTCGAAACGGAAGCAACATCATCCAGAGTTTTAAGGCTAAGGTCGCACTGGAAGCGCTGACAGTCGAAGAGTTAGTCAATCGGTTTGGCGAGCACCTAACGATGATCCATCAGCGGAAGCGCGCGTTACTTGAAGGCGCATCGGGCGTATTTGAGCGTGGCGGACGGAAGGCACCGGAAATCTACGGGGAGCAGGTCAAAGACCTTCACGCCAAGATTGGAGAGTTGGCCGTCGCCAACATTTTTTGGCCAGAAAGCTCAAAGCTTGGACCGGCAAGTGAGGCGCAAGATGATTGAGCCGAACCTAAAAGGTTCGTCAGTCGGCAAGCAATGTTCGTCGCTGTCGATCTCGCGATCCTCGTGCTACTATGAGCCGAACGGGAAAGTCAGATGAACCTCGATCTGATGCGCCTGATCGATAAGCAGTTCCTGGAAACACCGTTTTACGGCGTGCGTCAGATGAAACGGTACCTGCGCAATGACAACCACCTCGTCAATGAGAAGCGCATCAGAAGCCAAAACCGGCGTCAGAAAGTGGATTGCGCTCTACAACCACAAGCGCCCTCATTCCGCCCTGTGCCAGCGCTGAAACTCGAAACTGGCGTATCTGTCGACGTTACAAAATCATAAGCCCTTGTTACCCAAAAAATATCAAAATTGTCAGCTGACAATTCCCCTATTTGTCAGTGCCATAAGCATAGGTTTCAGTGAAAATACCCCATCTCTCGCCATTTGTGTCAGCCGACGAAGGTATGCACCTGGGCTTCGGATGGCGTTCGCTTTCTCGAGCATACATAGGACGGTGATTGCGGCAGCCTCTCTGCCCATGATGCGCTTGGCGTCGATCATGACGGGTTGGTCGATCCCTAGCATAGGCGCGATCTTATCAGAGATACTTTCGACATCGGACCAGTTGCGCAGGGGTTCTGAAAAAAAGGACTGATGTTCTTTGCAAGTGCTAAGAACCTGACCGAGAGAGACGCTTTGGTCTTTCTTAGCTTCGTTGCTTTCCGCTAGATGAGCCCTTCTGGGAGCACAGGCCCCCTGCCCTTCAGAGTCAAAATTGATTATATCTGAATCCTGTATGTGCCGCTCATTTTGGGCGTAAGCGGTGCTCACTTCTTCTGTCTTTGAAGCTTCCTCAAGACCCGTTCTCAACAGGTTCTTTAGAGCCGCTGCCATCTCACGCAGCTCTGTTTTCTCGGCTTTGCGCCGAAGCAGCTTCGCAACCTCGGCAAGTTGCTCTTCGTGACCAGTTTCCTGCATGAGCGTTGCACGCAGCATCAGAACCTCGTCACGCAAAGCGAGCAGCTCTTCCTGCCGCGCCTGTGCTTCTGTGGCGGCAAGACTGATCGCATCAGCCTGACGTACCATCGGCGACAGATCGAAACCGAACGCTGCCGTGATCTCCCCCCCGCGGCTATGAGCAAAGCGTTTGCGGTTGGGGCTGTCGTGACGGCTGACAATTCCCGCGCGCAGCAGCTGTGCCAGATGACGACGGAGAGTGCTTTCGGGCATCCCATGCAACCGATCAGACAGCCGCTTGTTCGAGGCAAAGACAATCCCCGCAGGGCCCGAAGGAATGTGGCGAGTGGGCAGGAAGGTCAGCAACGCCTGCAACACCGTGAGTGTTCGGTGCGATAGCTCATAGGTCTCCGCCGCCTGGGTGAGCTGATCGAGCAGCTGCCATTTATCCGGCCCGCAGGGGTTCGCTGCGCGGTCGTCTACTGGCCGCCCGACGAGAGTTCGGAACGCTTTTCCCATCAAATTTTCACGAAAGACAATAAAATCCCCGCTCCACCCGAGGGGGCGGAGTTGACAGAGGTAAATCTTTAGGGCTATCTCGAAGGTGCAAAGTTTGAGAATGGCCTTCCGGGATTTATCCTGGGGGGCTTTTTTTATGGTCCGATTGTGCCTCCTGTTGTTACTTCCTCAATGTCTCACGCCTTGGACTGTCGCCAGCGGTCGTGAATCTCTCTCATCAGCTCTTCGGCGTGGGTGTCGAGCCATTTGTCGAACCCTCCGGCCGTCCGAGCGGATATGTTCAGGGTGACCCCGCGCGGTGTGCGCCGCACTTCAGCCAAGGCTTTGCCGTCCTGGTTGCGCAGTGTGCGTGCCTCGATGGCTGCCGGGGCAGGGGCCTTGGGGGTTGTTTTATTGTTCGCGGCCTTGAAAATTCTCTCGAAGCGCTCGTCCGAGGTCAGGTCGCTGAAGGTATCGACGGTGGTGGCCTCTTCCGCGCGGGATTTGGTCTCTGGGACTTGCACAAGCTTTGCCAGTGTCAGCCAGCGATCCCGCCCAATGCTGGGGGCAGAGCCGATCTTGCGCAGGAACGTCAGATCAAAGGCGTTCCCGACCTTAAGCATCCGGCTGACCATGGGCAGGTCGATTGTCAGCGCATCTGCAATTGTCTGCCGGTCATGCCCGCTTGCGTCCAGCTGGGCCGCAAAGCTTGCCTTTTCTACAAAGGACAGATCCTGCCGTGCGGTGTTTTCCTGACCTTGGGCCATCACCAGCGCATGATCATCCAGATGGCGGACCATCGCTTTGATCGGCACGCCAATCGCTTTCAGCGCTTTCAGCCGGCGCCGGCCATAAACAATTTCGAACCGTCCGGATTGCGACGGGTGAGGGCGGACAAGCACCGGCACCTGTTGGCCGTAGGTCCGTAAGCTCTCTTCCAGTTTACGTTGCGATTCATCATCAACGCCCAAGCGGTCCTCGACGCCCGCCATATCGATCAGGCTCGCATCCAGATCCTGAACCGCGTTTTCTTGGAGCCGCGTCAGCGAGGATTGCAACGCCCCAACCGCACCGCGAGGCGCGGTCGATGGTTTCGGTGTCGGCCGTTCCTGCGGCGGGGCGGGGGCCTTTGTCTCGGATGAAAGAATACCTTTACGTGCCATTAACGCCCCCATGCTTTCTGAATCATGGATTCAATTTCATCGTTCACCAGATTTAGTGAATCGAGCGCACGGTCATAGGTGTTGCGGTGGAACTGCGCCCGATCGACCTCGTAAATCGTCTGATGGGTCAGACCCGCATCGGAAATCGCGGTGGATTTCAGCATGGGCGCGACCATGACCTCGTCGTCGAAAAGCTGCCGCAAGAAAGCGAGCACCTGCTGTTGCGGGCCATCATTCGGTTCATAGCGGTTAATGAGGAAGCGCATGAAATCAAACTCCATGCTCGCGCCAGCATTGGATACGACATCAAGAAGATCCGCGCTCATCTGCAAAAACTGCGACATCGAGGCGACGTCGAGCATGTTCGGCACGACAGTGATCAACACCCCTGTCGACGCGCAAAGTGCGGCCATCGTCAGGTAGCCGAGCTGCGGCGGACAATCGAAGATCACCACATCGTAGTTCTGTTCGACATCGCGAAGCGCCGTTGCCAGCCGTGCAAAGAACGGCGGCTGCGCATGGTTGATCAACGCTTGGGGTGTCTCATGCTCGAATTCTTGCAACATTAGCCCACCGGGGGCGAGGTCGATCCCGGTGAAATAGGTCTTCTGAATAACGTCTTCCAACGCGACCGGATCATCATACCGGATCGCGTCGTAGATCGTGCCAGAGTTCAGAAAATCATACTCGGGACGATAGCCAAACAGGGTGGTTAGAGACGCTTGCGGGTCGATATCGACGCACAGAACGCGGTAGCCTTTCAGGGCCAAACGCTGCGCAGAATGGACCGCGCTCGTCGTTTTGCCGCTGCCACCCTTAAAATTTAGGAAAGACAAAACCTGAAGTTTATCTCCGTCACGGCGCCCGCGCTGATAGGCGCCGCGGGTCTTGGCGTTGGCTTCAAGAATACGCCGCAGCTCGAGTAAATCATCGGCAGAATAGTGTCTACGGCCCCCGGGTGAGGTGTGGACTTCGGGTGCCTTATCGTCAAAATGCAGCTTGCGCAGGAAGCTTGTCGAGATGCCCAAAAGCTCCGCCGCTTCGCCTGCGGAAAACAAGCGCAGCTCCTTGCGCGCATCGGGCGCAAAGATCTTATGCATGTGCCCTTCCAAGGCCGCAGCCAAGGTCTCCGCATTCTGGCGGATCCGTGTATTGATGTGTACGGTGCCTGTCACATCGCCCTCGCTCTCAGTAACGCTTTTCTTCGGTAGCGCATTTGTTTCCGTTACTTAACGTCGAAACATCTGCCAGCGCAACAGATTCTTGATTCAAGCGCCGATTGGGGGGGACGCTAGATGATGTGGGAGAGGGGAGGGGGTGCGTCTATTTGTTGGATACTGAATTGAAAACCTTGCAGGATTTTCGAGAACGCCATTAAGATTCTTGATGACATCCTTATCAGCCATTTGTGCGAAGGACTTCTATAGCATTCGCCCGAATCGCGAAAACACGTTTCGTGTTGGCGAATCCCTCGTGTTTTAGGGGCGTCATAGCCCGTCTGGCATAACCAGGGTAATAGTACGCTCAAGCACCTCTATTTACCGTTGCTCCCGACCCACCCCATAAATCATATTTTCAGCAAAATTCACCGGAACAAATCCCCACAGCGCATGTTATCTCTTCGGAAATAATCATCACGATATCAACGCTTTACCGGACGCTTCAGCACTGGTGAAGCTTCCCATTAATCATGGCTAAAGGTGTGAGTATGCAGAGCAAGAATGACGCGATGAGTGAGCTTTGGCGGGTGCTGAGCGGGACGCAGGCGGCCTATGAGACGGCGCTTGATGACCTCGACGATGGCGCGGGTAAGAATCTGGTAAGCGAGATTACCGCCATGCGTAAGGAGAATATCTCTCAGGTCGAGAAATACCTCTCGGACGCGGGCATTGAGACGAGCGCGCTGGAAGAGCCAGAGCGGGTCTATTCCGCGCTGGATTGGACCTCGGCCGGGATCGATGGGCCTGATGGGGTCGAGGCGCAGGTGCGAAAATACGAGGCGGATGTGCTGGACGCCTATAACCGCGCGATTGAGCCCTATGCCGCGGGGGAGGCAGAACTGCAGTTCCTGACGCAGCAGTATGAGGCGCTGAGCGAGAAGCTGGGCGGATTGATGCCTGACCGCGCGGCGGCGTGATTTTGGTGGGCAGGTGTAAAGCCTGCGCGATTTGATGCAACGTGTGGCAGCCTGATGCGGATCTGGCTGCCATTTCCTATGGGACGCCCGGCCTGAACATGGAGGAGCATGGCGATGATATCAGCGATCCTTGGCATCTGTTTATTGATGGTGGTGACGGCGGATGTTGTCA
>TARA_R110000796_G_scaffold230047_1_pt1 | contig 10242 bp, 11 predicted proteins | sample TARA_R110000796 | Tara Oceans TARA_R110000796 (sample SAMEA4397815) | marine metagenome | biome: Polar Biome; feature: [SRF] surface water layer (ENVO:00010504); material: water (ENVO:00002006), including particulate matter (ENVO:01000060) such as... | depth 5 m | reverse complement strand
GCTACGGTACTGGACACCATTAAAGACTGTGGGTATGGCTTTCATACCTCGACCTCAATAATATCCTTAATGATAACCCCCATTGTCTGATGTAGGCCTTCTAACTGTTCCATCTTTTCTTCAAAAGTTGGCGGTGAGGCGTCGTCATCAGCCCAGTCATCATCGTCTTCAGCATCGTCATATCGCTGCGCTAATTCTAGAGCTTTGGCTAATGGCAGTCCTGACACTTCCCCAGAGGGTTCATTACTGATGGTGAAAGCTCGGAGTTTGTTGTAGCCCTCATCTTGGCGCAGGCGCATAGAGTGTACGCTACCGCTTTCAGCGTAGTTTGAACGCTGGAGAACTTGAATCGGAATGAATACTTCCTCACCCTTTGCCTCAGTGTACCCGAAAGCATATCTTGAGTTTTTACCATCATCAACGATGTCGGTAATTCTAACTAATTGTTCGTCATCATAAGTCATAACTAATTCCTTAATTGTTTGCCTTCTTGATAAATTCAAGAAGATCAGATTGAGTTTTTGCCTTAGAGCCAATAGCGCCAAGGACTTGTTCGTCGATAGTTCCTTCGGTAACGATGTGCATTATCCTCACAGGTTTCTCCTGACCCTGCCTATGGAGTCTAGCGTTAAATTGTTGATAGAGTTCAAGTGACCAATTTAGACCGAACCAAACGATCACTGACCCGCCGTGTTGGGCGTTTAAACCGTGTCCAGCACTCGCTGGGTGTGCTAGTAACATTTTTATCTCACCTCTGTTCCACGTCTCAAGCTCATCACCTGACTTACTTAATGTCACAGCGTTAGGAAAGGCGAGTTGAAGACGGGACAGATCGTGCTTGTAATTGTAGGCGACCAAGAGATTTTCTGTTGGGTTGTCCTCGACAATTTCTTTTATCGCGTCGATCTTAGCGTTGTGTACGATCTGCGGAACACCTTCTTCATCGTACACTGCGCCATTGGCGTACTGGAGAAGTTTACCCGCCAACACGCCAGCGGAGACGGCCTGTACCGTTCCTTCTTCCAATACGATGAGAAACTCTCTTTCAAGAGCTTTGTATTGCTCGGTAGCTGCTAACGGAAGAACAACCCTCTCAACAAGATCAACCCTGTCAGGTAATTCAAGGTAATCCTCAGATGACATCGACAGACAAACATCTTTAATTCTGTTATTTATTCTATCAGCCGAGTCTTCACGCAATTCGTAAGCGTAGCCCATGTATCCTGCCTGTTGGAAATAGAGATTGCGAAAGTTGGTGATAGTTTTACATAGACGGTCACCCTGATCAATTAAGTACATCTGGCTCCACAAGTCCATCTGACCGTTTGGCGATGGTGTGCCTGTCAACAGAACTGTCTTCTTTATGTATTTTACCACCTTCCTGAGAGCTTTGAAGCGTTTGGATTTGGCAGACTTAAAAGATGAGCTTTCATCAATAACAACCATATCCCATTGCCATTTATTGTTGTCAACAAGCCACGCTATATTCTCTCTGTTGATAACAGTGACATCGTGGGTACGGTTGAGGACTGTGCGACGATTTCCTGCTGGCCCTGTGCAGATACCGATGTCGAGATGTTTGGTGTGCTTCCAGTTCTTTGCCTCTTGTTTCCATACAGTATTCGCCACGCGGAGCGGAGCGATTACTAATACACGACTGACAGCAAAGTCATCAAAGTAATCTGAAATTGCTGTTAATGTTGAAATCGTTTTACCCAAGCCCATATCAAGAAAGAGGGCACACTTGCCTTTGTCTTTAATGAAGCCAATAGCTTTGTTCTGGTAGTCGTGGAGGTCAGATCGCGTCAACAATAATTTTCCCCTCATGTACTTTGTCAATAACATAGACATCAAAACCGATGTCTCGTAATTCGTTAATTTTACGCCATTGAAGCTTGCTCGGCTTTTTTCCAGTGGCCTTAAACTCAATGAAGAAGCAAGAACCTTCGCGTAGGAAAATTCGGTCAGGCACACCCCGTTGTCCCGGTGATACAAACTTGTAAACAAGCCAGCCTTTCTGCTTTGCGTAATCGCAGACTTGCTTCTCAATAGTTTTCTCAAGCATAATCCACCCCTACAGATTTCAAGATATCTTCAGTCATGGTGATGTATTTATTGTAATCAAGATTTGGTATCTCGTCAGGCATATCCATGACAGGTGTCGCGCCATCACTTGTTGCGACCTTGTTCCCGTTCTTTTTATAAGTGATCGCTTCACCGTCTGTGGTGTAGACCCACCTGACGACCTTGCCAAGATACTCTCCGCGCCACACCGCTCCGCCTGTGACACGCCTAGCGGTGATAAAAGGTTTGATATCCTTACACCCCTCGATGTAACTTTTAATCGACCTCCCGGTGATTAAATAGGCTTTAGCTGCCTCAACACAGATGCTTGCTACAGGATTTTTCATAAGTCCCTGCGCAGCAAAGACACCTTTACCCTTCGCGCCGTGTTCTGTGACAGCGAGATAGTTATTTATATCCCTTGAGTAGAGAGCCTTGTAACGCGTCTCTTCAAGTTCAAACCCTGTGTCAAGCTCCCAATCAAAGCAGATGTCGTTGTATGTCTGATAGTCTTCTTTATCGACAAGGGAGACAAACCCATCCGTGTTAGCAGACACAACACTTATGTTAGCACCCTCTAAGCGTTCGATTAACATCAGTAGGGAGAGCTGACCTGTTAATGTTACCATCATCATTAGGTCAGGGGCGTAGAGGGCGCTATACTTGCTTCCCAGTTTGCCGAATGATCCGTTAATTGTAATCTTCAGAGCGTCAGCCTTAACTTTTTTACCTGTACGTTTGGCGGTGAGGCGTTCATCAACAATAGAACGATAAGTGTCGAGAAATTGAGGACCAAATTGACGGGGGTACAGACCCAAGTTCAAGATAATTGAAGGGTAGTAGCTGGCGACATCACGATCACAGAGAAGCTGGTTCTCTGTCGGTACAACTGTCTGCGCCTTCTCAGTCGAGTGTAACCCGCCTATACCCATCTGATATGTGGAGCCGCCGAGAGTAATTTTTAGTTTACGTAGTTCGTCGGGCAACTTGATTGAGCCTCGACCATCAATCTCAAACTTGTGATCCTCTATGACGTTCAAGGCATCTTGTAACTGCTGGCTCTTGAAGTGGAGGAAGTCAGGGGTATTATAACTGAATTTTTTACTCTCAGGTATTTTAGGTTTCTTGACGCTGGGCTTAGATGCCTTCAGTACTGTCTCAGCTATCTGCGCGTCCGACTTACTCATCAGGTCTTGATTATACGCCTTGGACATCACCTGTCGTAGCTCAAGCTGCGGCCTAATGGCTTTAAACAGATCAATGGTAGTGTCCAGATCGTTCTCACAGTAGTCGCGCACATCATCCATCTGCTCGGGGGTCAGATGCGTTCCCGGCTCGTACGGAAGGTCTTGAAGACGTGGTGAGTGCATCCTAGCCCCATACAGCTTCAAGCCCACCATGACGCCCGGTGCTGGCTCCTGTAGGTCGAAGTGAGGCCAATTAGGATCGCCCAAGTTAAAGTGCTGTGAGGTCAACCATCCCGGCTTACCATTGTCGATAATCCAATCTGAAACTTTATGTATCTGTTCAGTCGTTGCGCCTTTGAGTGCCGATAGAATAATTGGAATATCGTAGTTGCGGGAGTTAAAACCAAACGTGGTACGCTTCATCATAGCGTACTGTAAACGTCTCAGGTCCATCTTATCTAACACGCCATCTCGCGCCTCAATATTCATCACCTTTCCTTTAGGTGTCTTGAACGCAGCGAGGAAGTAATTAGGGTAAACTTCACAGTCTACGCAACTTAGTTTTTTGAATTCCATAGGATGTCCCTGAAAAACGGTGAACGGGGGTTAGCCCGTTCACCTGATAACTTAAAGATCGTCTTCTTCGTTATCATCTTCGTCGTCTAACTCGTCTTCCAGATCGTCAAAGTCGTCAGTAACGTCTTCATTACCACGACCAAACGCATCGCCATCTTTGACAAATTGAAGACCATACAGGTTCGCGTTGGCACGTTTGCCAAACTCATTGTTCTGTATCCAGATGTCGATAATAGCGTTGACGTAACAACCAGCGTAGAGAACATCGTCTTCTTCAACGATCTGACCCTTGTCCCGATTGATGAGTGTCGGACGTTTGGAGTTGCTGGCTTTGACAGACCACATACCTTCGTAGCCATCATACTCAGCATCGTCGCCATCTTTGATGCAGCGTTTGTCAGAAGGAACTTTAACCTTCGCTTCCTTAATCGCAGCTTCGATCACTTCATCCAGCTTTTTCTTCGTCTTCTTGTCGGCTTTGTCGAGAAGAAGAGTAGCTTCAAACTTGCCTTCAACACCTTTGAAGACAGCCTTCTTGAAGATTGAAGGGAAAGAGAGACGGACGTTTTTTAATTGCATTTTAGCCATTGTAGTTATTTCCTTTTAGGTTTCAGTTGGTGCAGTCTTTCCCGCTGTCAGTTGGAGGTTAATCCAATTCTTCAAACCCTTCCGTGATGGAAGGGCGTTTATCTGCATCAAGTACTAGTGTCGGTTTACCCGCTGGTTTGATCAGGTAATCTTTGACCTCACCTTTACCTAGCAGCTTTTCAGCATCGCCGATACCAATCAACTTCTTGTTATAGGCTTTATCTTTCAGTTGAGAGATTAAATAGTCTTCAGCTTCATCGGTCCATTTACGAATACTACGGCCCTCAACCATCTTGTACCCCTCAAAGACTCCGCCACCATCAAGGAGGTTGAACACGCTATCATGCACAGCTTGTAGGAAGTTCTCAATAAGCTTCTGGTTATCAAGGATACACTTCTTCTGATAGTCGCTAAGGGTAGTCTCAGTTAGGGTATCTAAGTCGTCAAACTCAGCACAGATCGTTTCTTGGATGAACGAGGCAAGTTGAGGGCAGTCACCTTTCGCCTTGCACCACTGACACTGCTTATCCCCCGGTACTCTAGGCGCACTGTCCGTCATCGCCAGCTCTGCCTTCTCGGTAGCGTATGCAGCGAAGAGGTTAAGGTCTTTGACGGAGATGCGCCACGGGTCAGGGGTGACCTTACGGGGCATAACAATATGAATAACAAACTCTTCAATCTCATCAAGGAACGACAGTTCGTTCAATAGGCCGAGAGCGTAAAGTTGCGCCTGTGTATTCTCAAAAGCTTCGACCTGTACACCTCGACCATATTTAAGGTCAAAGATGTGGGCAGTCTTACCGTCAAGAACTGCGGCGTCCATTGTCCCAAAACCCCCGGGTACAACATTTGAGAAATCAACACGTTCTTCAGTCATCAGAGTTGAAGTCTCTGTCTCATGTGAGCGCACGTAGTCAAGGTACTCTTGAACATGAGGGATCATGTCGGCGGGGACATCTTTCTTGAGGACTTTACGTTTTGTGTAGTAGTCGGCGTCCCTACCGTTCTTCAGGCATAGGTCAGCGACCTCATGGGCGTGAGTGCCTTCAATGGCAAAGACGTTTGTCTCGTCTTTATAACCCTCTTCAGCTTTACGAGAGCCGGGACAGTTAAGCCAACGGGATGAACCGCTGGCTGATAAAAGGGCGTGTTGCATTATAAAGCCTCCAGTTGACCTTTGAGAGTGGTAAGGGTTGCGGGGTCGAGGTCAGTGATTGTCTCACCGCCGAGTTTGGTGATAAACTTCTTCACCGTTTTCCTATCAGCCTTACCATCTTTAATAACTTGCTTCGCTAGGTCGCGGAGGTCATCAGAGGTTACGGTGGTAGTTTCTACGGGTGCAGGAGGGGTGTTTGACATCGTGGCGGTCAGGAGAGTGATAGCCGCTGTGAGGTTTTTAATTTCAGTTTCTAACATTATATTTCCTTTCATGTTTTATACTATGATTTGTATAAAGCACTACATATTGTGTGTAAACATCTTTTTTCACATATTTACAATTTTATTTTTGAGGTGTATAAGGAATCAACAAAGAAAGGATTTCTGATGACAAACGATATGACAGTCTTATCTCTGGAGGCTATTAAAGAAGGTCTACAAGGCGAAAGACTTTTACTGGTTGCAGACGCGACAGGTATTTCGTACCCGACGATTAACAAACTCTATAAGGGTGATGTTGAGAACTACAGCTATAAAACCGTTAAAGCGGTGAGCGACTATTTAATTAAAAAATAAGGATAACCTATATATGTGTGAGCAAGAAGCGACCAAACAGTACCTTGAGGCTGGCCTAGTGTTGACGACGATGAAATTGCGCGGGGATACGCGAACACCCGCAAAAGAAGGATGGCAGGACATAAAGATAAAAGAGACAGTGTTGCTGTGTTACGAAGGTAACTTAGGGATGGTAATTAAGAGTAATCAATTAGTTGTTGATGTTGACCCGCGACATGGCGGCGATGAAAGCATTGTAAAGCTGGCTGACGATCTGGGAGTAGATTTCGGTGATCCAACAGTTCTCACACCGAGAGGTGGTGAGCATTATTATATGAATTTGAGCGGTGATGATGTTGGTTCGAAGTTTAACGTACACCTGAAAGATTATCCCGGTATCGACTTCTTGACGCTGGGAAAATACGTCCTTACTGCTGGAAGCTTCGCACATGAGAAGCATTATCGCTGGTTTGATGACGACAAAGATTTCGGCGGGTTGACCGTTCAAGAGGCACCAGAAGAATTGCTGGAGTTGTTGAGGAAGAAGGTAAAAAAGGGTGTGAGTGAGGGTGAAGGTCTTGGTGACTTTGAAGGATTAATTAACGGTAGCTCTCACACAGCCGAAGAGGTGGTGGAACTGCTGGATAAGATTGACAACGATATCCCTAATGATGAGTGGGTCAAAGTTGGTATGGCTCTCAAGTGGTGGCACCCGGTTGACGGCCTTGCGTTGTGGGAAGAGTGGTCGGTTGGAGGTGAGACGTATAAAGAAGGTGAATGTGAGAAGAGGTGGAGGTCTTTTGAGGGTGAAGGCGGTGATGTGACGATAGGTACAATCATCCACATGGCGCGAGAAGGTGCGTATGTGGAGACGCGGAAACTTGTTGACCGGGTTCTGTCAAAAGTGGCTGCGGCTGACGAAGAAGAACTTGTGTTGAACCTTGCGCCACGGATAAAGAAGCGCGAGATGTCAGTGTTAGACAGGAACAAGATCGCTGTAGCAATACAGGGACGTTTAACTGTGTTGTCAGGTGGTGTTAAACCACCAATAGGCGTTTGCCGTGACATGATAGCGGGCGGTGAAGTTGTGCGTATGGAGGAAGGTGAGGTGCCTGAGTGGTGTGAGAATTGGGTGTACGTTAATTCTCACACAGCATACGTCCACACAGAAAAATTGAAAGTTTTAAAGACCGCTGCTTTCAATCTTGAAAACGGTAGATGGTTGGCAGGTGATCATAATGGTCGCAAACCTACAGCGTCAGCGTTTGTGGCTGATCATGGTCTGGTAGAACCCGTGGACACCATGAACTATTTACCGATGATTGATGAGAAGATTGTGAAGCTGGGTGCAAGGACGGTACTCAACACCTTCGATAAGAAAGGTGTGCCGGAAGGATGGGAAGGTGAGTTTACAGATGAGGGGTTAGCGGCAATCGAGTTGATTAAAGCACATCTAGTGTTCTTATGTGGAGGTAAAAAAGACGCAAAGGTGCTGCTTCAATGGCTGGCGCATCAGGTACAGTGGCCCGGTCGTCAAATACTATGGTCGCCAGTAATTCAATCAATACCGGGTGCTGGTAAATCATTTTTCGCAACGATGTTAAGGATGTGTTTAGGTGTTGATAACGTAGGTGTGGTTAAGCCTGATCAAGTATCCTCACAATTTAACGGATGGGCGCAAGGTGTATGTGTCAACGTGTTGGAAGAGTTGATGGTGCAAGGTCATAACAGGTTTGAAGCGCTCAACGCCGTGAAACCGTTAATTACTGATGAAATTGTGCAGATAAATGAAAAGGGTGTGGCACCTTATATGTGTGTAAATGTCTCGAATTATATTTGCTTCACCAACTTTAAGAACGCGTTACCCTTGGATGGTGTTGATAGGCGATGGTGGGTGATCTTTGCAGCGATTGAGAAGCTGGAGGATATGGAAGAGTTGGTGGGAGTTAGTGCTGACGTGTATTTTCCACGGCTTTTTGATGCGGTGCGGAAGTGTGGGAGTGAGGTGAGAAAGTGGATGCTGGAATACGAGATTAGTGCTGAATTTTTAAACATGAAAACTGCACCCATGACAGGCCATAAAGGGTTGATGATTGCAACCGAAGAGGCAGGCGTTGAAGGTTATATGGAGGTCAAAGAGTTGATACGTGGGGGCGGGGAATATTTTACGGAGGGGTGTGTTTCATCGGTGGATATGTTTGATGCTTTGACGTTTGAACATGAGAATTTGGAGTTAAATACACTGAAAAGAAATACGGTTATGAAGAAATTAGGGTACTTGCAAATGCCAGAGTTGGTTAAAATTGATGGTAAACCTAGAAGGGTTTGGGTGAAAAAGGTGATGACCAATAGTGAAGTGAGAGAAATATTGAAGAAAAAAGGCTAAAGTAACAAGGTTCTTGTTACTTTTGAGGTGTTTGTTACCTGTCTTGTTACCCACAATTCTCTTTATATATCAATATATTACTTACTAAAGGTAACAAGGTAACAAGATATATATAGATAGTTGGTATATAGGTATATATTAAAATAAATATATTCTCTATATAGGATGTGGAATATAAAGTGCCTTGTTACCCTTCCTTGTTACCTTTTGATTAAGATAGAAAAAGGCGACACAATTCAGTGTCGCCTTTTTTGCGTCGATCAGGATGCTTTGAAATTGTCACTGCAATTGTTTTGGTATTTTACGCGTTGCCATAATGTCGATCAGGATGGCAACCGGGTTCGGAACTTTAACTTTTCCCGCTTCATAGAATTGAACGGAGCGACAGGTCAAACCCAAACGGTTCCCCAACTCGGTTTGGGTTAAACCTAATTCTAAACGACGCGCTTTGAAATTGTCTTTATCCATTTTAAAATTCTCCGAGTATTTGTGGCATGACGAATGCCAGTGTAAATATTAGGGTGGCGCAAAATAGGTTAGCAAGGAATGTTCTAATCATGTCATATGGCCTTTTTTTGGGGTGTTGGGTTCGTCGTTTAAGTTTTTAGGTGTTAGGCTTAGGGCTGGAAGCTTTTAGGCCTCCAGCCCTGCTTAAAAGCTTAAAGCCAAATCATAGGTTTGAGGTTTCAATTGTAATTTTCGCGATTGTATAGTCATGAAATGATTCCATAAGAGCATCAATTGTTTTTTCTAAGGCGTCTAGCTCGATCCCGTAATCAATTGTTAATTCGCCTATATGGGTTTCGTGTTCCGTTGGTTTTGCGGTTTTGGTTTTGCCTGCAATTTGATACTTAGATGTAAATTGAACGTGAAGTTTTTCTATATACATTTGGTTTAATCCCTATTTGGTTTGATAGTATGAAACGTAATCGTTTCTTATTACCCCGCCTAAATTGACGGGGTAATTTAGAAAGAATTAACGTAACCCGTTTTTTGGTGCACAGAATTGACGTGTTGCGTCTAATCGTAAATCGAAGTGATCACATTCGTTTTGCAGGCCGTTAAAATGTTGGCCTTGTATTGATACAACTTCGCCGCCTACTTTATCAGCAAACTTCTGTGCGGCATTTAAACGCTTATATCCATAGTGGGTTGAGGCCCCGGCGGAATATCCACCTTCCCGGCCTACGATTACATTGTCTTTTAAGATTGCGAAGTATTTGGTCATTTGCGTTTTCCCTTGGTTTGTTTCAACTGATTTGTTTATACGCAATCTTTTCGTATCTTGTCAACCCCCTAAAATGACGATTAATTGAAATACGCAATAATCTTGCGTGGATGAATTGATTTATTTGTGTTTGTGGTATTATAATACCGCATATCAAAATGGTAGAAATAAACAACGGTGATTTATGGCTAGAACAAAAGGCTCACAAAATAAGTTTAATAAGAGTATGAAAGACGCGTTAGAATTAGCGTTTGAAAGGTCTGGCGGTGTTGATTATTTGGTTCATGTTGCTGGCGAAGACCCAAAAACGTTTTGTGGCTTATTAGGGCGTTTAATACCCGCAACCGTCGCTATCGCTGTCACTCATAAGATTGATCTCGCAGCTATGATGCAGCTCGCAGATACAAACAGCCAACGTTTAAACGCGCCCAACACAATAGAACACGAACAATCTAATACCGCTATAGTTGAAAAGATATCAGATGATATACAACCTATGG
>TARA_R110000796_G_scaffold165615_2_pt1 | contig 10251 bp, 18 predicted proteins | sample TARA_R110000796 | Tara Oceans TARA_R110000796 (sample SAMEA4397815) | marine metagenome | biome: Polar Biome; feature: [SRF] surface water layer (ENVO:00010504); material: water (ENVO:00002006), including particulate matter (ENVO:01000060) such as... | depth 5 m | reverse complement strand
TTATCTCTATCATCCCGGAGCCTCATAGTGTCCAATGCTGAAGCCTTCTTTAGTACAATTTTGAACAGTGTCCAGCATACCAAACTGTTCTAAGTTGTTGCTTACATGCCTACATATATTATCCTTGGTTCCGGGCCAATCATTCTTACAGAAATCACAGAGCTTCGTGCACTTCCAGTGTGCCTGTCTTCTAGATAGCATTTTTGGATTAACAGTTTTCTTGATTTCTTCAAACCTGTCTTTCAGCATACCTAAGAACTTCTCTTTATCTGAGTCTTCAAAACAAATACTAAATGGCCCACCGTCACGTATATAAAATATCGACATGATAGCATCCTTGTATTCAGGAAACTTTTTAGAAATAGCATAATAGTAAAGCATTAACTGCGGATCTTCACACAGCTTCTCGTATGTCTTCTTCTCTCCTGTGGCCCAGTTTAATCTTTTGCCCGTTTTCCAGTCAATGACCTCGATGACGCCTCCATCAATTTCTGTCACTAGGTCAATAGTACCCTTAATGGCTAGCTGACCCTGTAGAGTTTCTCCATCTTCTGTTTCGTATGAGAATTTTGCCCAGTCTTCTTCAATAGCAATATCAAAGTGAGGCTCTGATGCAATAATATTTCTCTTTCGAGGGTCGAAATTTCCATCATCATACAGTAGGCCTTCCCAAGTCGTTTCTTCACAGAACTTATAGTCGGCATTTGTATAGTGATGAGTACAGTTCTCAGTATAGTATTCATAACTTCTCTTGATGATCTCATTTACAAACTTCTTTGTATTGAGCTTTCTTTTGGTAAACTCTATCTCTCCTAGGCCATCATCATTTAATACCATCTCGCCCTTGTCCTGTAAAATCTTTTTACATCCACCTAGTACCTCCATGACCTTATGGACGATTGTTCCAAGCTGGGCTTTTTTACCAGAGACACTTTGATGACCTAAAACATAGGTTATAAAGTATTGCATCTGACAGTATTCAAAATTATTGTAACTAGAGCTACGTATATACGTTACTAACATATTATTCCTTAATCTTTTGGATGCCACCTAGAAGATTTGGATCTTCTACAGGAAGCGTAGGACTGGGTGTCTCGATAACGCTACCGAGCCATCCCCATTCTTTTAGTAAAGATATTACCTCTACATTTGTTTCCATTAAAGATAATTTCCTATTATCAATAACGGCGTCATGTTCAATATCCTCAATAGAGGATTCACTAGAATGACTGTCACCAACTATGCCGCGAGTTAATTTAATGACCTTGCCTCCAGCCTTTTGTATTGCGCTTGACTCGTTTGGAAATCTACAGTCAGAGATTACAGCCATTAAAGAGTCCTCTTCTCTAATACTTCTCATGGTTCTGTCTGTCCAAATATCTGTATGGATATGGCGACAAATATCTGTACCAAAGACCTGTAAAAACTCTCTGGCGCTCATTCTACCTGTTTTGCTTCCAGTATAGCCCGGCATATCTTCCCACTTAATCCATGTAGGGCTATTTTTATCCGCATCTGTTCCGTAGCATTGCTTCTGTGTTAGTCCGAATAACCCACATGAGATCTCCTTAAGAGAAGAAGCAAATGAATAGTGTTTTATAAATGGCCACATATTATGTGCGGCCCAAGGTGCAAACTCTGAATCAGATCTGGTTATATCTAAAACACCTCTGCCTGTCTCTTCTACTCCGGATTCATTACTAGAAACGGTATCTACAATAAGTCCACCAGTGTTGGCATCTATATCAAAATTCTTAATGATATTATAAGACCTCATTTGATACCCATGCAGAAAAGTACAGCACGAATTTTTACCTGATTGTTTTTTTCCAGCAAAGGCTAGGATTCTTGTCATTATAAAACTCCTTGTAATTCTTCTAGTATTTCAGTTTTGATTTTGTCTATAGACATATCGCCTACGTCTTTCTCTGATATGTTGGGTCTATAATAATTGAATCGCCTTCCGCACTTTTTCATAATTTGCTCTGAAGCTCTATGTCCAGCATCATCATAATCTGTAAGTATAACTAAATTGAGTGCGCCGCTCTGTTCTAATAAAACTAATTGGTCATCACTAAGGTTGGCTCCAAAAATACCAACTGTATTCTCTACACCCGCTTCGTGCATGCGCCAAACGTCTCCTTGACCCTCAACTAAAACCGCCGTAGCTGTTTCAAGTATTTTATCTTTTGCCATATTTAATCCATACAGATATGAGCTTTTTCTAAAGCCCTTACTGTGTAACCATTTAGGTTGCATGTTCTCGTAACAAGACCTACCTATGCATCCAATGTAATTATAGCCTTCATCGTAGATTGGGACAACAACTCTTCCTGACATTGGCTTATTTTTTTTATCACAAAGGCCAATATCGAATTTAGTTAATATATCAGTGGTATAACCTCTATTGATATAATACTTAGCTGGTATTTGTATTGTCTCTAAAATAACTTCTCTATCTACCTTTGGGGGCTCTCTTTCTGGTTCCCTGTTAAAAATATCCAAAAGCTTAATTGTGTTATTGCTCTCTATGTCTTGCAGTAGGTCAAGTTCAGAGATATCAAGATTTAAAAACTCTAAGCAGAAAGTAATTGTATCGATAATATTAACCGTTGAGGCTCGCTTATTAGATAGCACACCTCTAATAAATCCAAATAGATTTCTAGAAAAGTCTTCCTCGCAGTGGTTAGTCCAGCAGTTCCAGTTTCCTTTAGCTGTATTTCCATCGGTGAAAATAGTACAACCTTCTGCATTGTCTCCTCCATGAATAGGGCATGCAAAAGCAAACCTGTTGGGGTATTCTATGTGATCTATATTGAAATATTTTAGAAGCTGTGGAAGCTTAGTAAATAACTGATTAGACAGTTTCAATATCTGCTGGCTGTTGATCTCCTGATTCAAAACCTGTATCCTTAATATTTGATTTAGTTCTCAATTCATTGCGAGTTTGACCCTCTACTATCTTGCCAAACTTCCCAAACATGTTCATATTTACATAGTCGCCATCATCTAGTCCTGCTCCATGACGAGCGACAATAGGCACCAGCTTTCTGTTTCCGTTCTCTTCTGTATCATCCGCCATCTCTTCAGCAGACTTTAGTTTAAAAATACTAAAGCTCGTACAGAGCCAAATTAACCTATCAGAACCTGAAACAACGTCTGTTGATTCTTTTGTTATTCCGTCTCTGTTTAATTGTACAAAACTAAGGCATGGTACATCGTACTTAACACAGAAGTTATGTAGCTGTGTAATCTGAAAACCAAGAACCTGATACTCTTGCATTGATGAGCTAATACTTTCTGACCCCATTAGTTTAAGGTAGTCATACACGATCAGACAGTCCTTAGTTCTTCCGTTTGAGTCAAAGCCAACCTCCTGATAAACCCACTTACGCATAATGCTGAGGATATTCTCAAACGGCTGACCTGCAATACTCACATAGTGAAATGGTATTTCTCCTAGCTCATTTGCTGCGTTTTCTACTTTTTCTGTATTTAGCTGGTTATTATCAAACTTTCCGCTAGCAACAGCGTTAATTTCAACACCGCTTAAGTTTGCCAGTATCCGATTAAGGTGGTCTTCTTTAGACATCTCGGTATCTAGAACGAGTACTGGGATTCCTAAATTTTTAGAAACGTGCATAGCTACAGCGTCGCCAAACATGGACTTACCGACTTTGGGTCTAGCGGCAATTAGATCCACACACTTTCTTCTTAATCCTCCGCCGATAGCTTCGTCATAAGCGGGGAATCCCGTGCTTATGCCAATCATCTCGTTTTTGTTTTCTTTTAGAAACTCTATATAGTCTGTTATTTCTTCGCCAATTACTTCAGGTTTATTGTCAGAGCCTTGATATATTTTAGACGTAGCATCAAGAACAGGAGTTTCTATGAGGGAGATGATGTCATTTATATCTTCATCTCCTGTGACCTCATCAATCTTACTAGAGCAAATAGCCAATGTCTTCTTGACTTCTCTTGCTATTCCTAGCTTCGCCAGTTTTCCAGCATGTATTGAAACATTTTCTTCATGTATTGGAAAGTTAAACAGAGAACGTAAAAAACCAATCTCTTCTTGGTTGTTTATATTTTCATAACATCCAAGCTGATTAGCAGCAGAAAGCAAGGAAGATAATTCTACCTTGTTGGCTTTCTCTAAAACCTTCTTGATGCAACCAAAGATAATTTGGTTAGTAGGGTCTGTAAAATGTTCGGACTCTAGATAGTCTGAATCGAGTGAGACACTTAATCCATACTGGCATAATCCAGACAGAACAGCTCTCTCTGCCGCCAAGTCTTCTAGCTTACGTTTATTTTTTTGGTTATTTGCCATAGAACTTAACTCTATACACTGTGATAAATATAGATAACTAGACAGGAACTAACACCTAGTAATAAACCTAACGCAAAATCTTTAACTTCAATATTTAACTTTTTCATTCCTCAATTTCCTTTTTATGTTTCTGGTACAAAAAATTATCACTAAAATACTCATCGGCCAAAAGCTCAATAAGTTTATTTCTTAGATCTTTATCCTCTACAAAAGATAGAACCTTAGATGCTGTGTCAAAAGCTCCCTGTCGAAATACAAGAATTTTGTGTGGTAGTTCAGGTTTGCGCCTAGTGTAGTCCCTGTGATAAAAAGTTTCGGACGGAACAACTCGGCCATTTGTATCGGACGTTTTGGGTTTTGGTTTTGACAATATATATACCTCTAAAAGAATCCCTTGATCATTTCTAGAACTCCGCCTCCACCACCAATTGCGCCTTTTGAAATTACAGCATAAGCCAAGAGACCCAAGCCGATCATGAACACCAACCACTTACGCTTTTTTGCAACCGCAGTAGCTTTCGCTGTGAGGGCTTTGATTTTATCTAGCTTATAATCTCTCTTGGATTCTGTTTTCTCTTCACGGGCATCTTTTTTATCTTCTTTTTTATCTTCACGAGTATCGCTAGTATCCTCGCCTCGATTTCTACCAATTGGCATAGTATTGCCTCCTATTAAAGTTATCTTCTTTTGTTTGATAAGCAATCATCACACACAAAGAACTCTCTCCTGTGGACATCTGCTACTTCTACAGTTTTGTTACAATCAACGCATTTCTGTTCGGTTTTTAGGAGTGTCTCTCTCCTTGGAGAAGGAGTAAAAGAAGGAGTCTCAATATCCATATGTTCTAACTTGTCGTCAGTGAAAAGATTTTCTCCACGACTAATCATATTGACCGGCTCTGTGGAGCCCTTTGCTTCTTTTCTACCTGTCATTGAAAAGTCATCAACAGCAACCCTCTCAGGCGGGGCAGGTTGCTCAACAACCTGTGTGACGTTAGATTGAACAGCTGTTTCAGCCGCTGCGCCCGCCTCTATGAGAGAGTTAGCCATTTCTATTAGTTCGGAATCATTAAGAGATATACCTTTTCTAAGTAGCTCTTTTGCTGTATCGAGAATAGACATTAATAATTTCTCCTTTTTCCTAAATCTTGCAGGACTGTAGCCATCTTTTTGACTATATCAATCTTTCCTGAAATCCTTGTTACTCTAGATTCTGCTGATGTTTTTAACTTATTCAGCTCTGAGGCTAGAGGGTTTTCTTTTATTGCGGAAAAATACCGGACTTCCCACTTTGAATACTGTCCGCCATAGTTCTCCATTTTGTCTGCAACGATATACCAAATGCTATTGTTACAAAAGTCTAACACTGACTTCTCTTTATTATATATAGACTGAAGGTATTCTGCATGCGCAAAAAGTATAAAACTGTTAGATAAAGCCAAAGTAGTATCCATATTATTGATATCATCGGAACTTAGGTTTAATATACCTTCTACATCCTTGTTCTTCTTAACAAGATCTGCATTTCTATCCTCTACCCAGTCATCTAACTTCTGTAGAAACTCAACTGCTTTTTGTTCGTTAGTCAAACTTCACTCTCCACTCAGGCTCTTTTTCGTTATAGTTTAGTTCAATCAAGTTCATACTGTTTAACTCACACCAAGATGCTTTGTCGGTGTCTCTAGCTTTTGCTTTAAAAAACGCCATTTTGTCTTTATAAAAAAAAGAGTTAAACTTAAAGTGCTGTTCTCCATGAACCTCAATAATTAAACTTCTGTTTGGTATGTAAAAATCAGCATGTAATAATGTCCTTCTGGAGCTTGTCTTAGTTCCGGGAAGTGTTAACTCTTCTAGGACTCTATCAAACGGAAACAAGTCCTTCAAAATAGCTCGCGCCTTAATGTGTAGCTTTGACCTATTTTTATCTCCGACAGAGGATTGCTTCCTAGACGGGTTCCATTTGTGCTCTTTCCCGTCTAAGCCTAGGATAATCATAGCATCGCCTTAATCTCTTTTTCTAGTATACCAAATACTTTCTCATTTGCAAGTAAAAAATTGTATAATCTTTCCTGCCCCTGAAACTTAACGGCTTTTAGAACTTCTTCAATGTTTTCTTTGTCTATTTCAGGTTTTATTTCTTTAACTATGTCTGCGTGTTCTGCCATAAACTCACACGTTAGCCAAGCTCCAGCCTTGCCAATGAGTCCAATATCTAGCCCAAGCATAACAAGCTCTTGAACCTTATCTATCCCGTGGCCATACTTAATCCAGCTCTGGCACTCAGTTCCCGGCGACCCAATAGACGAACAGATAACCTTCCAGTTGACAGCTTGACCAACCTGCTTATCACTTTGAGTCCATGGGGTTATTGATTTTACTTCCATTCTAGTATCTGCTTGGTACTGAATTTTTTTACCACAGTCGGGCATGCGAGAAGCTCCGTATCCAGATGTATTTGCAATGAAGTGCGTTATGATAATCATGGTCGCTCGCTGGTTGGGAACAATCTGTCCCATTTTTTTGCAGAATATAGATAGTATTCTAGGTAGTCCCGCTCTTCCGGGAGACATATCTCCATCTAGTTCTTTTTCCGGTATCAAAGCGGATGTCGAATCTATAATACAGACACAGCCCTCGTTTTCTTTTGCGCTTACTAGCTTAACGGCAATGTCTAAAAAAGCCTCTGCACTTAATGGCTCATCTTCCGAGTGGATGATTTTCATCTTATCTCTATTAAGACCATCGACACCAAGAAGGTTCATTTCTTTTAATCGCCCCTCTGCATCTAGATATATAATTGGGCGGCCTTCCTTTTGGCAGTTTGCTGCTATCTGTAATGCTGTTGTCGTCTTTCCACATTTAGGATCTCCCGTAAGGATAACCCAAGAGCCCTCCTTAATTCCTCCGCCTAGAGAAAGATCGACAGATGGACTGACTGTAATTATCTTATAGTCTTTTCTTCTTTCAAGAACTTGTGCTCCAGTAGAGATAACATTCCCGTACTTCTTGACTATCTCTTTAATAAAGGCTGGATCGTTATTTTTGGCTCTTGCCATCAGTGCTCCTCAATTTTGAAAAAAGTGTTTTCTTGCCAAATGTTTTTCTTGGCTGAGACTCTATATTATCTCTAGATACTTCTGTTACTTTGTTTTCTTGCTTGGGTCGTCGCTCTAGAACTAACCTGTGTTGTTCTACCGCTTCTTTTACCCACTTAGGAGATGCTGAGTACACCCTCCTGTTTGTATTGATTATATAATCAAACACCGCTGGCTCTCCAAACTTTCCTATTAAGGTGCTTACAGCCTGTACTTGCCTAGTATAGTTCTTTCTTTGAGTTTTATTCCAGAACTTATAAGTCAAAGAGCCTTTATTGTCGGCTTCTGCTTTTCTCTGGATAAGTATCTCTGCTATATATTGAGCGACAGTACAGTACTCACCTGTCGAGGGTGACTTGAATCTGCTCGCTTCGCTTCTTTGTCTCGCCATCTCGCCATATCATAAAAGAAAGGTTTTCTTCGGTAGCTCTTCTTTGTTGTGAAAAGTCTTCAAATTCACATTCAGGCCAGCTATATTTCTTAATGTTAACTTGTTTTAGGTCATCTGCTAATAGCCCGAATGTCATGTGTTGGTATGATGGGCCATCTCCAGTAACCATATCTATATCCTTAGAAAATCCTCTAGCAATAAAGAATCCATCTAAGCCATTCTCATTTTCAAATACGATCTCTTCAGGAGCACCCATAACAATCACCTGAGCTTTGGCTATACACCGCCCGCTCTCCTTGCAGAACTCTTGAAGTCTAACCCACGGGCTTTTAGGAACTCCGGGACGCTCATAGTCACCCCATACAATAGTTCCATCGTCTAGTGTACACTTCCAAGTCATGGAAATGTCTTCCATTATAAGTTTACGTATATGTTCATCTCTAACCGTGCAAATCATATTATTTATCCTTAATTCTATGGATCGCCCCTCTGTGTCGTCGGGAAACGTTTACCTCTTTTGGTTTATCCTCTTCGAGCTGCGCATCTTTAGACTCATCTCCAAGCATAGAAGCCTGCTCTGTCATGGTGACAGATCCGTACTTCTCGTTTCTAGCCATTAGGTCGCCTGCTTTTGGCAGTTCGGGAGCCTCTTCCTGTTTAGATAGCTCTTTACTAACAACGCCTTCGGATCTATCTAGAACCTCTGCGATATCTGCAACGCCATCATCACTATGTTGAGCAATATAAGCCTGTTCTTTTTTCGAAAGTCTGCCTTTTTTAGTCATTTAATTAATCTCCATTAATGCTCTTCTTGCTCTTGTCAAAAAGATTCTTTCAGAATTTGTAATGTACTGCATATAATAGTTATATACATCCTTAGTTACTTTTTTAAAGTCAAAGTATGGCCTGCTGTGCTTACCTCTATCTGTACCAAGTGGATCTAAAAGGTCTCCTCGACCATACTTAATATAGTAAGTCATGAAGCCTCCATTATCGACAGTCTTCATAAAGGCATCGCCTTCTTTTGATTCTTCTCCACCAGCGCCAAAGAACATGTAAACTTTCTTCTCTGGGTCTGGTAGGTTTAGACCTTCTAGGTTCTCATTTTCCCATCTAGCCATTTAATTTCTCCAGTTTCTTTTTAATGTTATCTATACATGAAGCTCTATCAACCCCATCAACTTTAATAGAGGCGTTAGGCGCGATTCCATATTTATTTAGTTCATCTGTAGAGACGGGAATAGGGTCTAGGCTACCGTCTTTTAGTACTTTATGAACAGCAATAGTAAAATTAATAACTGCCGTATGCGGAATATCTGCTCGGTTAGTTTCACTCATTAGTCACCATTCTCTATATAGTTACGCTTTTGTTTGGCTGTCATTTTATTTATTTTGTTTCTAGACGCATTAGCTTCTTTGTTCTTTCTGTGCGTCTCCATGTTATCAGCCTTGCGGCGATCTTCGAGCTCATAGTGTCCCATTTTTTTGGTATTTCTGTCAGCAAGCTGCCGAACAGTTATGGCCTCACCCTTAATAAAACCAAGAGGAGGTTGCAAAGTGACCCTACCATATGTTTTGGCGGAACACTCTGGACATGTATTGATCTCTTCTTCAGAGAATTTCTGATACATTTCTTCTAGATGTCCACATTCGGAACATTCATAGTCATAAGTTGGCATGTTTATCTCGCAACAAAAGGTATGTCTATGATATTATAGACATGGCTCTCTGTTTCGGCAAGATCATTCTTCTAATTCCTTATACTTTTCCTTAGTTTTCTGAATCCACGCCTGTTCCTCTTCCCTACTTTCTCTAAGTCTAATGTTCAGAAGTATATCTATCTGACCTGCTTGGTGGACATGAAGAGTATATATCTCGCGTATTTCTTTTTTTAGCTCATTTACACTGTAGGCCAGTGCGTACATCCCAACAGCGACAGTAACCAAGAAGGCTACGTATACATAGGGAGCTATTGACTTTAGTAACTTCATCTGTCAACTCCTATATTAAAAATATTTAACTGGGTCGCTGCCGTTCTTTTCTTCTGCTTCATCTTCCTTTTTATTTAACTGTCTCAGTATTTTGGAGATGATATCACTCCGAACGATATCTTCATAGTCTAGCTTACAGACGCCAACCTTTGGGATTTCCACAAGCTTTCTCATACATGTATATAATCCCCCTTGTTGAGCGCCTAAGTCTGATTGTCTTAGGTCTCCATTAATGACAGCCTTTGAATCCTGCCCGATCCTTGTGATGAACATCTTAATCTGTTCAAAAGTAGCGTTTTGCGCTTCATCTAAAATCATAAAGCAGCCATGAAAGTTTCTACCTCTCATATACTCTAAAGGGCAGAGCTCAATGATATTCTTTTTCCTGTACATTTCTACCGTCGCCTTGGTCAGGTATTTATTCATCTCTTCAAGTATAGGT
>TARA_R110000796_G_scaffold32887_3_pt1 | contig 10267 bp, 8 predicted proteins | sample TARA_R110000796 | Tara Oceans TARA_R110000796 (sample SAMEA4397815) | marine metagenome | biome: Polar Biome; feature: [SRF] surface water layer (ENVO:00010504); material: water (ENVO:00002006), including particulate matter (ENVO:01000060) such as... | depth 5 m | reverse complement strand
TTTTAATGAGCTTGATTCAGAGTGCAGTTAGTGACTATGCTTACAAAGGTAAAAAAGAGTTGATTACTGGAATATCGAATTTGCTACGCTATCATATATCAATTCTAGACTGCACTTCATATAACATCGATTACAAAGATAAAATACATAGAGATGGTGACTGGAAGACTGTATTTTTGCTATCAATTAAATCAACATACTTAAAAGGTCGTACCGAGGACAAAGAGCTAAAATGGCTTGATGTTTCTAATCATGAACAGATCGAGTGGGCGTGTGATTATCTTGAGAAGAATAAATATACTATTCTCAAAGGTGTGTTTTTTCCTGAGACCATTGAGGAAAAATATGAGCTTATATTAGCCAGTTTAGATAGGCTTTCTAATATTAAAAGTGACGATATTGGAACTGAAAAGAATAAGGGTTATTCTCCACGAAGCTATGTTTTATTTAGTATTAAGAAAGCATGGGATGGGCAAAAGCAATATGATTCTAAGAGCAAAACAAACGATGGAATCATAAAAATATATAAGAAAAATCAGACTAAGTTAGAAAAACTTATAGCCTTTAGTGGCTTTACCGCTCAGAAAATGATAAACAATTCTATCGAACAGATGTATGATCAGCTTATTAAAGATGATACTGAAGCAGTAGATAAGGACGATGCTTCAGGTTAACCTCACACTTGTTGTAAGTCTAGCAACGGCTTCTGCCTTTCCAGATTACGTTTATAGCTTGTGTTATACTAAAACCTAGTCAAGCGATAATATTTAGTTACTATTAAATTATAAAACTGAAAAACAAACCTTAAGTATACTCACAAGTGTACCGAATTATAATCTTATATATTTATCTATATATATCAAATGCTTAACCACGAATTACCGTTCCGGCTCCGGGACTTGAACCTTCGCTAAGTACACTAAGACTACCTTATTCACTCAAATCATTGGTGCTACTCGCCTAAATATCCAAGGGTCCATTTTGAATGAGAATGGGTAGTCACGAAGGGCAGTATTTTCCAAAATATAATACTCATCATAAAAATGATGGCCTAATATTTAAAATACCTCAGCTATTAACTCTGCTTTAAGACCCGATAAACGGTAGCTACCCCAACACCAACTGCCTTAGCGACTTCCTCTTTTGTCATATTGTTTTGACGAGCTAATTCTTTAATACGATTGTGCTTTGCGGTATTGGCTTTCTTACCGGTAGGTTTATATCCGCTATTAGCCAATCCCTGCTTGATGCGCTCTCTACGCTTATCGTTATCAAGCTTTGCCATCGTCGCCAATAAGTCGATCAGCATATCGTTAATCACTCTTAGGATGTCTCCAGTCATACCGTCACTCACCGTATGCGTGGTTGGCAGATCAGCCACCACCAATCGTAAGCCCTTATCTTTGATACGCTGCTTTAGAATCGCAAAATCATCTTGAGATAGCCTGCTTAATCTATCCACGCTTTCAACTAGTAGGATATCGCCTTGCTCAGCGTCCTTTAGCAGCTGAGCTAATGCTGGTCTATCGAGCTTCGTACCACTGAAATGCTCAACGTACTCAACATGGTTGTCATCATAGCGTGTACTGAAAGTCACCAAATCAGCTAATGCTCTGGTAGCGTCTTGATCCTTAGTACTGGCTCTCACATAAATACGTACGGTCATAACACCACCTCTATCACTTAGACTTAATAATTAATGTTCATTGATAATATCAAGATATTACTATCATTTAATAATAGAAACAAGTCTAATGATAGTTTATTTATCATTTAGAGGTTTTATGTTTTGGGTATAGTCTAATGGTAGATTGTCAGGCGCTTTCACTGGTTCGGTACCCTAGTGAGGACTTGAATATTAAGCTATCCTCTATGTCCTATTCTCAATTGAGTTTTTATGTCTAATATACTAAGTAATGAACCTATAATACAATACGAACCACAGAGCCTACGTCCAATAGTAGCTACTATTGGAGTACTTTTTAAAGATGGAAAGGTGCTTTTAGTACGCCGTGCTAACCCACCCGATGCAGGTCGATGGGGTTTTCCCGGTGGTAAAATTGAACGTGGGGAAACTGTTAAAGATGCTGCCGTTCGTGAACTTTATGAAGAGACAAGCATTGTATCAAAAGCCTTTAAGACATTTAACGCTGTAGACGCGTTTGACTTTGATAGTAGTGGTAAGCTTCGTCACCATTTTGTTCTTGTAGCCGTACTTTGTATTTGGGTTTCTGGTGATCCTCTAGCAGGTGATGACGCCCTAGAAGCTAGATTTTTCGATATTGAAGATTTGATCAATGCAGATTTAGCCCTTAGCTTAGATGTTAAAGAAATAGCATTACAAGCAGCTGAGTTACTCTAAAAAGTAAGAAAGTTCGATATTCTATACCCCAGGGGGAGGGTGTAAATAATTCTGTGTAAATAAAACTGTATTTACACAGAATTATTTACACCCTCCCAGTAACAGCCGATGTAGCCTTACGTTTGCACGATGCTTTAGGTATTAGTGCTGATTTACTCATGCGCGTTCAATCAAAGTACTCTCTTTGGATCGAATCGCAAAAACAACGTCCACAAATTCAGCCATTTTTTGCGAGTTGTTAGTGGTTTGACCCACTAACAACTAACACGTTGGCTATTCATTGAGTAAATCCTAAACTCAACTAATTCTTTTATTTATCAGGCAACCATTTTTCGACATTCGACGGCACATTCACGGCAAGCATCAGCACATTGCTGGCAGTATTGATGCTCATGTTGGCTACATTCATCTGCACAGTATTCACAAACCTTGGCACAAAGCTCACAAATTTCTTTCATAAAAGGAGATTCTGTTTGCTGCATACGAGCACAGAGCTGACAAATATCTGCACAATCTAGACAACGCTGAATACATTCTCGCATCATCTCCAGATTTTCTTCTTTTAGACAGGCATTTGCACAACTGGCACAGGTAAGGTAACAGTTCATACATGCCTTTGCGCAATCTGAAAATTGGATATCGTTCATCATACTTCCCTAAAGTCAATTGATTTAGGAATAGGCTAGGGCGTGTTGAACATTCATAATTTGAGCCAGATATAAGCACAAGCAAGAGCGACTGTATTTTCATAACTCTGCTTGAGCTTATCAAATCTGGTGGCAACCGCCCTATACTGTTTTAGTTTGGCGAAAGCATTTTCTACTAGATGCCTCGCTTTATATAAGTCCCAGTCCATATGGTCGTTAGAAGACTGAGTATTTCGTTTTCGAGGGATGTTATCCCGTGTCCCTGCTTGTTCAATATGCGCTCGTAGTGCATCAGAATCATAGCCTTTATCGGCACATAAAACCTCTGTGTTGCTCAAATTAACTTTGTCTACTAAGTCAGGTGCGACTTTAACGTCGTGGGTCGTGCCATCTGACAAGATAAAGGTAATCGGATTGCCATGCGCATCTACTGCCAAGTGAATCTTGGTCGCGCGTCCTGCCACACTTTTACTAATGGATTGTAGGTTCTCATTGCCACCACTGCTGTGCTGATGCGCTTTAATATGAGTACCATCAATGAAGACCCACTCAAGGTCTGCGTCTTTGATCAGTAACGTAAATAATGCAATCAGCTTATTACTGCGAGACCAGCGCTGGTAAGCTTTATAGATGGTATTGGGCTTGCCAAAATACTCGGGTAAGTCGCGCCAAGGACAGCCAACACGCATGCGATAAAGCACGCCTTCAACCGTTTGTCTAAGATTTCCTTTGTCATAGATATTAAGTTCTAGTAATATAGGTTTCAGTCTTGTCCAGTGTTCATCTTTGAGCATAGTGCGAGGCATAGCGAACGATATCTTTTTTGTGTGAGAACTTAAAGATTAACCGTTCGCTATTTTTTTTGCCAGAAATTTATATCCAATGTTCAACACGCCCTAATCAAAAAAAAAGATATACACTAGGACGATTATGTAAGGGAAAGTAAAATAGTCATAGATTTTGTTAAATGGTTTTAGGAGAGTGTAAATGCAGTGTCGATGAAGGACTGCATGAGCTGCTTTTGAAAGTCTTTGATGTCATCGAAGCTTTTCATGCTGCTGGCCATTTGCTCAGCCAGTTTCTTGATGTCAGATTGGTTAGTCATTGCTTATTCTCCTGTTAGTGGATTATAAGCAGTTACACAAAGTTTGGGAAACTCTCATGGAAATTGCCTTTTGAGTTTGAAGCAATGTACAATGATAAGATTAACCCGTTAGGTCAGGTGGCCTAACTTAAATAAAAAGTCTCCGACAAACCCGGTACGGTTCAGATGATGCGTTCTACTACATGGATTACAGTCTTGGTTGGATTGTTCATGTTCCAAAGCTTTTGGAATGTGGCGGCGGCCTTTTGTGTCCATGAACAACAGCCTCAATCACAGCAGAGTTATCATTTTGGTCATCACCAAAATACCTTGTGTGCCAGCGATAGTCGTCAACACGATCATAATGGACAGTCAGAAAACATAAAAACATTCAGTAGCGATTTAGAAATCGGTGAAGATCATCAAGATCATCTACCATCGATGATGCATTTGATTGTACAAAATGAAAAAGTAGATGTGTTTCATCCAAGCTCTGAAGTTAAAGTGAATCCACAATTTCATTGGAAAAACAGCTATCAGGCTCCTGACCTGTTTCAACAAAGCCTACCTCCCGAATTTTCCCCGCTCATGGTGGGGTAGCCTAAAACATTCCCACCACTTTTATTATTTAAATAAGTGGGAAAAATCATGTCTTCACAATCAATTATACTCTTGCGTCATAGCTTGGTTGCTTGTATATGTGCAGCGGCTATGCAATATAGCTATGCTGAAAACGTTACCAGCTTTGAATCCGCTTTAGCAAAAGTACAAAGTTACCAGACTCAAGACAAGCCGTGGCAACAAGTTCAGCAAATATCTGAATTGAATATTCAGCAAAGTCGGTTATGGCAGAATCCAAGTATAAGTTTAGAACAGTCTGGCTTTGGCTCAGGTCAAGAACAGGAATTCAATGTTGGCGTTAGTCAACCTCTAGATCTATTTGGTCAGCGTAAGCTGAACCGGGTGATTGCCAATACCTCGAATCAACAAATCCAATTGCAACAGCAATTATGGAAGGCACAAAGCCAACTGATTGTTAAATTTGCATGGTCGCAATTTGCACTTGCTGAGGTTGAGCAGTCTGCTTATTCAGTACAGTTAAAAACAAGTAAAGTCAATCTGGACAGTGCCCAGAAACGCTATCAGGCAGGCAGTATTGCCCTGGTTGATTTTGAGCGTGCCCAAATTGAAGCGCTAGAAATCCAACGACTTTATGAGCAAGCGATGCTGAATAAACAAGCTGCCGGTCGTCAGCTGTCTAATTTGTGGGGGGGAGAAACATCTTCACATCTTCAATTGAATAAAACCGCTATCCCTTGGCCAGAGCAAAGTCTCCAAACTGTGCAACGGTATATTGCTGAAGGGTGGCTAGAAAAATTCTATGCCTTGAACATTCAGCAATCGGATCATCAAATTGAAAATTTAAGAATTCAGGCACGTCCCAATCCGACTTTAAATGTAGGCATGAAACGTAGCAAAACCCCTAATGAAAGCAACGATACGACTTTAGCAATCGGCGTGGCTATTCCACTGAATATTTTCAATCGCCAGCAATATGCGATCCCGATGGTCCAGCAACAGCAAATATTGCTGAACCAACAGCAGCAGCGTGAGCTGAAGCAACAAATACTCGATATTGCCAACAGCATGCATCAGCTCAAAGGTTTACGTAGCCAGTTCGATGCCACAACAGCACAAGTTACTTTGGCGACCAAAGTTCAGAGCCGTACTTTACTAGGGTTTCAGGCAGGGAAACTGTCCATTACCGACGTTCAGCAAGCAACCACCCAACTGCAGAATCTTCGATTGGGTCAATTACAAACTCTACGTCAAGCTTGGCAAACTGCCCTAGCAGCTGAGGCACTCAGTATTGGCACAAGTTATGAAGAAATTAGCCGTTCGGATGCCTATACACAACTGAATAAAAAGGCAGTCGAAGCATCGCAAAATTTAATCAATGGGGGAGCACGATAAAATGAACGCCAAGCAAAACGGAAAAATATCCCAGTCTCTCATGATTGTAGTTTTGATTCTGATTACGGTCTTGGTCAGTCTGGCTATTTGGTTAAGTTCAAAAAAAACTGAATCTGAGGGGCAGGGTTATGATGAGGGAAATGCCGAATATTCTGATGAAGATAGTTCTGAAGAAGGACATGCTGAAGAAGGCGAAATACAACTGACCAGCCAACAAATGGTTGAACAAGGTTTAAAAGTTGCTGTTGCATCCACAGGATTGGTTGAAAAGCTGACAACCCTGCCAGGTAAATTGGTGGTGAATACCGATCAACAAGCGCATATATCGCCTAATTTTAGTGGTTATGTCGAGCAGATCAATGTGGCTTTAGGACAGAGCGTGCAAAAAGGACAAACGCTGGCTGTACTAACCGTGCCTGAACTGATCGACCAACAGGCAAATCTGCGTATGGCACAGGTGAATCTGGATTTGGCCCGTAAAGATTACCAGCGCGAACAGCAACTCTGGTCACAGGGGGTTTCTGCCAAACAGGATTACCAGCGTGCCGAAAATGCCTACCGTCAAGCGCAGATTACTGTCCAGTCCTCACAAGCACGTTTAAATGCATTAGGTGCAAGTGGCAATAACAATGGGCGTTTTCTGATTAAAGCACCGATCTCTGGGGTGATCAGTCAAAAAGATATTGTGGTCGGTGAAAATGTGCAACTGGCTAATCAGCTCTTTGTCATTGAACAGCTGAAAGATTTATGGCTTGAGTTTAATTTGCCGAATCAATTCTCAGGTCAACTGCAAGCCGGGCAAAAAATTGACTTTAAAGTGAATGATTCAGATCAAAGCTATAAAGCTACTGTACAAAGCTTAACCTCTCAGGCAGATGTACAAACAGGGCGTCTGGTGGTGCGCGCAAAACTCGATGCGCAAGCTACTGAGTTGCGTTCTAATGTGTTAGTGAGAGTGTTGATTCCGGAAGCTACAGCAAAATCAGCCCTTCGGATTCAAAAGTCTGCGCTGCAAAGTATTGAAGGTGAAGACAGTATTTTCATCGTAGATTCAGAACAAAAAGGTCAAGTCCACTTAAAAGCACAGAAAGTGCAATTGGGGCAGGCTTCAAGTGATGGACAATGGCTTGAAGTGATTTCTGGGCTGACTGAAGGGCAGAAGTATATCGCTCAAGGCAGTTTCTTGTTGAAATCTGAATTAGAAAAAGACGAGGCAGGCCATGGACATTAATTCTGATCTACCAAAACCAGAAGGTTTATTCGAACGAATCATTCAGTTTTCCATACAAAATGCGATTTGGGTGTTGCTCTTTGTCTGTACCTGGATTGCGGTCGGGGTGTATAGCTATCAGAAACTCCCGATTGATGCTGTACCCGATATTACCAATACCCAAGTCCAGATTAATACTCAAGCCAAGGGTTTTACTGCGCTTGAAGTCGAACAGCTGATTACCTATCCCATTGAAAATGCCATGGCTGGCATTCCGGATCTGGAGCTTACCCGTTCCATATCCCGTTATGGACTCTCTCAAGTCACCATTATCTTTAAAGATGGGACTGATATTTATTGGGCCCGTCAGCAGATTAACCAACGGACACAGGAGGCGCAATCTGAGTTGCCTGCACAAATCGCACCGACGATGTCCCCCGTTTCTACGGGTCTCGGTGAGATTTATCAATGGGTACTGAAGGCAGATCCGAATGCGAAAAAGCCGGATGGAACTGCATACACGCCGATGGATTTGCGTGAGATTCAGGACTGGATTGTGCGTCCTCAACTGCAACGTGTTAAGGGAGTTGCAGAGGTCAACAGTATTGGTGGTTTTGAAAAAACCTATGTGGTCTCTCCCGATTTAAACCGGATGCAGCAACTGAATATCTCATTAGAACAACTGCAACAGGCTTTAGCGCAAAATAATGAGAACCGAGGTGCAGGTTATATTGAAGACAATGGTCAGCAACTGACGGTACGTGTACCGGGTGCATTCAATGGGCTTTCTGATATTGAGAACACCATGCTGGGTAGCCCAAATGGCAGCCCAATTCGGGTTGGTGATATTGCGCAAGTCTCTATTGGGCATGATTTAAGAACCGGTGGGGCAACCTATAACGGCAAAGAAACCGTTTTAGGGGTTGTCATGATGGCGATGGGTGGAAATAGCCAGACTGTTTCTAAAGCTGTGGATGCCAAGCTTCAAGATATTCAGAATAGTTTGCCTAAAGGGGTAGTGATTGAAACGGTGTACGACCGTACTATCTTGGTTGAGAAGGCGATTAAAACCGTTCAGAAAAACTTGGTAGAGGGAGCAATCCTGGTCATCATCATTCTGTTCCTGTTTTTAGGGAATATCCGTGCTGCCTTGATTACTGCCTGTGTCATTCCACTCTCTATGCTGTTTACCTTAACCGGGATGGCACAGCAAAATATCAGTGCCAATCTGATGAGTTTAGGTGCACTCGATTTCGGCATCATTGTCGATGGTGCTGTGGTGATTGTCGAAAACTGTATCCGGCGTTTAGCCCATACACAGCAACTGTTAAAACGACCTCTCACACAAAGTGAACGCTTTAAGGAAGTTTTTCTGGCTGCCCGCCAAGCACGTCGTCCTCTTATTTTTGGTCAGCTTATTATTTTGGTGGTGTATTTGCCGATTTTTGCTTTAAGTGGTGTGGAAGCAAAAATGTTCCATCCGATGGCATTGGCAGTGGTACTCGCCCTTGTTGCAGCCATTATTTTATCGATCACCTTTGTGCCTGCTGCTGTGGCATTGTGGGTCAAAGGCGATATTCAAGAAAAAGAAAGTCGTTGGATGTTATGGCTAAAAGCTAAATATCAGCAAACTCTTGATATTTCGTATCAATACAAAGCAGTTGTGCTGACTTTTGCACTGTGTTTATTAGTGATTACGGGATTTATCAGTACCAAACTCGGCAGTGAATTTGCACCACAGCTCAGTGAAGGAGACTTTGCGATACAACAGTTACGTTCACCAAGTACAGGCTTAGAAGAGTCTTTACGTATTCAGGAGAATACTGAAAAACTTCTTTTAAAGAGTTTCCCTGAAATTAAGGCAGTATTTGCCAGAACGGGTACAGCCGAGGTTGCAACAGATGTCATGCCACCCAATATTTCAGATGGCTATATCATGTTAAAGCCTCGTTCAGAATGGCCAAATCCTAAAGAAAGTTTAGATGAATTACGTGGCCGTATGGTGACGTATTTAGCCACGATTCCAGGCAATAATAGTGAATTTTCACAACCGATTGAACTCCGATTTAATGAATTGATCTCAGGTGTGCGTAGTGATGTTGGTGTGAAAATCTTCGGTGATGATATGAATGTCCTCAATACTGAGGCGACTAAAATCTCCAAAATCATTCAGCAAATATCGGGTAGCAGTGCCGTGAAAGTTGAGCAGACCTCAGGTTTGCCATTACTGAATGTCGAGGTAAATAAAACTTTGGCTGCACAATATGGTTTGAGTGTGCGTTCAATTCAAGACCTTGTGGCAACCAATATTGGTGGACAAAGCGTGGGAGAGATTTTAGAAGGCGATCGTCGTTTTGATTTTGTTATCCGTCTTGGAGAGCAAGACCGTAGTGTCGCATCTGTTTCCCAGTTACCTATTCAGCTTCCAAATGGTGGCAGTATTTTATTGTCGGATGTCGCGCAAGTCTCGACCATTGAAGGAATCAACCAAGTCAGTCGAGAAAATGGTAAACGCCGAGTTGTGGTTACAACGAATGTTGAAGGGCGTGATTTAGGGTCTTTTGTTTCTGATGTACAGACACAGCTCAAAGCATACACTTTGCCAAGTGGTTATTGGATAGAATATGGCGGTCAGTTTGAAAATTTGGCTTCAGCCAAAGCACGGATGCAAATCGTGATTCCACTGGCTTTAATCACTATCTTTATTTTACTGATGGCGGTCTTTCACAATGTCAAAGAAAGTCTATTGGTCTTTACCGGGATACCCTTTGCCTTGACCGGTGGTGTGCTGTTCCTTTGGCTAAGGGATATTCCATTATCGATGTCAGCTGGAATTGGCTTTATTGCCTTATCTGGTGTTGCAGTCCTCAATGGACTGGTAATGCTGACCTTTATTAAGGAATTAAGGGACAAATATCCAGTGCATAAAGCCGTGTGGCAAGGGGCTATTTTGCGCTTAAGACCAGTGTTGATGACAGCTTGTGTGGCTT
>TARA_R110000796_G_scaffold247906_1_pt1 | contig 10296 bp, 11 predicted proteins | sample TARA_R110000796 | Tara Oceans TARA_R110000796 (sample SAMEA4397815) | marine metagenome | biome: Polar Biome; feature: [SRF] surface water layer (ENVO:00010504); material: water (ENVO:00002006), including particulate matter (ENVO:01000060) such as... | depth 5 m | reverse complement strand
CATCCATTAATAACTTTAAAATAATAATCATCATCAAGTATTAAAACCGAACCATTTATGTTAGTTTTAACTAAAATCTTATAATATCTTTCGGGTTCTAAACCACTCATATATACATCAAAATAATTTCCTCTTTCATCGGAACTAATTTGAGTATATTGATCGTCGAAGTTAATAACAAATTCATTAGTAGACAAGTCTTTTACTGCATAGAATGAAGACGTTGGTAGATAATTTGTATCTGTAAAAAGAGAACTAGTTTTATATGTTCGAGTAGGATATAAAGGACTTACATTTATGTAAAATCTATTTACACTACTAGGGTGAAATTCACCCGGATTATCGTCTAATGAAAGCTTAAGTTGGGTTGTTGTTACAATACTAAGTGGATCATATTGGGAATAATCTCTCCATCTAAATTCTAATTGAGGTGGGTAAATAGTATTTGTATCTACACTATAATATTTTAAAACAGGTTGAACACTACTACTAGGATGAAATTCAAAACTTGAACTTAACTTTGTTAAAAATCCGTAGTTAGGAATAGATCCACTATACCATAAATTAACTAATCCTTTAACATTCAATTCTAAGTCTTTATTGGATCTCAACCCAAAAGATTCAGTTATTTGAGGAATTAAAGCTGAAGAGGTAAACCAAGCACCACCACCTAGAGAGGTATATGTTGAATCAAAATCTCCTCCATAACCATAAATCCCACTACCTGCTCCTTCAGGAAATGATCCAGTCATTGTCCAAGCCGACCCAGAAAGAAAATCTCTGTATGACCATGAAGCTCCATCTGTTACAATGGGAGCATCTAAATAATGACCTGTTCCATTATTCCAAGATTGAGCAAGTGCGAATATTTCTAAATCTATATCAGCATTTATACCTTGAGCGGTAGAAATGGAATTTCTTAGAAATACATCAAAGATACTTCCTGAAATTTTGTTAGTAATAACATCTTCAATTTCGGGAGTGTCAAATTCAATTAAGTATCTAGATACTACTGGGATGTTTTCTATAGTCTTAACATTAGATGCTTCTAAAATAGCATCCAATCCAGTATTCATAGAAAGGTATTCTGAATATAGGGTAGTGTCCTTAGTAGGGAATATTTTATAGATAGCCATTTATAGTACTTTTATTATAAATATACAATTATAAAGGAACTACCCTACCTTTAATATCTTGGTCAGGAAATCTAACTTCAAATATACTAGGATCCATTGATGGGTAAATAACTTGGTTTTGAGTTGCACCATCTATATCATATGCATATTGTGAATAATTACCTCCAACTTTATTATTAATAATAACATTTTTAATAGTTTGAACTCCTTTTATTTTATCTAAAGATATAAAAAGTTCTTTTGTTAAAATAGGTTGTTTTAATTGCCATTTATCTAAAGTAAAATAATCTTTTAATGATTGAATACAGTTTATTAAAACTTCACTATTGTTAAAGTTAGGCAATACAACAACTTCAAATTCTACAGAAATATTAATAATATAAGCATCTCTAATTTCAATACTATCTCCTATCATTCTTTGTTGAGATAAATATGTTCTTAAATTATCTTTTAAAGTATTACTAGCATAATCTAATTGACCTACACTGTTTTGAGATAAAACATATAAAGATAAGGTTTCAATAGTTGATATTTGTGAATCTGTTAGTTGTGGTTTTTCTATACAAGCTTTAGTTATAGAACCAAAATCTGAAGGCATGCTTAAAGATCGTATTAAATAATCATCAGCTGTTACTGATCTCTTTTGTGCAAATGTAGATGATATTGTATTTTGTCTTATTTCTTGAATAGTATCCCCACCTTTACCTCCTGTAGCGGGTTCAGGATTATTAACTGAAAGAGAGTTAAAAATAAAGTCTGCTGTTGTTGAATTTAAGGCACTATTATTTGAAAATAGTACATTATTAGCTGAAATTGAACTAATAGTATTAGCAGGAGTATTAGAATCTGTGCCTCCTCCTGTTAGATATCTTACAGTTAAAGTTGTATCCGAGGGAGCTACTCCATAAGTCCCAGTATATAAAAAATTAGTTGGTGAATAAGCAGCTGTTAGTTTATCTTTTTTAAATGGTAAACCTATTCCAACATTATTAGGATTAGGAATTATTTCTTCAGTTGTATCACTAGGGGAACCAACACCAAATTGTATTTGTAAATTAGTTAAAGATGTAAATCTAGTAACAAATCTTCGAGGGCATTGTTTTAATTTTAAAAGATATGGAACATCTTTTCCACTATTAGGATCATTAACATTAGTATTTTTAATAGTATCTAATATTGTTTCTTGACCTAAATAATCTACTTCATCCCATTTGTTACCATCAGAATCAGTTATATCTAATATTTTAACTATGTTAGACTCTGTTAAATTAACTGTTTGGAATGGGAGGGGATTAGTAAATGAAAAAGTTTGAGTGTTAATAGTTGAAGATACAGCTCTTCTTGTCTTTTTTAATAAGTAAAATTGTGGTATGCCTCCTGCAGTTTGATAAATATTAACTTCTGTTGCATCTTGAGAACTAGATACTGAAAAGTCTATTTTATCTTCCATTAAAAAATCAACACTATTAGCAGAAGTAAGAGTTGTATTTCCAGGAATAATTAAAGTATAATTATAATCAGGAAAATAATCTCCACTTATGTTTATAGCAGGAACTTGTTGGAAAATCTCCATAGTTGTTTGAGAAACATTTGTTGTTTTAGGTCTATACCCAAACATATAAGATAATTCAAAAACATTATTTGTTTGAACTGCATATTGAGTAAAATTTTCTTGGAATTGGTTATCTAAATAAAAACTTAAAACATCTCCTACATATGATGCTTGTTCTATAAACATCATACCTGGGGAAGCCGCAGAAAAGTCTTTATAAGTGTCTGGGAAGTAGGTTTGTGTATAGTTTATTAAACGTGATCTAAAATCACTAAAATCTCTATTTAAGTATTTTATGTCTCTATTTATTTCAGGCATTTTTTAAAATTGTAAAGTTATATTATCAGTAATATTTTCATCAATAGAATAATTTAAAGAAATTGTAATATCATTAGGCCTACCATCGGGTGATAAAACATCTAAATTTAAAATTTTAATTGATGGAAAGTAATAATCTAATTTTTGTTTGATAAAACTTTTTAAATCTTCAAAAGTAGGTTCATTAGATTGTTCAAATAAATAAATTTTCAACCCCGCACCAAATTGAGGATTTAATGGTATCTCTCCAGGATTTGTTAGGAAAAAATTTATTAAATTATTCTTTTTAGCTTCTTTTGTTGTAAATGTTGAAGTAAATACTCCAGGACCGTTTAACGGTAAATTGACCCCAATAGCAATATTAGGATTTAAATCATCTGGGTTGATATTTATAGGGTCAAAAGGCATTATTTAGTATTTAAAAGTCCCATAATAGTATCCATTTTAACACTTCCTTCTCCTAAATTTCCATTTACAGGATCTACTCCTTGAGGATTAAAAGAAGAAGCATCACTTGAATTAAAATTTAACGCTGTTTCTCCTAAAACATCCATATATTTTTTTCTAGTATCCATAGTAGGCTCCATCGGTGTTGGGGTAGGGGAAGTTTGAGGTAATGGAGGTTGGAAAGATTCCCTTATAACTGTAGGTTGTGGGGATTTTACTGCCTCCAATAAAATATCCTTCAATTCATCTTGAATTGCTTCTTTTACTGCTTCTTTAATTAGATTTTTTAATTGTGTTGTTTTCATATATGTTTATAAATATGGGGTTAATCTGCTTTTAAATCGTTTGTTTGTATATAAAATACTAATTCATCTATTAATATTTGATCAATAGAGCTAAATGAGTATTCTCCTTTTAACATTACAATTCCTTGTTTATTTTTAGCTATGGCTCTTCTACGTTTTAATGTACCACCATTTTTTTCAGTTTCCACGCCCATTTCAAAACCATTAGCATTAATTACTATTGGGGATAATTGATTTGAGTTTTCTCTGGTTAATTCTGTTAATTCAAATGCTACTTGTTCTTGTTCAGCATCAGGAGAACAATCTTGAATTAATCCGTCTAACATTTTAAGTAAATCAAGAACTAGTACTAAATTTTGACGTAGTACAACTAAAACAGATAAAGTAGATGAGCTTATCTTTTTTGTTAACTCTAAAATCTTTTCTATTTTAGGTGTATTAATATTTTTTTGCTGATTAATTATCCCTGTTGGATCAATAGGTGGTGGTATAGGGGTATTTTTAAGAAGTTTAACGGCTATATCAAGTGCTGAAATAACCCCTTGAGTGATACCTGCAGCTACTAAGGTTTTTTCTACTAATTGTAAAATACTATTTAGTACTTTTACTAATTTATTTTTACGTTTAATAATCTCTTTTATTTTATCTTGATTAGGACATGATTTTATATCATCTAATTTTTCCCCTATCATTTCAGTAGCTTTAGCTATGCCAAAAGTAGCTATCATACCTATGACCACAGGAATTAAAGTTTTTTTAATATTAATTATTTGAGTATCAAGTTGATCTTGTAAAAAATATTTCCAATCCTTTTTGTCTAATGACATAAATTCTATTTCGGGAATAGAAAGTTGTGACAGTTTTAATTTATCTAATTCTAGTTGTTGTTGTATAGGAGTTAGCTTAATTATCCCTAAATCTTCTTTATAACTCCCATCACCTTTTTGGGTTGGAACATTAATTGTTTCATAACCCTCCTTTTTTATTTGGACTTTACTAAGAAGTGGGGATGGGGTAGATGCTTTAACCATTTCTTCTATAGATAAAGAACTACTATTTACTAAAAATTTTCCTTGATTATCAGATATAATTGGTACTTGAGGATCTTCTTTTTCTCCTAGTGATGGGTTTAAAGGTAAAGGAGAAGTTGGGGGTAGAGGAGGTGTTACTTCAGGTGGGGAATCTACCCCAACTAAAGTTACAGGGGTAAGCCCACTACCTGCCCTACTATTATTATACCCAATAATTTGTTCTTCTGCTAAAATTTCAAAATTTGCAGAGAATGATCCTATACCTTGAAAAGTATTCCCTTTAGTAATTTGGAATCCGCCTTCACCAAATGATGAACCATATGTGATTATAGCATACTTTTCAGGTCCATTTATACCAAAAGTTATTGTGGTACCATCAGAATAAATATATTTGGGAGTATTAGCCATTATCTTATTTTTAATCGAAAGGATTTATTTTATTAAGAATACCACGAAAAGCCTCATTTAATTTGAGTTTTGATATAGGTTCATTACCAGCTCCAAATTTTTGGACTTTTTTTACATATTTTCTTGCTTCTTTTTTACTCATACCCTCTGTTTGTTCTTTTATATATTCTCCTTCAGACACAGGGGGGATTATTTTATTTTCTTGGGTAGGAGTTATTTTTTTAAGTACTTCTTGAGAAGATAAAACTTCTAATTCAATATTGATTTCAGTTCCAGGAACAGGGCGACCTGTTGTACCATCTATAATTTCTCCACCAATTCGGGGTATATCTTTAGGGATTTTATTTAAATCTAATATTACTAAATTTTCTACTTTACCTTTTCCTACTACTCCCTCGTTTTGAAGATATTTATTTAAAGCAATAACTTCTTTAGGAGAACTAGAAACTTTTCCATCCCCTTTTCTTTGAGTTCCAAATATAAGACAACCTGAAGAAGCATTTTCACTGCCACCATGATGAACAAAAACTCCATCAAAAGCAATTTCTCTTCCCCCTACAACTCTTGGTGAAAATCCTGGTTGTGCATTCACGTCTTCTGTGTATATGGTTCTTGAACCAGGATCATTTTTTGAACTTATTATTAAACCTTCCCCGTTAACAAGGGTTTTACCAATAAAATCACTATTTGTTCCTGCTAATTCTAAGTTGTATATAGAAGGAGGGAGTGCAGCTGGATCTTGGTAATATTCCTCTGGGAGTTCATCTTCTAATAGGCCTGCTAAAGATGGAGGAGTAGTATCAGGTATAGCAGTTACATGCATAATTTTTTCTTCTCTAATAGCATCTTCAACAGTAAAACCTATTACTTCACCCTTATACCACATAGTACCTGTGGTTCTTCCTCCTCCATAGTCTCCAGTAATTTTATCTGTAGTTGAGGATTCTCTTAATACAACAATTTTTTCAGTATTTAATATTAATTTTTTTAAACTAAAAGGCATTTCCTCTAAACTAACATAGTTACCTAAAAGAGTGGGAATTCTAGAAGGTGGGGCCGAAATTGGGGATGGGATATTTGGAGGATATGCAGCCATATTATGTAGTTTTTACAAAATTTGATTTAATACTATCAAGTTGTCCTAATACTTCTTCTAAATTTAAAGCAGCTAACTTTGCAGGACCTTGTATTGCAGCGTCAGGTACACCTTCAACATTTGGTCCTGAGTAGACTTGGATAGTTTTAAGAGCTGTTGCTAAATTAGCAATTTCTTGGACAATTATTTTTAAATATTCTACTGTTGTATCACCTTTTAAAACAGGTTCTAACTGTCCATCATCACTTGAACCTAATTTAATATTTGTACTAACTATGTGAGTACTTTTAGCTTCTAAATTTAGACTTTGATTTGATGAAATTAATACAGACTGTTCACCACTAATTAAAACACTATCTTTTTTAGCATTTAAAACTATTCTATCAGAGTTTAAAATTATTTGTGGTTTATTATAATTTGAAGGTAATATAGGTGAAGGGAAATTGGAACTAACATACGAAACAAAATTTTCATTTGCTAAACTAAAATTAAGTTTTTGGGTAGATGTTAAATATATAGAAGATAAATCATCTTTAATATTTTCTGTTGTAGGAATCCACCCAGGCCCTGAGGTTAATGGGGATTGACCATTTCTTAGGATCATAATAGGATCTCCATTATCACCACTTTTTGACCAATTGTTTTTTTGTTCACTTTTAGATTTTGCTGTACTACCCAATCTAATACTTTGACCAAATCTTCCTTCTATTATATAATCACCCATAAAAGGTAATAGAGGATAAATGTTGGATTTTTCGATAAAAGTATTTTGAGAATTTTCATTCGAATTTAAACTATTAAAATTTATTACGGGTTCGGAGGATTCTCCCTCATCTACATTGTTGCCCCCTGTATCTTTATAATTAGCCTTGTTTTGTTCATTTTGAAAAAATTGTGAAAATGGAAGAGAATCAGGTTGTATATTATTATTGGGACCAGTATTATGAACTCCAACAGGACTAAAATAATAGAATCTTAAAGATACTTCACCACTATCATAATCTAAATTATTAGGTATTGAAATAATAAAAACTATTTCATTTATTAAGGGAGGGGTTTGTTGTTGTGAAAATATAGGATATGCTTTTGTTGAACCTACAGCGATAGTATCATCTACATATTCAAAGAAAACTACACCAACATCACTCCAATTAGAAAAGCTACTATGTTTTTCATCTAAAATTATATCAGTAACTCTTACGGGAGTTAAAGTATAATTAAGCATACCATTCTTCTTTAATTTTTGAAAATTAGAACGATTATTTCTTCTCTTAATACCTTGTTCAAAAATAGCCATTACCCTTTTGGTTTAAACTTTTCTACTTCATTTAGGAGTTGTTGTTTTTCTTCTTCTGTCATACCAAACCCTTCTTCTTCTGATTTAGTGGAAGATAGTGCACGTTGAACAATGGTAGCCATTTTTACTAACTGCTCATCATTTTTAATACCTAATTCCATATACTCTTTAATAAGAGGTACTATTAAAGTAGCATCACCAATATCACTAATAAGAGGTTTTAATTCACCAATTAAAGCTGTGATTTGTGTTTCTTTTTTCTTTTGGTTATCGTATATTTCTTTTAAGATATCAGAAAACTTCTTTTTACCAAAAACTTTTGATTCTAAATTCCCCATATGTTTTATTTAGGTATAAATATGAAAAATTATAAAAATTAGAAATTAGTATACCCATTCTCTAAATAAAACACGTAATGCTTTTTAAATATAACATATAACTGTTTAGCTATTTTAGTAATTTTTGGGGTTTTCACCTCTGGGATCATTTCATGTATGTAAATATAAAGTGCTTTTTTATTAAAAACATCAATACTTTCTCTTTTTCTAAATAATTCTAAAATAGAATCAGCTATGCGAGTATCAAAGGGTTTTGGGAATAAAATAAATACGTTTTTAGAAACATGTTCTACATATTCATCCATAAATAGTGATAATCGTTCATTTGGGTTAGAAGTTTCTAAATTATATGAATGTGAGTCATCTTTTTCTAGTTCTCCTGCAGGAACCGTAGCTATTTTCTTTTTGTAATTTTTATCATTATATAATATGCACCATCTTTTTACAATTGTACCAAAATAGGAATAAGCTTTAGCACCACGAGAAGGATCAAATAAATGTATCTTTGATAATAAAAATACAATTATTTCATGTTGTAAATGCTCTAAATTATCAACTTCAGTATGGTAAAACTTAAAGGTATGGATTATATTTTGAGTAAGTTTAAAAAATGGATAATGGATTTTATCCTCATATATCTTACTTCTTAACTCAAAATCAGAAGTGTTATTGTATAAAACAATAGCATCTTCTGTTTCTTGAGTGAAATAATTTTTACTTTTTTTACGTCTTTTTTTTTTAACCGGAGGTAGAGGCATATTATTTAATCTTTTTAACGGTAAACTCATTTAATATTTCTTGAATTTTTAAAATTGAAGAAAATATAATTCCTACATCTTCATCTTTTTCAAATATTCCCCTATTATCTACATCTTTTAATTTTTTATTAGAAACTTCAATTATTCTAGAAAATTTATCTAAATACTCCATATAACCTAAAAGAATATCTTCGGATCTTTCTTGTTTTTTCATTAGATTAAATGTTGTAAATCCGAGAATTACAACTATAACGGATAATGCACAAGTAACAATTATTAATAGTATCATAAGCTATCTAACATATTTTTTAATCCATCACTTTTTATTGAACTTAAAGCCTTAACTTTAGTAGATAATTTCTTTGATGAATTTGGTGTTGTCCCCAATGTATAATTTCCTTTTTGCTTCTCCACGGATTTATTTTCTCCTCTTAATTTTGGTAACCATTCACGCTCAAATTCAATACGAGCGGACATCAAATCTGCTTGATGTAGTATAAAAGGTAAAGATGTACGTGGTTTCTGTTCGGGCATATACGCCTTTAGGTATTTGGTATTAGCTTCATCGTATAATCCATCATGCGTTTGAATAGCTAACATCTCATTAAATGTATACGTTACACCGTGGGATTGTAAAAGATATAAACCTCTATCTGGGACTGATGCAAAATGGACTTTAGAATTAAACATGTAATCTTCTCCTAACTTATCACGTCTCCATTTATCTGTCTGGGGGATATAGGATTCATTATTTTCATCTCCCATTTTTCCTAGATCATGATTGATTGCTGAAAATACTAATTCTTCAATAGTAAATGTAGATCTGTCCATTTCAAATTCACACCACACATCATAAATTTTAAGTGATGCTGAAACAACACGATTTACATGGTCAACATATCCTCCTGGGAATGCATTGTGATATTCTTTTTTATGAGCAGCAGGCATTAACATAATACGCTCTTCATATTTTTTATAAAAACCTAATAATTTTTGTTTACGATCCCCAGTAATGTGAACTTCAATATTATCAAGAAATATTGACCAATTATCTTGGATTTGTTTTGCTTCTAATCCCATAACTTTTATTTTAATTTATTAATTTTCCCTTTCAATAATTGATGAAATTTCTTCTTTCATTTCAACTAACTCATTTACAAGTTTCCTTCCAACAATAATGTCATTTCCATTAAGGGCTAAACGGAGTTTTTTTAACATACCTTCTAAAGTTTGCATGCGTCTCAATAATAATTCTTTATTTCTCATTTTTTATTTATTAATTAATAATTTATTTATTTATTTATTTTAAATTTTCTATTTAAATATTAACATGTAATGAAGGTAATGAAAATAGATTGGGGGGTCACGTTTTTTTTAATTTTTTCAATAATTCCTGTTTTTCTAAGTAATCCTGAATATTTTTTAGTAAAGCACACTTTTCGAATTCCTCAATACTTTCAAAATACCCTATAGATAGTTTTATACTTACGATTATTTCATCACTTCCATAGTGATTTAGTGCATCCTTCCAATCTTCATCTTTTAAATCAAATCCCTCTACCCAAAAAAACGCTCGGGTGTACATGATATAATCCCCAGCTTCTTCCACC
>TARA_R110000796_G_scaffold3234_3_pt1 | contig 10299 bp, 6 predicted proteins | sample TARA_R110000796 | Tara Oceans TARA_R110000796 (sample SAMEA4397815) | marine metagenome | biome: Polar Biome; feature: [SRF] surface water layer (ENVO:00010504); material: water (ENVO:00002006), including particulate matter (ENVO:01000060) such as... | depth 5 m | reverse complement strand
CTTCAAGTATAAGTAGAACATCAGGTTCATCAGGATCTTCAGGATCAAATGGTACTAATGGAAATAATGGTGTTAGTGGAGCTAGTAGAACTTCAGGTAATAGTAGTACAAGTGGGTCTTCAGGTTCAACCGGGTCAAATGGTGCTAATGGAGGAAGAGGAGCAAGTGCTTCAAGTAGTACAAGTGGATCTTCAGGTTCAACGGGATCAAGTGGTAATGCTGGGGGAGCAGGAGCAAGTGCTTCAAGTAATACATCAGGAACAACAGGTTCAAGTGGTACTAGTGGTGTTGGTGGAGCCGGAGGTGTTTCTGGAGGAAGTGGGAGTGGCGGTACATCAGGAGCTGATGGTACATCGGGTCAATCTGGAAATATAGGTACCAGTGGTGCATATGTAACACTTACAGCAGGAAACGGTCTTACAGGTGGTGGTGTTTTAAACCAAAACAGAACAATTAATGTAGTTGGAGGAACAGGAATTGATGTATTTGCAAATAATATTGCTGTAGATGTATCTGACTTCTTAGTCAATGGGGGAGCAAATAGGATGGTAATTGCCACAGGAACGGACGCATTTGAAGCGACTGGAGATGTAACATTTGACGGGGTAGAGTTTGAAGTAAATGCTAAAACAGGAGCAAGAGTTAATGAACTTACAATAGATAACCTTTACCAAGGATTTTTACCATCAGTCGCAGCACAAGGTAGAGGTAATTTAGATTCACTAATTTCATCTACGGGAAACAACACAACCGCATTAGGAATACCAAATGTATACTTCATAATTTCTAATTCTAACATCTCAGCTGGTGCCTATGCCGTACCGGGATATAGTTTTTAGAATTATAAGGGGAGTTAAAAACTCCCCACCTTTTCTATATTTATAGTTTGGTTACCGCCATTATTGTTATTATATTATTGATAATTAAAACTATAGTTATATGCAAAAATTACTCTTTATAGCCCCACATTTATCTACTGGGGGTTTACCTCAATACCTTACAAAAAAAATAGAATTATTAAGAAAAGAATTTGATATTTACTTAGTTGAATGGGCGGATTGTACAGGTGGTAGGTTAGTAGTACAAAAAAACAAAATTAAAAATTTAATAGATAAAAATCACTTTTTTACACTAGGAGAGGATAAAACAGAATTATTTAATTTAATAGAAACAATCAACCCTGATATTATCCATTTAGAAGAAATACCAGAATATTTCATGGATGATGATATAGCCCGAAAACTATATAACATCGATAGAGATTATTTTATAGTAGAAACCTCTCATGATTCTTCAATGAATACAGATAATAAGTTATTCCTCCCAGATAAATTTATGTTTGTTTCTAACTGGCAAATTGAACAATATAAAGATATTAAAGTACCAAAAATATTAGTAGAATATCCTATTGAGTATGTTGAACGTCCCGACAGGGCACAATCTTTAAATAAATTAGGTTTAGACCCCAACAAAAAACATATACTACACGTTGGGTTATTTACACCTAGAAAAAACCAATCAGAGTTTTTTAAGTATGCCGAGTCATTACCAAATTACGAATTCCATTGTGTAGGCAACCAAGCTGATAATTTTAAATGGTATTGGGAACCATTAATGGAAAACAAACCTAATAATGTTACATGGTGGAATGAACGAACAGATGTAGATAGTTTCTACCAATCTATGGATTTATTTTTATTTACTTCTAGAGGTACTAATAACGATAAAGAAACCATGCCTTTAGTAATACGTGAGGCCATTTCTTACAAAATGAAAGTTTTAATATATAATTTAGAAGTATATGATGATTATTTTAAATCTTTCCCTACTGTTTCCTATTTAAAATTTGATGATATAAGTAAGAACAACCAATCTATTAAAACTTTATTAGACTTAGACTCCCCAAAAATTATACACCTTACTGAAGAAGAATTTAATTCCTCTAAAACAAAAGTATTAAATACAGGTAAAGAAAATGAAGCTTATGTTGTTTGTACTTACCCAAACACCCAGGCATCTATTAATACTACAATAAAATGTATTAAATCTTTAAGAAAAAATAGTAGTAGAAAAATTATTATTTCCTCACATTATGCCGTTCCAAAAGAACTACAGGATATGGTTGACTATGTGTTTTATGAAAAAAATAACCTCTTAACAAAACATACATTCTATTCCAACTACACATACCACACAGACCTTTTTAATACCCATGTAAATTTAAGGGGGGAAGATAATGATAGATACCATGGACCTGCGTGTTATACCTCCTTTTATAACCCAGCAACCTTCGCAAATTCTTTAGGGATAGAAAAACTCCATTACGTTAATTTTGATTATATTTTAAAAGATGAAGAATATATAGATTACATATCTAATATACTGAATACTAAAAGTACATTCTTTGGTGAATTTAATGCTCAAGAGGGGAAATGTTATTATACTTATTTCTTTAGTGCACGCCCAGAAGCAATTCTTAAACATTGTAAATTTATAGAAACTGAAGACCAATATAATAACCTAATGAGTGAGTATGGGTCTGAATCTAATGGTATTGAAAATTTATATTATAATATTTTTAAAAATAATAAAAGTAATTATATTGAATCTAGGGAAAAATTTGATTCAGATGCTGAAAAGTATTTTGATTTTGAAGATTATTCTATGGTAGAGTATTATACTATACTACCCACATCAGTTCCTAATAAATTCTGCCCATGGGTTACTATCTCAAACAATAACGAAAGTAAACTTATCCACTATACAGTTAAAAGAAATGGTTATTTAATTATTGATAGAAAGTTAGAAGTTAAGGGTAAATTTACATTTTGGGATTTAGTTCCATATTCTTTAAATGATAATACTGTTGTAAATTTCCACATTACAGACTTAACAACCGGTGATTTTATTAAAGAACATACTTTTAACCTTAATAAAGAATATTTTTTAAATAAAATGCCTAATAATGGTTCTTTTGAATGGAAGGGTGAAATGGGTGTAGGCCATAATAAAAAAATTAAACTATTACATTTAGTAACAAACCCACTAACCAATATTAAAGAACAGCGTTCTATAGAAAATTTAAAATTATTTTGTAATCGCCATGATATAGATTATGATATGAGAGTTAATAAAATATGGAAAGAATTACCCCCAGCAGATACTTGTGTAAGACCTGAACATATAGCTTTCAAACCAGCACCTATTGGGGATGGGTTTGGTAAATTAACTCCGGGACATTATGGGTGTTTTTTAGCTCATAAAAACGCTATATGTTCTGAAAGTAATAAAGATTATGATTTTATATTAATATTTGAGGGTGATGTAATTATAGATAAGAATTTGGAAGATGAATTATATCCTTCACTATTTAGATTTAATAAAATAGCATGTGATAATAGCCTAGATTTGGTAGGTTTTGGAAATCCATTATCATCTACAAAAATATTAGGAACCCAAATAGAAGATGTGTATACTTCCCCAATACATTTTGTCCCCGCACAATCATATTTAATACCTAACCAAAGTTTAAATAATTGGAAGTTTAAATTAGAAAATGAAAAATGGGAAGCCTGGGATTTATGGATTATGAATATAGGTAGAATGAAAACTTCAATAGCTGATAAAGTATATACTAAACACCTCCCAGGATTTAGTTTAGTAGACCAAAAAGAAAAAAATAAAAATAATGATAATCCTTTAATATTTATAGATTAATGAGAATCTGCCAAGTACACCCAGGTTGTGGTATTCCAGTACCACCACCAACATGGGGAGCAATAGAAAAAATAGTATGGGAATTTACAGTAAATTTAAAAAAATTAGGACATACCGTTGATATTAAATTTTTAAATAAGATAAATCCTTTAGAATATGATATCATCCACTGCCATGTTACTAATCTAGCATTACAGTTATCTGAAATGGGGATTCCTTATATTTTTCAACTTCATGATCATCATGTATACCATTATGGTAAGGATTCCCCCACTTACAAGGAAACCGAAAAGGCAATAAATGGTTCAATTAAAACATTAGTACCAGCTAGATTCTTAGTTGATTATTTTTCAAACCCCAAAGTAGAATATTTTTCTCATGGGGTAAACGTAGATGAATTTTACCCTATAAACAAAATAACCCCTGAAGAACCTAACCTATTAATGGTTGCAAATAATGGTTTAGCAGGGGATAGTACATTTGATAGAAAGGGATTTCAATTTGGTATTGGGTTAGCAATGTTAAATAATTTACCAATTACTATTGCAGGTCCCTCAAATAATAAAGAATTCTTTAATCATCATTTATGGATGTTAAATTATCCAAAATTAAACTTGGTTTTTGACACTCCTAATGGTAAATTGTTGGAGTTATACCACCACCATGATATTTTTATACATCCTACAATGTTAGAAGCAGGACATCCAAACTTAACAATGATTGAAGCAGCGGCTGCAGGTTTACCTATTATAGCTAATTGGGAATTTGAAACTGATTTTCATGGAGCTTGGAGGTCATCGCGTGATATATTTGAAATGGATAAAGGGTTAAAAGACATTATGTCTAATTGGGATTTTTATAAAGAACAAGCAATAGATACTGGGAAAGAATTATCATGGTATAATCGTTCTAAGGAAATAATTAAAGTTTATAAACAATGCAAAGATCTGTAAGGCTAGTTAGTATAAAAGACACCCCTATGGTTATATTTGAGGGTCCCGAATGTATATCTGATGATATAGTAAAGTATAATAATTTTTGGGAGTTTGAAATATTTGATAAGTGGTACCGTTATTTCCCATCAGATGGGTTAATGTTAGATATAGGAGCAAACATAGGCTCTCATTCCCTCCAATTTAAATCCCATTTCCCAAATTTAAAAATATGGTCATTTGAACCATTCCCAGCTAACTATAAACTCTTAAAACAAAATACAAACCAATATAATGATGTTCATTGTTTTAACGTAGGTGTTGGTAGTACAAACTCTATGGTTCATTTTAGTGATGACCATATTGGGAATAGTGGGGTAGTTAAGGTTGTGGGGAACAGCAAAACAACAAATCTAGTAGTTGCCCTAGATACTTTTAAATTTCCTGAAAAGGTAACATTTATAAAAATGGATATTGAAGGCCATGAATTATCCGCACTTGAGGGTATGAGTGATTTATTATTAAATGATAAACCTATGATATGGGTTGAGGATATTAAAGACAAAGCAGTCCCATATCTAAAAACACTAGGATATAAAATATTAGATGAAGCACCAAAAACTAAAGATTACTTAATGATATGAAAGAAATTTTAATAAAAGAATACAATAATTTAATTAAAAACCCACAAAAACCTTTAATTAAAAAAAACACATTTAATCTAAACTTTATTAAGGGTTGTAGGTTTGAAGCATTAGGGGATAATCAAACCAAATATTCTGTAAATTTTATAAATCAGGATACTGGGGATATTGTTTATGAGAATGTAATTACAAATAATATGTGGTGTAAAACCAATGTCCAATATTTTGTTAATTATTTAGTTAAGGTTACAGATATGGGTACTGGTGAAGTTGTATTTGAACACAAATATAGTGGAGAAGGTAAAAAGATTTATATTCATTTAGCTTCAAGTGCTTTAGGTGATACTTTATCATGGATTTCACATTTAGAAGAATTTAGAGTAACCCATAAATGTGAGTTAGTGGTTTCTACCTTCCATAATGAAATGTTTGAAACTAAATACCCGGATATTAAATTTGTCCCACCAGGAACAGAGATATTTGATTTATATGCCATGTATGAAATAGGATGGCATTATAATGAAGATGGTGGGGTAGATTATGCAAAAATTCCATCTAACTTTAGAGAAATACCACTAAGTAAAACAGCAACAGATACATTAGGCCTTGATTATAGAGAAATAAAACCTAAACATACATTTATAAATACAGGTTCTACGATTGATGGTGATTATGTTTGTATAGCCCCCCATGCATCTGCCCATGCCAAATATTGGAATTATAAAGGTGGATGGCAAACAGTTATTGACCATTTAAATGATAAAGGTTATAAAGTTGTAATGATTACACATGAACCTTTAGGTGATAAGTGGCATGATTCTAAATTAGGGGGAACTTTAAATAATGTAATTGATAAAACTGGAGATTTCCCCTTAAGTGAAAGAGCTAATGATTTAATGAATGCTAAAGCTTTTATTGGGTTGGGTAGTGGTTTAAGTTGGTTAAGTTGGGCGGTAGGATGTCCTACAGTCTTAATATCAGGGTTTAGTGAATCATATAGTGAGTTTGAGGATTGTGAAAGAATATCACCCCCAAAAGATAAATGTAGTGGTTGTTTTAACACTACAAGATTAAATGCCGGGGATTGGGAATGGTGCCCGGAACATAAAAATACTTCAAGGCATTTTGAATGCACTAAATCTATAGAACCAAAAACGGTAATAGATGCTATAAATCGTCAATTAGGAAAAATCTCCTGATATTTATAATAAAAATCATCATAAATTATGGCATTATTATTTACAAATACTGGAGTAACAACAGGTCAACCTGTGGAAGCTTCCCAAGTGTCTCAATCATTTGACGCTTTTACGGGTGCTGAAGCCTATGATATTTCAATATCTGGATCTTTTACAGTAAATGGACCAGTTGATTTAACCTCTGTTAGTGGAAGTTCTTTTACTGGTAGTTTTACGGGTAGTGTAGAAGGTACATCATCTTTTGCTGTCAGCTCATCAAATACAATTTCCTCATCATATGCAAATGCTTCTGAAATTTCCATAACTAGCTCTTATATACTAGGGTCTAATGTTGATGGGAATGTTGCACTTGCAGATAATGCTATTTCATCATCATATGCTTTATCTTCTTCAATAGCAGGTAAGTCCAACATATCATTCTCCTCATCTTATGCTTTATCCTCATCTTATGCTTTAACAGCATCTTACGCCGAAAATGGTGGTGGTGGTGGTTCAAATGTTTGGTTTGATGGGACTACTTATATTTCATCTTCAGTCCCTGTAAGTTCCTCAGTATTTGAAGGTGAGAGTTTTACAGCTTCAATTGCTGTTATTACCCCAGCGATTGGTAATGTTGGAAATACATCACGATTAAGATTCAGTGGAAATGATACCATTTTCGTAAATAATGGAACTACAATAGGTAAAATTAGCCCAAATGGTTTAGAAATAGATGGTAAGCCTGTTTCGGCTTCAGGTGTGTTTGTAACAGGAGGTGATATTGTACCTCGTGATACTAGTATTAATGTAGGATTACCAAATCAACCTTTTAATAATATTTACTTATCAGAATCATTATATATAAGTGGTTCTACCAACTTTATGACAGCAAGTTATAATGATAGCCAATTATTAATTAATGGCAATCCTGTAGTCCAGTCATCCCAAACATCATCTATGTATACCGGTGGGGTAGATACCCTTATGACTGATAAATTTGGTGTAGCTTCAGGACCAAATCCATCCAAAATATTAATGGGTGCTGTAACTTTCCCCGCAGGTCAACAAACCCAAGTAATTACAACTTATACTGCAGATCTATTAGGAAAAGAATTTGGTGTTGATGCGGTTGGTACTTTTAGTTATTTTGGTTTAACAACCCCTACAGGCCCAATCTATAGTGCTCTTAATACATTTACAGGAGAAGTTTCTGTAAAATTAACAAATGGTTCAGGAAATGTTACAACAGTAAATTACATAATAATTACATTTTAACAAAAAAATTAAATACGTATAACAAATGGTCAAAAAGTTAACACAGGAAGAAATTGATAATTTAACTAACCTAAAAGCGGGTTATGAAGAATTAACAAAAGTTATAGGTAATACGGAGGTTCAAATTTTAACCCTCGAATTACGAAAAGAACAATTTAAAGCTAATTTATTTAAATTCCAACAGGATGAAGCAAGATTAGCTAAAGAATTAGAAGACAAATATGGAAATGGGTCAATTTCATTAGAAAAAGGCGAATTTCTTGCAAACGAATAAGTTTTTGACAAAAACTCATATATTTATTATCAAAATAAAACAACTACAATAACATGGCAGAAACATTAATTTCCCCAGGAGTATTAGCACGAGAGAACGATCAGTCTCAAATAACTTCTCAACCCATTCAAGCAGGAGCCGCTTTAGTAGGTCCTACAGTAAAAGGTCAAGTTGGTATACCAAAGCTTATTACTACCTATAGTGAGTATCAAGCAACTTTTGGTACTACGTTTGACAGTGGTTCAGATGAATACACATTCTTAACATCAATTTCAGCTTATAACTACTTCCAGAATGGAGGTAATACTTTGCTAGTAACAAGAGTCGCTTCAGGGTCATTTACCCCAGCAGATTCTTCAGTAATATACAACGACCAAGAAAGCGGTGCTGTAGTTGCTGGAACTAATTTATTAGGTTCTTTTACTAGTGGAGGAGAAGGAGGTACTGCCGGTGCTTTTACTGCAATTGCAACAGCAACTTCTGGTGGAGGAACAGGAATTACTTTAGATGTTACAACATCAACTTCAAATGGAAAATTAGTAGTAACAGCTAATGATTTACTTTCAGAAATTACAACAAATCCAATAAATGCAGGAGTTGCTTCTTATACAGGAGTTGCTTTAACTGGTGGTACTGGAACAGGTGCTGTAGCTACAGTAGTAGTAACAGGAACAACTGCTCCAACTATAACCGGTATAACAGTTACATCAACTGGATCAGAGTTTATAGCAACTGATGTTTTAGCAATAGCAGCTGGAGCTTTAGGAGAAGGACAGTTAATAAATGCAGATGATATTACAGCAGATTCATCATTACCAACAATTGGTACTTTTGCTACACCAACAGTAGTAGCCGAAAGTGGTACTAGTGGTGTGGGTTCAGGAGCAACATTTACTATAACAGGGGATGGTGCATCGGCAATTACATCCATAGTAGTAGCTTCAATTGGTACCGGATATGCAGAGTCTGATACAATTACAATTACTCAAGCAGATTTAATTACAGCAGGGTTTGCAGGAGCATTAGGAGATTTAGTAATAACAGTTTCAGCTGCAATGGTTCAAAATTCAACAGCAGCAGCTATTACATTAGTTTCAACAAATTTATTCGTTGAAACAACAGCAGTTGCAACCGTAGGCGTAGGTGCAGATTATGCAGTAGGAGATACATTAACAATATCAGCAGCCAGTATAGGTACTCCATCAGCTGATTTAGTGTTAACATTAGTTGATGCAAATATAGTAGATGCAAATGCATTTACCTTAGAAACAATTGGGCAGGGTATTATTATGAATAATACAGGAGCCGAAAATTCTCAAGGTGCTTTATCAAACGGAACATCAGATAACATCAGATGGGAAATTACATCACCAGATACAGGTTCAGGTACATTTAGTGTAATTATAAGACAAGGTAATGATACTACAAGAGCAAAATCAGTAGTAGAATCATTTAATAATGTATCATTAGATCCAAAATCTTCAAACTACATATCTAGAATAATTGGTGACCAAACACAAAACTTAGTTGGAGCAGGTTCAGCAGATCCATATTTACAAACATCAGGATCTTTCCCGAACGCTTCAAGATACGTAAGAGTAAAATCAGTAGCATATAAAACACCAGATTATTTTGATAATAGTGGAACTCCAAAACCTCAATATACAGCATCTATTCCAGTTGCAGCATCAGGTACGTTTGGAGAAGCATTAGGAACAATTTTAACAGGAGAGGGAAAATATTATCAAGAAATTGATGGTAATGATTCTCAAGGATTAGTTGGTGGTAATTACACGGATGCCTTTAATTTATTAGCAAATAAAGACGATTACAGATATAATCTTATTTCAGCACCTGGTTTATACCAAGCAGATTATAGTTCAGTATTAAATACATTAGTAGCAAATACTGAAAATAGAGGAGATAATATTGTAATTTTAGATCTTGAAGCTTATGATTCATCAATTACAGCTACTGTAGGAACAGCAGCTAGTAAAGATACGTCATATGCAGCTTCATATTGGCCATGGTGTATGGTAACAGATCCAGATTCAGGACAAAGAGTTTGGGTTCCAGCATCAGCATTAATACCAGGAGTTTATGCCTCAAATGATAGAACAGCAGAAGCATGGTTTGCCCCAGCAGGTATTAATAGAGGTGGATTAGGTGTAGTAGTTCAAGCAGAAAGAAAATTAACTCAAGCTAATAGAGATTCATTATATCAAGGTAAAGTTAACCCAATCGCAACCTTCCCAGGAAGAGGAGTAGTAGTATTTGGA
>TARA_R110000796_G_scaffold142745_2_pt1 | contig 10309 bp, 12 predicted proteins | sample TARA_R110000796 | Tara Oceans TARA_R110000796 (sample SAMEA4397815) | marine metagenome | biome: Polar Biome; feature: [SRF] surface water layer (ENVO:00010504); material: water (ENVO:00002006), including particulate matter (ENVO:01000060) such as... | depth 5 m | reverse complement strand
ATAGCGTTAATTGGGCGCTATTAAGGATCCGCTTTATAGCGTTAACCAGGCACTACCAAAACATCAGGTTACAAAGTTACAGGTTACAAAACGTTTTCAAACCGCTACTATATATAAAAAAAAAAAAAGCATAATACATATTTATTTATTATTACAATTACAATATATATATTTATTATTGTAACTTTGTAACTTTAAAGGATAACTACTGTTTATAAGGGTTTTCCGGTTACAAAAAATTTTTAAAAACCTGTAACTTTTTTTGTAACCGGCAATTACTGTAACTTTTAACCCAAAAAACGACTTCACAAAAAAATGAAATCGTTTTGATTTGGGTTTTATTTTTTTGTAACTTTGTAACCCGCCCAAGTTACAAAAAATTAGCCATTATGAAAATCAAAATATTCGTCATAGGATTCCCTTCCGGTCGCTTCCAATGGCAGTACATTTGAGTAAAAATGCGGCGTTGCTTTGGTCACTCCATCGACCTTTATAGCGCCCCGATATTTCATAAAACCATTACTTCGCAACGCCGCTTCAATGCCATTATTCCCCACGCGGTTATGCCCTGAATCGCGCAATACCGCCTTTAAGGTTTTAAGCGTAAAGGGCGTATTAAACGGAAATTCACCGGCGTTAATCATCTCTTCCATATCTTGTTCGTAATCGTATTTACCCGCCTGCATCATCTCCCGCGCCCCGCCCGTTACCTTGGGCAATTCGCGTAAACTAAACCCAGATACATCTAACCCAAGAAGATAATTCATCACCTTGGCAAACCCGTCCTCACGCTCCAACCAACCCCGTAATCGGGCATAATACGCCGCTGATTGTGGCGGAACCCATGAATCCGCAACAAAATACCTCATATCGCCACTCTCAATGGCAATGGCGTCGCGGTGGTTGGTCATAATTAAATACGCGGTAACATCGGCCTGGGTAACTAAACCTTTACCCTTTATATTAAGCATACGCACCCCGTTGGCTGACGGTGCAATAATAATTTTTAGGTTATTGGCCGTATCTTTACGCTGGCCCATGTTGGCTTCATGCATAATCATAAATTTCATACCGAACACATAATCGCCCCACCCTGAAGCAACATCCTCAACGTTGGCCGCACCCGCCGCCGAGCCGAATATTTTCATCATCGGTTCAAAAAACGAGTCTTTACCGTTTCGTAACGTACCCCTATTAAGGATGGTAAACGCGGGTTTTTCACCTAACCGCTGCAAGACCGCTGCTAAATACTTAATCACCACCCCGCGTTCAAACGCATCAGGGAACAAGTATTCCGCGTGTTCTAGCCAAACCGACACATCCCCCGAAACAGGCGTTAAGGCAAATCCTTTCCATGTATTCACTAGCCGCCGACCTTCTGAGCTAAAAATAACTTCATCACGGGATGGCCTATCCCCGTTGGTAGGCATCCACCCCAAACCATCCGCAACCGAGTGTTCTTTATCCATAGCCATTAAGAACTGGCGCGACGCCAAGGGCAACCCGCCTTTAGCGCCGGTACATTCGGATAAATACAAAGAATCTAAACCTTTTGCCGGTATCAACACCCCTGAACGCAAGTTATAAAATTCGTGTCTAGCCGCCATATAAACGTAATCAATAATATCGTCTTCCCAAATTCCACCGATAGCAGGATCACGCCCGCCGGATAATACCGCCTTGCCCGACACCGCCGAGCCTAATAAACCCACGCTATTATTAATCACCCCAGCTTCCAGCATGGCCTTAACCCCGGCGACCTGTACCCCCTCAACATGAAGCCGAGATAATTCGGTCATATCCAAGCCGACTTGTTTGCTAACCAGCTTCATCATACGCGGCCCGGTTAACTTGCCGGTGGACGCGTCACCGTTACACGCCCCGTGGTGGCATTGGTATTCAACATGGCCATCTTCTGCAATGCGGAACGCACCCCCCGACGCATCCGCCGAACTATGTTTATCCGCGTTCGGACAATCCACCCGCACCCACCCATCATCACCATAACCGGTCACGGTCAAGTGGGGCCATAAAGGATGGCCAAGCACTAACGGCGAGGATTCATCGGCGGCATCGACCACCATGTTATGCCGGCCAGCCGATAAATCAATATCGAACACCGCCGCTAACGATTCAATCGGGTAGTTAAGCAACGGGTTCCATTCAGAGATATAACACTGAAACGGCGCACCATCCACCAGCCGAGAAGATTTACTGTTAACCCCCTCTGGCAAACGGACATATCGCGTCACGCCTTTCATTCCAGGGTCGCGGCCCGTGGGCGCTAGACCTTTGGCCACCAGCCCATCCAGCAAGTTATCCACCATATCGCGGGATTCGCAAGGTTCCGATAACACCCAACCCCATTGCTCAGAACCCGAAGACGAGTGCATCTTGTATGTGGGTATGGGTAGCTTCTCCACCATTTCAACCGGTAGCTTTTCCCGTACATCATCGGCCACAATCACAAAACATGCGTCGAACAGATCTTTTGCCCGCCTTGCCTTGCCTTTCTTTTCATCGAAGTTGAATAACGAAATAGTAAAGTATTGGTTATCCGCCTTGCCCATACCGGCCAGTTCAGATTTAGCCAGACCACCGGCCCAACAGATAGCACGTCTATCTATGGTAATGTCATTCGGATCATCGGGAAACGAGGTAATGTGCGCCCTATCCCATTCATCACCAAATAACGTCGTCAAAAATTCTTTATTGGTGACTGACACAACGCCGCGCAGCACCGCTTTTTTATTATCCATTGCTAACTCCCCCATAACAATTAGTGAGAACCCATTTTTGTTTCTTGGCTCACCAGATCTATACTAACAATACCCTTTTGATAGGCTTCTGCTGTATCAAGCGCCAGTTCAATCAACTGTACAAAGGTACTGTTAATGGAAATGTCATTTTTCGACGCAATTTCTTCAACTTGGTACATCAAGTTATCCGGGATGTAGATGGATGATCGCTTCATGTTCTTTTTCTTGAGTTTGATATTTAGTTCAGGCATGGTAGCCTCCAGGTTGGTTTGATTTAGGGAGAGTATAGTATGCGTGAATCAATTATTCAACAAAAGATTACACAAAAAGCTAGACAGCAAGGTATTCTTTGCGTTAAAGTCGATTCCAGTAGTAGCCGTGGCTGGCCCGATTTAACGTGTGTCCTGCCCAACGGAACGGTTCTCTTTATAGAACTGAAGACGCCGACAGGCAAGTTGAGCCGGCTACAAGAACACATGATTGATAAACTAAAAAGGAATAAAGCCAATGTCCACATCATCCGAAGCGTCGAAGAGTTCGACCATCTTGTTACATCCCACCATAACTAAACTGTTCAAAGAACTGCCTAAAGAAGAGCCAGCCGCGCCTCCTGTAGCGCCAACCTTGGATCTAACTCCCAACCAAGAGAAAGCCATAACCCACCTATTCCGCTATGATTCAGCCATATTAATCGCACCCACCGGCACGGGCAAAACCGTAGTTGCCCTGAGTGCGATACAGGAACGGCTATACGCGCAGGACAATAAACGTGCAATAGTAGTCGCACCACCTAAAGTAATCAACAACTGGCCCATTGAAGCGGCTAAGTGGGGCATTGCACTCAAACTAGCATTACTGACCGGCGCACCCGCTGAACGGGCGGCTATGGTCAACGACCAAACCAACAACGTGCTTATTGTTAGCCTGAATAACCTGAACTCCCTCTTAGCATTAGATCACGGTTGCGACCTGATCCTCATAGACGAGCTAAGTAAAGCCACCGGCAAGCAGACCAGCAAGCTAAAGAACAAACCAGCCGACACTATTACGACCCGTTGGGCCATGACCGCCACGCCGGTATCTGAATCGTTTGAAAACCTGTACGCCATGTGTCGCGTCATTGATGGAGGTAAAGCACTAGGCCGGTCAAAGCAGAGCTACCTGACTAAATACTTCTACCCAACAGACTACAAGCAGTATAATTGGGCGCTGCAAGCGGGCGCTGACAAGTTGATAATGGACAAGGTACAACACCTGATCCATGTGATCGACTACAAGAAAGAAGAGTTCATGGCCCCTATAATCGTGGAAGACTATCTGTTCAAGCTGCCAGCCGCGACGCTCAAGCGTTACGATATGATGCGAAAGGACATGATGGTTGACTTAGATGATACCGCTATCGTGGCCGCCAACGCCGCCGTAATGACCAGTAAGCTACGCCAAATGGCGAGTGGTTTTGCGATTAACGAAGATGGCATGGCCATTGATTATGATAACTTTCGTGCCGAGGCTATGGGCAAGTGGATCGAAGAGTTAGATTGGAAATCGGCCATCATCCTCTATGAGTACAACCACCAGCGTACACAAATACAGCGGGTACTAGGAGATATGGACATACTATTCACCGCCGTCTATGGGGGTAGTGATTCAGAAGGATCAATCGCCGCCTTTAAAGACCATTCAGTACAGATCTTAGTGGCACAACAAAGCACACTAAGCCACGGCATTGATGGACTGCAACACGTCTGCTCGGATCTACTATTCTTCCAGCCGTGTTGGTCTAAGGACATTAACGAACAAGCCCAAGGACGGATACACCGCCAAGGGCAGAAAGAACAAGTGCGCGTGACGTACCTTGTAGCAGAAAACACCATCGACGAAGTGGTGCTGGCCAGACTTGAGAACAAGTCGCAGCACATGGACGCGTTCATGGATCATCTAAAAAGTAAATAAACTAAAAGGAAAAAGCAAAATGAAACGATTTAACGCAGCATCATTAGTAACGTTTTACCAAGAAGTAATAGACAGCACCGGAACCATTGAGTTCTTGTCTGAGGGGGAATGGGAAGCCATTGGTTTTGGCCCCTGCCCTAGTAGTTTTGAACACGTTTGGCGTATTAACCCAAGTAAAGAAACGACCGATAGGGAGTATGCTTTGGAAAACACGCCTTGGTGGAAAGAAATAAAAGACATTCAATTAATTCAGGAGTAGTGAAAATGAAGTTAGTACAATTAACAACCTACAATATCCGTAATGGCGGCACGTCAATCACCATGATTAACGCGGATAACATCAATACCGTAGTGGGTGGCGAAGTTCTGCAAACTGGATCGGGTAACTTAGATCTGGTTAAGATTAACTTTTCCAACGAAAGCATTTACATAGATCAAGATGATCTGCGTTGGGTAGCTGAAGTAACCAACCCTAAGCCCGCGCCTAAACCTAAAGCAGCGCCTAAACCTAAAGCAAAGGCTAAAGCTAAGAAGTAAAAAGTAAACTTAAAAAGGAAAAAGCAAAATGAAAATATTAGTGGCTTGTGAGTACAGTGGAAGGGTGAGGGATGCGTTTATTAGATCGGGGCATGAGGCTATGTCGTGTGACCTATTGCCTAGTGATTCTGACCTTGGAGATCATTACACGGGGAGCGTGTTTGATCTTGACCTTACCCAGTTTGATCTAATGGTTGCCCACCCCCCTTGTACTTACTTGGCTAACTCTGGCGTGTGCCACCTCCATAAAGACGATAGCCGGTGGGCGCAGTTAGACGATGGCGCTGCGTTCTTTAAGCGTTTGCTTGAAGCGCCCATCCCCCGCATTGCCATTGAGAACCCCATCATGCACAAATATGCCAGAGATCGCATAGGTGGAGAGAAGTATGCCCAGATCGTTCAGCCGTGGATGTTTGGCCACATGGAACAAAAGGCGACTTGCTTATGGCTAAAAGGATTACCCAAACTAACCCCAACCAACGTGGTTAAGGATGAAATGATGTTGCTGCCTAAGAATTTACGGGAGCGTCTTCACTACCTACCCCCAAGCCCAGACCGCTGGAAACTAAGGTCAACGACTTATCAAGGCATTGCAAATGCAATGGCAGAACAATGGAGAGAATAGCATGAAGCATTTAAAGATAGGCGGCTCAACAGCCGCCAGAACTGTAGCTTGCCCCGCCTGGTTAGGCCGGGCCGACAAGTTGCCTAAGTTTAATACGAGTAACAGCGCCGCAGACGAAGGTAACTTATTGCATGACGTGATGGAAGACTATTACGGCCATGACATAGAGTTTGAAGTTCAACTGCGAGAAGGGCGCAAGTACAATAAAGAAGTGCTAACTGAAGACCTAATAGATGATCTGGCTGTGCCAGCCCTGACGATGGTCGAGAGCGTTTTGGATACCTACGCGGTGGTTGATTTTATCTGTGAACCGTTCGTGGAAATTATTAGCGGCGAAATGGGCGGCAGTATTGATATGCTGGCCATATCTGAAGACCGTAAAACCATCATTGTATTGGATTATAAGTTCGGTATGAAAAAGGTTAAGGCACAAGAGAACAAGCAAATGTTGTTTTACGCCTTAGCTGCCAGAGAAGACAGCAAGACTAAAGATTGGTTTGATAATGTCGAGAACTTAGTGTGCGTCATTGTTCAGCCTAAGTGCAGCCATGATGCGGATATCTGGGAAACAGACGTAGGCCATATCCAACGGTTTAGTGACACGTTGTTTAAGGCGTTAGAAACTCCAGACAAGGCGTCAAGCGGTGGCCATTGTAACTACTGCCCGGTTGCAGCGACTTGCCCAACCCGTAAAGAAGAAGCGGAATCTGCCCTATTGATGGACAAGAAGACCGCCAGTGAAGTGTCGGCGTGTCTCGTTAAGGCCGATGAACTGGAAACCTGGATTAAGGACGTTAGAATTTTAGCCCAAGAGTATATGGATCGTGGCGTGATGGTTCCTCAGTATAAGCTGGTCGATAAACGCCCCACTAAGAAGTGGAAGGATCAAGCCGAAGCGTCAACGGTACTGTTAGACCTTATTGGCCATGATAAAGCGTTTAAAGAAACGATAATTACCCCGGCCCAAGCGATAACGTTGTTTAAGAAAGCAAAACAAGACGTAGACCTTGGCGCGTTAATAGAATCCGTATCAAGTGGCCTAACATTAGTCCACGAATCGGATAAACGCGAAGCTGTTAATAAATCTGTTATTGATTCTTTGCACAAACTTGTTGACGCTGATAAAGTAATTTAGTAGTATCGCTATTAAGGCATTAGCCTTAATAAACCAAAAAGCAAACTTAAAAAGGAAGAACCTTATGTTCCCAACAGCACAAAACTCCGCAACTGATATTCAAGCCATGTTAGCTTCTAGCCGCGTCCAAGAGACAACGCCAAGCACGGGCAGCACCGCGTTTATCAAGTTTGATTTCAAGTCCGGCGGCTTTACCTTTGGTAAAGACCATGAGGATATTTCCGGTGAATCCATTGCAGTCAATGTGGCCTCTTTCCGCCACGGTTGGACTTTATGGACAGGCGGCAAACCTAAAAAGGTGCAAGCCTCATTCACTCAAGATCTACCCATGCCAATGCCAGGTGAGAATGGCGATAGCCCGACTGAATCTCGCGGTTTTGATTCAGCGTTTTTAGACGATGAAGAAACCATCTTAACCTTTGAATCCAACTCTTATGGTGGACGTAAAGGCGCAGATGCGTTGCTCAATGCGGTTAAAATCCGTAGTGCCAGCGGCGAAGCAAACTTTTTGTTCCCTATTGTTAAACTGGATAGCGAAAGCTATAAAGCCCAACAAGGCGGAACCATTCACAATCCGGTATTTACCGTGGTTGATTGGATGGATCAAGCGGGTAACATTGAGAGCGATACCGCGAAGTTATCTTCTGGCCCCTCAGAAGATAAAGCAACCGAGGAAGAAGTACAGCCTAAGCGCCGCCGCCGCGCTGTCGCTTAAATCTTACGCCCCCGCAAGGGGGCTATTTCCCTTTGAAGGAGAGAGCAAATGGGAACCTCTATACTTTGGTTAGACCTTGAGACACGTTCTCAGGTTGATCTAATCAAGCACGGCCTAGCCCGTTATTCCCTAGACCCGACCACCCAAATCATTTGTATGTCCTACGCTTTTGATGGTGGCGACGTACACACTTGGTTTGAAGAAGACTGCACCGAATTTCCCTTAGACATTATCGACCACATTGAAGCTGGAAAAGTGATATACGCGCATAACGCTTCTTTTGAGCGTCACTTATTCGATTATGTTATATGCAATGACTATAGCCTTACACCCCCTAAACTCACTCAATGGCGCTGTTCGTCAGCCCGTGCCTTGGCACATGGCCTACCCGCTAGTTTATCTGACGTGTGTAATTCATTGGATCTTCCTTTACAAAAGCAGAAGGAAGGAACCCGCCTGATCCGTGACTACTGCGCTCCAGGTTTCTTAACTGATTGGAAAGAAGACGATAAGGGGTTAATGCAAGACTACTGCGAAATGGACGTGGCCACCATGCGCCAGTTCTGTAGTGTACTGCGTGAACTATCCGATGATGAATGGGCGCAGTACCACATTACCGAACAGATGAACGACCGGGGCGTACCTTTAGATATACCCTTCGCTAAGGCTGCTCTAGGCTACTCTGAAGACGTTAAGATTGAAGTCGCTAGTAAGATACAGAAATTAACCAACGGGGCCGTGCTGAAGCCTACAAGCCGTAAAACAAGGGATCTATGGCTATTTGACCGGATCACCAACGAGCAGAAGGAACTTCTAGCTGTTAAGAAGGAAGACGGCACGTTTAAATACAGTTTAGACAAAGAACACCGTGGTTATCTGGCCAACGCGCCCGACCTACACCCTGAAGCTGAAGTCTTATTACAGATCATGGAAGAGGCCGGTGGTAGCGCCGTGTCAAAATACAGCACCATGACCAATACCCACGTTGATGGCCGAGTATACGGGGCAATGATATGGAATGGCGCAGGCGCGACCGGGCGCTATAGTTCACGGGGTTTACAGCTTCAGAACTTCCGCAGGGAAGTATTCAAAGAGCCGGAAACGCTGATGGCTGACATTATGGACGGCTACGAGATAGAAAAACCCGCCAACACCTTGGGTAAACTACTGCGCTCCACGATTACTTGTGAGCCTGGCCTCACTTTTTCGGATTACAGCCAGATTGAAGCAAGGGTATTACCTTGGTTAACGGGAGATCCTAAAGCCGAGGTGACGCTGGACATATTCCGTGAAGGGCGCGACCTGTACACTGAATCCGCCGTGGGTATGTTCGACCTGAACTCAGTTGACGAGGTAGACGCTGACCTACGCCAAGCCTCCAAACAGGGCAACTTGGCGTGTGGCTTTGGCGGCGGGGCTAACGCAGTAAAGGCTATGGCCAAGAACTACGGCCTAGTTTATAGTTCTGATAAGGCCGATTCGATTAAGATTGCATGGCGCAAGGGCAACCCGTGGGCAGAACCGTTCTGGTGGGGGGTTAAACGTGCTGCACAACACGCAGTACGCCAGCCAGGAACAATGACCAAACACGGCAAGCTACGCTTTCAAAGTGATGGCAAGGACTTTTTATGGATGATGTTGCCAAGCGACCGGTGTCTAGCCTACCTAAAACCTCGGTTTGAGTGGGTAACTTACCCTTGGGGGGATGAAGGACTAGAGCTAACGTGCTTATGGGGCGGCGGTAAGCCCAAAGTCGGGCAGAAGTGGTTACGCCGTACAGTTAACCACCTTATACTGGCCGAGAACGCCACTCAGGGGGCAGCGGCAGACATTATGCGTGAGACTATTGTCCGGGCGCATGACGCCGGACTGAAGACGCTGTTTAGCGTTCACGATGAACTGGTGGTAGAGGGCGAATGTTTCGACCAACTACACACCATTATGGTTACTCCGCCAGTATGGGCCGAAGGGCTACCCATTGCAGCGGATACTCAATACTCACAACGATATGGGAAGTAAATATTATGAGTGCAAAAGATAAACCGGTCAGTAAGCCAATGTCTAAGCAGTTTGAAGAAAACTATGACCGTATTTTTAATAAAGACTATGTACCACTAGGGCAGTCAAAAAAACCGAAAGATCGCGTGGATCTTGGACTAAGTCCTAGTACCATAATTCAAGAGATTGACTGCACTAAGAAGGATAATGAATAATGAGTATAGTATTCATACCCAAGATTGCAGAAAAGTTTGAGCCTTCATACAACTTTGGTAGCGGTAGGTTAGCCCCTAAAGTTAAAGTTGTTCCGCGTGAACAGTTATTATGGCCCGATTCAGACCTCCATATACTGATAGAGCTACGCGCATTAAGGGTTTCATTTGTAGAGTGCGGTAAGGTGCTTAAAAGATCGGCTAATTCTTGCACTATGGCGGTAGCCACAAATAACCTTTACGAAGCTATTAATAAAAAACGAAATAAGTTAATAAAAGAGGTGATAACTTGATTAGCGCAGCGGTAATGTGCCTTGCTCTTAATCTGTATTTTGAGGCCAGGAGTGAATCTGTCGCTGGTCAGCTAATGGTGGG
>TARA_R110000796_G_scaffold17279_5_pt1 | contig 10332 bp, 8 predicted proteins | sample TARA_R110000796 | Tara Oceans TARA_R110000796 (sample SAMEA4397815) | marine metagenome | biome: Polar Biome; feature: [SRF] surface water layer (ENVO:00010504); material: water (ENVO:00002006), including particulate matter (ENVO:01000060) such as... | depth 5 m | reverse complement strand
CGGCTTATTTGTTGGGCTTATGTTGGCACAAATGGGCTTTAAACCGATTATTTTAGAGCGTGGAAAATCTGTCCACGAACGCGCTAAAGATACCTTCCGCTTTTGGCGTACCAGTGAGTTAAACACTGAATCAAACGTACAATTTGGTGAAGGTGGCGCTGGTACATTCTCGGATGGAAAGTTATATAGCCAAGTTAAAGACCCTGGATTTAAAGGCCTAAAAGTCAAACAAGAATTTGTCGCTGCGGGTGCACCAGCTGAAATCATTTATGTTAGTAAACCACACATAGGTACCTTTAAGTTGGTCACCATGGTGGAAAAAATGCGCCGCGAAATAATCCGTTTAGGCGGTGAAATTCGCTTTGAAACCCGTGTTGATGAAATCAATATTACTGACCGTCAAGTGACTGGTGTCACTCTGAGAAATGGTGAAGTACTGCATTCTAAACATGTTATTGCTGCGATTGGTCACAGTGCCCGTGATACCTTCCAAATGTTACATGATAAAGGCGTGTATATGCAGGCACAGTCATTTTCGATTGGCTTTCGTATTGAACACAAGCAAGAGATGATTGATAAAGATCGCTTTGGCATTAACGCTGGTCACCCAATGTTAGGTGCAGCAGATTATAAGTTAGTCCACCATTGCAAAAGTGGTCGCAGTGTTTACAGCTTTTGTATGTGCCCAGGTGGTGTGGTTGTGGCGGCAACGTCTGAAGAACATGCGGTAGTGACTAATGGCATGAGCCAATATTCGCGTAGTGAACGTAATGCCAACAGTGCCATTGTGGTTGGGATTGATCCAAGTGATTTTGACAACGATCCACTTCAAGGTATTGCGCTACAACGCAAATTGGAACGCCACGCCTATATCATGGGCGGCAGCAATTACGATGCTCCAGCACAAATGGTCGGCGACTTTTTAGCTGCAGGAGTTGGGAAACCGTTTGAAAACGTTGAACCGTCTTATAAACCCAACGTAAAAATGACCGATTTAAGCGATGCATTACCGCAATTCGCTATCGATGCTATTCGTGAAGCCATTCCTGCATTTGGTAAAAAAATTCGTGGTTTTGACAGTAAAGATGCCATGTTAACCGGCGTTGAAACTCGTACCTCTTCACCGGTACAAATTAAACGTGGTGCCGATTTCCAAAGCATTAACACCAAAGGTTTATATCCTGCAGGTGAAGGTGCCGGTTATGCTGGCGGGATTTTATCGGCGGGTATTGACGGTATCAGTATTGCAGAAGCCGTTGCATTAGACATGATTAAAGAAATGACAAACAGTTAAATCCATCTTTAATAAACAGAGCAATCATATTTGAATGCTCTGTTTATTGCTTCATCGCAACAATAACATTAGATTTACTGTCAAATTCAGAGCGATTCATGATGAGGTTTTCTATTAGATACTCAGAGATTGAAATACAATATTATTAACACGCCTTACCATTTGCTATACAACGTCTCGGTCTGATGGATGGTTTACCCCATCACTCGTTTGTACATCACTTAAATCAAATGGATTAACACCATCTAAACAAGCTATGTTAAAACCGTATTCAGTCGGGTTTGATCGACGTTAATGATGAGTATAAATACCACAATGAGAACAGAAATAATGTTTTGCCGTATTGGTGTTAAATTGATAAAGCGTTAACACATCTTGACCTTTTACCACCCTAATCCCGTCCAGTTTTACAGACCCAACAATCGCGCCTTTTCTACGACAAATTGAACAATCACAACGTCGTGGATTTTCGATACCATTGGGTAAAGTGAGTTCGAGTTCAACGGCACCACAATGACATGTTGCTTTGTGCTTTAACTGAATAACGGTATTACCCACTTGCTTGATCATGACCAGAGTCCTTTGTGATGTTGACGATAAACATTTAGTCGTTCGATATAAGTTTGTCGCTTAAAATGAGAAAACGTTTAAACATAATCAGTTTAGTGAGGCAAATAGCGTTGACGTTGTGGTGAGTTCAGGACGTATGAAGTGCAAGTTATCAAGCGAATAGCATTACGATTGAATAAAGGGTTCCGGTTCAATTGTCATACCGAAACCCTAACATATTGCTTAGCACTATTTTGCCGCTTTCTCTGCAGCCAGTACTGTCGCCATTGGCGGTACAATCGAGACGGGATCTAAACGCATTTGGAACCAGTTTAGGCGCCAATCTAAATGCGGGCCAGTCACTCGACCAGTGGCACCAATGGCAGCGACCTTATCACCCTGCACAACTTTATCACCAACCTTTAAATACAGTTTACTCAGGTGTAAGAAGGTAGAGCTAACACCATAACCGTGGTCGATAATCACTGTGCCACCAGAATAAAACATATCTGGCTCAGCTAATGTAATAACACCATCTGCTGGCGCAACCACTAGCGTGCCTGTTGGACGCGCAACGTCAACACCAAAATGCGGATTACCAGGTACGTCGTTGTAAACCCGCTGGCTGCCATAAACCCCTGAAATTCTGCCAGTAACCGGCCAAATAAATGTTTGCATAAATGCCTGTTGTTGACTAAATAAGTCTCTGGCAGCGCGAGTCTGTTTGGCGTCTTTAGCCGCTCTGGCTTGGGCAACTGGATCCGGTTTCATTATTTTTTGGCTGATGCCTGTGACCCGATCAATTTTGTATTGTCTTGCGGCTATTGTTAACGGCTTAATTTCTGTTAATCCGTCTGGATAAATGACTTTAAACACTTGTTCTGGCTTAGCGTCTCTATCAAATCCAATGGCAAACTGACCATTTGGGGTGACCTTTACCGATTGGCCATTAAGTAATACTTTACTGCCGACCGGCACTGCGCCACGCACTAATGCACCTTGTTCAAACTGGCCTTGAAATGTCACAGCGGCAATCGCACTAGCACTTAATCCACAAAAGCTGACCACCAGCATTGCAACTGTAGATATCGATTTTAAAACGGTATTTTTTAATAACATAATCGAAACGCATTCCTTGTTAATAGCGACAAAAAACATAAAAAAAGGGCCACCTTTAGGCAGCCCATTAATAATACTTGATTAACCTCTTACCGCAATGGCCCCTTTGCCAATACCTTCGTAAGCGATAACTTTAAAATGACTTTCAGGCGCTTGACTTGCCAATGTCTTTGCCATGTATTCAGCTAGCATCTCAACCGTGGTGTCGTGAGGAATTAAGTCACAACAATGCTTAGGCATTGCTAATTGAAAATCACCTTGAGGCGCAACATAGTGAAAACCAAAATGAGTTTCGTCGCTGATTTTAGTCTGCTTCGACAACTCTAGTGTTTTCACTGACACTAAGTCTTCTTCAGTGCCGAGGTAAATATCATGCCAACGTTCTGCCCAGTATTGGTCCCATTTCGGCTCTGCAATACCATTTTCAAATACGGTTACCGGGCTACGATGACCATGCGCAATACGCTGACAGTTACCGTCATGTTTACGTAATCCATGGCTGTAATGGTAAAATGGGGTATCGAGCACTTCGCTGCGCAATGTGAGGCTGATGCCTTGGACATTTTCAGGTAACACTTCACGTAAGGCTTTCTTCAAAAAGTCATTAACGCTTTGGTAGTCAATCACTTCTGTAGGAATAAGCGCAAATGCTTGTGAAGGACATGCTAAATGTATGTCGCCTTTTTCACTGCTAAAATCCATCCAAACTCGGTCGCCCTTTTGCTGCCAGCGCACTTCGCTACAAGCAGTAGGGATTAACAAGCGATGATCGGCTACAGCATCAATGGTGTTTTTGATGATGCGTTTAACCTTACCAAAGTCGAGCACCATATTTTGCTCATCTAGGCCGCCATCTAATAGCACATCGACAATCCAGCTTTCACCAACCATGCCACGAACAGGACAAAGGTAAGAGAAATCGATAACAGTTAAATCTTTTACAAACAGTTGCATTAATGCTCCTAGGCAGAAAAACAGTCCACCTCAGTATAAATGTATTCCTAACGGCGCATGCCAGTGGAAGGTCTATCTTACGTGATAGGAATTTATCCGACTATCAACTCTTAGTCTAACATTCACGGGTTAAGGGCCACGTTCTGCTAGCGATGAGTAATAACGCGCCAGTATATTTAATACCAGCACAAGACCACGTTGATACCCTAAATGATATCAACGACATTCTAAACAAAAGCCATGCTATGAGCGAGCAAACATCGTAGATAAATGGAATAAATCAATAAATCCGCTTCAATGCGCCTGAATTGGGTAATTATCTTGCTTGAGGAAACAGCAACAACGATATGCTGAGCATTTTATAAAACGCTTAGAAAAGGATTAACGTGTTTACTTGAAAGGTTAACGATATCAATAGCGTTAAGGCCAAATTATGACGGTTCCTGGTAACCACCAATAAATACTGCGACCAACGTAATGGTCAGAAAAACCTGACAGCACAGCAGTAATAATAAAATTAGTGACGGCATAAAACTATTCCTTGTTAATCCATACAGCTAGGAGCATTAGGTATAGTGATGTTAACAATCAAAAGCGCAAAAACAGTGCAGATTTAGTGGAGTTTTGCCGAAACTAAAGCTTAGCAAAAGCCAAGCATTGTTCACTAGCGACCAAAGATAGCAATAATCTTAGAGTAGTGATTAAAACAGTATTTTCCGTAGAAATAGCCTAATCATAAAAAAATGGCATTACTCTACCTTATAACCCACACCGTAAATTGAGTGCAGCAACTCCTTTTGTTGGCTGGCTTGGGTTAACTTATGACGTAGATTCTTCACATGACTGTCAATGGTGCGAGAACTAACAATACGATCGTCGACGTAACACACTTGCATGAGGCTATCTCGAGAGTGCACTACGCCTGGCCGTTTTAGCAGCGTATGCAGTAGTCTAAATTCAACTGGGGTTAATTCTACGTCTTGTTGGTCGACCTGACATTTAAAGCGTTCGATATTGATTTGTAGATGCTTATAACGAATAACCTGCTCGCTTTGACTGCCGTGAGTATTTTCGACTCGCCTTAAAATCGTTTTTACCCGAGCAACAACTTCCCTCGCCGAAAATGGCTTACACACATAATCGTCTGCGCCGATATCTAAGCCCATTAAACGGTCAATTTCATCTACCCGCGCCGTTAACATTAATACTGGCAACATTGAAAATTGCCTCAACTCACGACAAATCGTCAATCCGTCTTTATAGGGCAACATCAAATCTAGAATCATAAAATCAATTTGTTGAGCCTTAATCGTTTCAATCACATCACGACCGTCGTGTTGTACCAAGGTGTTAAAACCTTCTAGGGTTAAAAAGTCGACTAAGATCTGCGCTATTTTAGGCTCGTCTTCCACCACTAATATGGTCAATGGTTGTTGATGAACATGTCCACTCATAGTCATTCCCTGTGCATAGGTAATTGTACTTCAATACAAAGCCCACCCAATGGTGATGGGATGGCGTTAATGGTGCCATCATGCGCTTCGACAATATTCTTACAGATGGTTAAACCAAGACCAGCACCACTACCACGACGTGTGCGGGCACTGTCTTGACGGTATAATGGCTCAAACAAGTGTTCACACTCTTCAATGCTGGCACTGGGCTTAGTATCATTGATGGTTAATATTACTGTTTTAGCTTGTTGTGATAATCGCACATCAATTACCCCAGGACTGTCTGTGTAAGCCATAGAATTCATTAGTAAATTAATAAATAGCTGTTCAAGACGAAGTACATCGGCAGATAAATACACCTCAGGCTGGAACTGACTTTGTAGTGTTAGGCCTTTCTCTTCTAGGCTGGTAGCCATACTGTTAAGCGTGCTCTGTAATGACTCACTGACGTTCACTCGTTGGAAATGATAACGTAAGCCACCAACATCAGATAAAGACAGTTCATACAAATCATCGACTAAGTGCTTCATACGCAGCACTTCTTGTTCAAGTGAGTTAAGCTGAGTGCTATCGAACGTTCTGATCCCTGCTTTAATCGCATCAATCTCACCACATAAAATACTCAATGGCGTGCGCAGTTCATGAGAAATATCAGCTAACCAACGATTTTTAGCACTGCGGTTTTTCGATAGCGTCATGGCGAGATGATCAATATTGGCCATTAATTGCCCCAACTCATCTGCACGCTGAGGTGATAAACGTTCATCATAATTACCTTGAGATAAATACGATACACCCAGCATAACTTGTTTGACTGGGATCAGTAGAAAACGTGATAACCACCAAGCAATTGCACTTGCAAGCAGTAAACACAATAAACCGATCCCGACACTGGTCCAGCGTTGTTGCTGTGAAAAGGCCGTAGCGGAAGAAGATTCAACTTCACGAATAGGGCTACTGTATAAATAGCCCACAATATGATCATTGAATAATAAGGTTAAGCTAATCCGATTATCCACATTGCCAATATCAACGCCGCTAATAAACTGTTGTTCAGCAGAATATAACCCCGTCGGTGGACCAGAAGGTGGTGAAAATGGTGGCCGTTGCCTTGGAGGACCTAAACGTCGATCAGGTCCCATTGGAGGCCGATTATCACCTGCAGGTCTTGGCGGTCTTGCCCCGTCGCCGGGTCTATTTCTTTTGGGAAATGGAGCGTGAAGCGAAATGGCTTGTGTTAATGTTGTTTGATTAATCGATTGCCACACTCGTGTAGATTGTTGATCTGTCATTACTGATGGAGCGGTTTGTGCTTCAGGATTAGCCGCATAAAGTGTCAACAGCTCATCCGATAAATGCTGTAAACGCTCTTGTTCTAATCCGTTGATATAGTCTAAAAAACCTTGGTCAAAACTCCACCTCGCTAACGATAACGTGGCGATAAGTACAATACTGGTTAGGCCAACGAAGGCCAAGAAAAGCTTTTGAGATATTTGCATAAAATACATTATAACCAGCTATATAAGCACAAACTAGTCGCGATAAATAACTGATAAAAATCTCCTCCAATTCTGCACAATTACTCCACATTGTTAGGTTATATTGACTTTAGTTACCTAACCAAGGAGTGTCACTATGACCCTGAAGCCAATCTATATTGGTGTACTTAGCTTTATGTTATTTGCATCTTTCGCTGCTAATGCTAATCCTCATAATAGAAAACCACCTAAAGAAGCTGTTGAAGCCTGTGCTAACAGTGCTGAAAATGATCAGGTTAGTTTTGACACTCCGCGTGGCGACACCCTTGAAGCAACCTGCCAAATTATCGATGGCGAGCTTGTTGCTGTACCTGCTAATGGTCCTGATGATATGAAACAACCACCAAAACAACGTAATTAACAATCCTATGTTGCTAGGTAGTTTCATCAAAAATTGATTACAGAGAATACCAAAGGAGTATATATGCAAGTGACTAGTGGTAATACTGCGATGCAAATGACATCGACAGAGAGCACACAAAGACCTCCACGTCCTGATGGACCACCGCCACCAAAAGGCGGAGTCCCACCAGGGTTAGATACTGCGGTATCGACATTGTCTGATGATCAACAGCAATTAACCACAGACATGTTGTCATCATTAACCGACGAGCAGCAAGAGTCTTTGAAATCTATGTTAGATGAATTAAAACCACTAACGGAAGGCTTATCTGACGAGGACATCGGCAGTATTTTCTTTGAGGCATTGAGCAGTATTTATAATGGTGATGATACCGAAACGGCCAACGGTAATTCAACATCTGTGAACGTAGACATTTACGCTTAATACAGTACTCAAAATGGCAATGGTGATATTAAAGCAGCTTACATATTGTGTAAGCTGCCTTTTTGCTTACTTTACTTTAATCTCATTGACTATGTTATTGTTGTTACGGAACATCGGTAAAAACTCATTAAGCTCGTCTGGCAATCGCGGTTTGCTGTACAAATACCCTTGAACCAAATCACAACCATTGAGCCGCAGAAAATCTGCTTGATCGACGGTTTCAACACCTTCAGCAATAATCTGCAAATTCAATGCATGTCCCAATGCAATAACCGCTTTCGCAATCGCTGTATTATTCACATCATGAGGAATATCACGGACAAAAGATTGATCGATTTTCAACTTATCAATCGGTAACTTTTTGAGATAATTGAGAGATGAGTACCCTGTACCAAAATCGTCAATACTCAAAGCAATGCCCATGGCGCCAAGCAATTTCAAATCACGAATAATCGCGTCTGGATCATTCATCATGCAAGACTCGGTGACTTCTAATTCCAAATGTTTGGCTGGTAATCCGGTTTCCAATAAAATCGAGCGCACTTTATCGACAAAATCATTTCTTTGCAGCTGTAAGCTGGCCACATTGACCGAAATACGTTCAAACATTTTACCTTGAGTTAGCCATTCCACCCCTTGTAAACAAGCGGCCTTTAAAACCCATAAACCAATATCCCAAATCAAACCAATCTTCTCTGCTAATGGAATAAACTCTGCAGGAGAGATATTGCCGTAGACAGGATCTGACCAACGAATTAACGCTTCAAAGCCACTTGGTGATAAATCAGACAGTTTCAACTTAGGTTGATAAACGAGATAAAAATCTTCATTAACCAATGCTTGATGTAATGCATTTTGCAGCTTTAATTGTGCTACAGCTTGCTTGGTCATCGACTCGGTATAAAAGGCATAATTATTTCGCCCATCTAACTTGGCACGATGCATAGCCGCGTCGGCATTACGTAATAAGCTGTCGTGATCATCACCATCACTTGGGTATATCGCCACTCCCATGCTGGCGGTAAGACGCACTGATTGGGTATTATCCAATATAAATGGGCGTTCAAATACACTGCGAATACGGTCAACCGATGACGTTACAGAATCAGTTCCCATTATGCTCGGCAACATGACCACAAACTCATCACCACTTAAACGTGCTAATACGTCAAAATCAGATAAAGCGTAAGATAAGCGTTTAGCCAATTCAACGAGAATTTCGTCGCCAATAACATGGCCTAAACTGTCGTTAATGTGCTTAAAGAAATCGATATCTAAGAACACAATAGCCAGCTGCTTTTTAGCACGATGAGAGTGGTTCACCTCTTGCTCTAACAGTGACATAAATTGCATCCGATTAGGCAATTGTGTCAACGGATCAAAATAAGCTAAATTTTTCAGTTTTTCTTCATTTTGTTTTTGCGCTGAAATATCAGCAAAAACAGCAACATAATACTGAATGATATTGAGCTTATCGAATACTGCACTGATGGTTATCGCTTGCGGAAAAATAGCACCATGCTTACGACGATTCCAAATTTCACCGTGCCACTTCCCCTGAACTAATAAGGTATTCCACAATCGTTCAAAAAAACTTTTAGGATGGCGTCCTGAACTCAGCATTCTAGGATTTTGGCCTATAACCTCTTCGCGGCTGTAACCAGTAATGTCGGTAAATGCTTGGTTAATCTCGGTAATATTGCCATTACTATCGGTTATCACTACCCCTTCGACTGCATTTTGAAACACATTGGCAGCTAAAATGAGTTGATCCTGCGCTTCTTTGTGTTTAGCAATGTTACGAGTCATACCTATAACCCCGGTCAATTGACCTTGGGTATTATAAATGGGCGCTTTGATGGTTTCGAGCCAGACTTTATTAAAATTGACATCAACTTCTTCACATTCAGACACCACTACAGTCGAACCGTTACTGATGGCTAATTTATCACTCGCAATAAATTCACTTGCGGTGCGCGGATCAAAAAGGTCAAAGTCAGTTTTGCCAACAATTTGTTCTGTAGATTTACGCCAAGCTCGTTCAACACTTTTATTACATGCAACATAGTGGCCGTTAGCATCTTTAACCCACATATGCTCTTCAAAGGCATCAATAAATGACTGTAAATCAACATCGAGCGACACAGGCTCAGAGGCATTGGAATCAATGGTTAAGGAGTTTATATAATAACGAATGGCATTACTTAACATATCCGCAATGCGTGTTTGCATTGCCGACAAGGGTTGAAATAATCCTTGCTCAGACGGTGCGTTAGCTTTGTCGCTAAAAGTGATCACACCGATGATATGACCTTTTGATGAACGAATTGGCTGATGATAAACAGTAAAGTGTTGGTCTATCTTTTTGACACTATGAGCGTCTGCCGCTTTAAGATGTTGTAACAAGCTCTCTTGATGCTGTCGCTGAGTATGATCATCAATACCCTGGCTTGTACAAATAGCTTCAATACTGTTTTCAGCATTGATCTGGTAAAACATAATGGTAAGACGAAACTCGGCAGAAATATCATTTATTTCTAGCTGCCATTCTCTTAGTTGCACTTGAGAAATAGCTTTTTTAAGCATATTAATATCCTGAATAATGTTTTATTGAGCATGTGAAACGAGTCGTACTAC